>Ga0334882_1001480_pt1 | contig 27803 bp, 30 predicted proteins | sample GraSluR1_MG_5_FD_207226 | JGI IMG/M metagenome (GOLD analysis project Ga0334882, IMG submission 207226) | Sludge microbial communities from methane-producing bioreactor in Wageningen University, Netherlands - Granular Sludge_15_04-R1 | ecosystem: Engineered > Bioreactor > Anaerobic >...
TATTAAAACAAAATCTATCCGGCTGCTGGCTGATACGATTACTCCGGTAAGTATTTATCTAAAAATAAGGGATGTCTACCCAAATTCCATTTTGCTTGAGAGCTCGGATTACCGCGGAAATGAGAACAGCTACTCCTATATCTGCCTTGAACCCCTGGCGACATTTGAGGCTGATAACAACATTATTACCGAAACATATGCCGACGGGTCAAAGATAATAACAGAGATCACCGACAGAAGGGTATTCAGTTCAAGATTTGACTCATTTACCGGGGCATTCGTTCTTAATGATCCCGGGGAGGATATACCGGTAAACGGGTTCTTTGGTTATATGTGTTACGATGCGGTACAATATTTTGAGAAGATCAGACTAAAGGTCCTGGACTCTTCCGGGCAAAAGATCCCTGATGTAAGATACAGCTTTTACAGATATATCATTGCGATAGATCATTTCCGGAACGATCTGCAGATCACGGAGAACCGGATTAACGGAGAACCCGGGGGTATCGATGCCCTGGCATCGCTTCTCAGCAACAGGAATTATGCTGTTTATCCGTTCAGGACGGCCGGGGAAAAGTCACAGGACATATCAGATGATCAGTACAGGGAAATGGTCACTAAGGGAAAAGAGCATTGTTACAGGGGGGATGTTTTTCAGATCGTTCTGTCGAGACAATTTTCCCGGCAGTTTACCGGTGATGAGTTTAATGTTTACAGGGCATTACGCTCAGTCAATCCTTCTCCATATCTCTTTTATTTTGATTATGGCAGTTACAGGATTTTTGGTTCGTCACCTGAGGCCCAGATCAAGATCCGGGACCGTAAAGCTTACATAAATCCTATAGCAGGTACTTCCAGAAGGACGGGTGATGACGAGAATGACAGGATGATTGCCGAGAGGCTCTCCTATGATCTGAAAGAGAATGCCGAACATATTATGCTGGTGGATCTTGCCCGCAACGACCTTAGCAGGTTCGCTTTCAATGTAAAGGTTGAAAGCCTGAGGGAGGTTCAGTTCTACTCCCATGTAATTCACCTTGTTTCATCAGTTTCGGGCTATATGAGGGAAGGTTCGGAAATATCTGATGTGCTGACAGCTACCTTTCCGGCAGGCACTCTGTCGGGAGCTCCAAAGCACATGGCCATGCAGCTGATCGACAGGTACGAAACCGGGCGGCGGGGCTACTATGGTGGTGCGATCGGCTATATTGATCTGCGCGGAACCGTCAATCATGCAATAATGATAAGGACCTTCCTCAGCAAAGGCAATACCCTCTACTACCAGGCCGGTGCAGGGATAGTGGCCGGATCGAATGAGCACAACGAACTTAATGAAGTGTCACACAAACTCGGCGCCCTGGAGAAAGCAATTGAAATAGCAGGAGGGATAAAATGAAAAGGATTTTAGTTGTTGACAATTACGATTCGTTCACCTATAATCTGGTGCATGCTGTCGAAAAGCTTACCGGGACCGGTCCTGATGTTTACCGGAATGATGAAATAACCGTTGAAGCCGCCGGGAAATATGACAAGATCCTGATCTCACCCGGACCGGGTATTCCTTCCGAAGCCGGAATCTGCCTTGATCTCATAAGGCAATACGCCCCGTCGAAGAGCATTCTGGGGATTTGTCTCGGGCATCAGGCTATCTGTGAGGCATTTGGCGGCAGGATACTGAATCTAAGCACTGTTTATCACGGTGTAGCGTCGCCTGTGCGTGTTAAAGTTCCGGATGATCCTCTTCTGAGGAACATCCCGGGTATTATTATGGCAGGACGATATCATTCCTGGGTTATATCAAGAAAACACCTGCCGGAGTGTCTCATTGTCACCTGCGAAGACGAAAACGGCATTATTATGGGCATCAGCCACAGGGATTATGACATAAGAGGTCTTCAGTTCCACCCCGAATCCGTGCTTACCGAAAAGGGGTACGAAATTATAAAGAACTGGCTCGATATCTAATCTCACGACTAAATACTACTGAAAATGCGTAAAATTCTCGACCACCTTATCAATCAGGGAACACTTGACCGTTCTGAAGCGGGTGAAGTACTGACAAGCATAGCAGGAAATAAATACTCTGAATCCGAAATAGCCGCTTTTATCACCGTTTACCTGATGCGCAGCATAACGGTTGAAGAGCTCTCGGGCTTCAGGGATGCACTGCTCGGCCTTTGTATAAAAGCGGACCTGTCAGATTTTGACACCATTGATGTATGCGGCACAGGAGGAGACGGTAAAGACACTTTTAATATTTCAACCCTGACAACATTTGTTCTGGCCGGTGCCGGGATCAAAGTGGCTAAACATGGTAATTACGGAGTAACCTCAGCCTGCGGGTCATCCAATATCCTTGAATATTACGGGTACAAATTCTCGACCGATAATGATAAACTGAAAAGGGAGCTTGAACTGAGCGGCGTTTGCTTTCTGCATGCCCCGCTTTTCAATCCTGCCATGAAGAGCGTGGTGCCGGTACGGAGAGCTCTGAAAGTAAAGACTTTCTTTAATATGCTGGGCCCTCTTGTAAATCCCTCCATGCCGGGGAAACAATTCATAGGGGTATACAGCCTGGAACTGGCACGTTTGTATAATTATCTTCTGCAGACCTCGGATATCCGTTATGCAATCGTTCACAGCCTCGACGGATATGATGAGGTTTCTCTGACCACCGGATTCAAATATATTCTTAATGGTGCAGAACAGATAATCACACCTGAAATGCTGGGATTTGAAGTTACTGATCCATCAGAACTGAAAGGAGGGAAAACCATTGCCGAAGCTGCAGGTATATTTATGGACCTCCTTGAAGGAAAAGGCACCAAGGCCCAAAACAATGTAGTAATAGCTAACTCGCAACTTGCTATTCAATGTTTCGGCTCTTCGGGATCGCCGGATGAATGCAGGGAGATGGCAGAAGATTCCCTGTCCGCGGGCAAAGCACTGGAATCATTCAGGAAATTAATTGAAATGCAGTAATGACAATTCTTGAAAAGATTATCGAAAGCAAAAGAACAGAGGTCAGGGATCAGAAGACCAGGACACGGTACCGTGATCTTGAACAGAGCATACATTTCTGCGGAAAAACCCTTTCCCTTTCAGGATCATTAACTGCCGCGAACTCAACCGGGATCATTGCGGAGTTTAAAAGAATGTCCCCATCGAAAGGGATAATCAATACCGTTTCAACCGTAGAAGAGGTAACAACAGGGTATGCAGGATCGGGAGCAGCAGGCCTTTCTGTTCTCACCGACCCGGAATATTTTGGCGGAAGCTGCCGTGACCTGACTCTTGCAAAGGAATTAAATTCAATTGCTGTTCTTCGCAAGGATTTCATAATCGATGAATTTCAGGTTATTGAATCGAAAGCTGCCGGTGCAGATGCAGTTCTGCTTATTGCGGCCGTTCTTCAGAGAGATCAGTTCCGTCAGATTGCTGTTCTGGCAAAATCGCTTGGCATGGAGGTGGTGCTTGAGGTGCACTCAGCTTCAGAGATTGAGATGGCGGATGAGAATGTTGACATCATCGGAGTTAATAACCGCGATCTGAAAACATTCATGGTGAATATTGACACTTCTGCAGAGATGGCAGAAAAGATCCCCGGGCATTATGTGAAAATTTCGGAGAGCGGTATCTCCTCACCTGAAACGGTAAACTTACTTAGACAGGCAGGTTACGACGGATTTCTGATAGGAGAACTTTTCATGGGCAGCGGGGATCCTGTCGGTGCTTTTTCCCGGTTTGTAAAAGAAATAAAGTAAAATGATGCTGAAGATCAAGGTTTGCGGAATAACCGATCCTGTAAATGCTGCTAAGATAGCCGGGACCAATCCTGACTATATAGGGTTTATTTTTCACCCCGCATCAAAACGTTATGTCGGTCCTGTGCCCGACCCAACCCTTTTCAGCAGAATTCCCCGCGGAATATTGAAAACAGGTGTTTTTGTGAATGAGCACCCGGGTATCATCACTGCAGCTCTCCTTGACTATGGGCTGGATATTGTACAACTGCACGGAAATGAATCTCCCGGTTATTGCAGATCGCTCAGAGAGGCAGGACTGAAAATCATCAAGGCTTTCCGGATGAATCCGGAGTTTAATTTCAGGATCCTTCAATCTTACGAAGACACGTGCGAGTATTTTCTCTTTGACACGTTCACAGGAAGCGGAGGCGGAAGTGGTCTGAAATTTGACTGGAAGATTTTAGATAATTACTTATATAACAAACCCTTCTTTCTGTCCGGAGGGATTGGACCCGGTGATATTGATAAGATAAAAGAAATCAGGCACTTCTCTTTCCTTGGTGTCGACATCAACAGCCGGTTCGAGATAAGCCCTGGTATTAAAGACCACACAAAAGTGAATGAGTTTATTAAACTCCTGAAAAACAGTGAATAATGAAATATCATGTAGATGAAAGAGGATATTACGGAGAATTTGGCGGGGCCTTTATTCCGGAAATGATGTACCCGAATATCATGGAACTCCGGGAGAATTATCTTCGGATCCTTGATGATGAAGGCTTCAGGCATGAGTTCTCCTCACTGCTGAAGGAATTTGCCGGCAGGCCCTCTCCGCTGTTCCATGCCCGCCGTCTATCAAAGTTTTATAATACGCAGATTTTTCTCAAGCGCGAAGACCTTAATCATACCGGAGCCCATAAGATCAATAATACAATAGGCCAGATACTGATCGCAAAAAGGTTAGGAAAGACCCGGATAATAGCCGAGACCGGTGCCGGACAGCATGGTGTCGCAACGGCAACAGTTTGCGCCCTGATGGGCCTTGAATGTATTGTTTACATGGGAAAGCTCGATGTTGACCGGCAGGCGCCCAATGTTCTCCGGATGAAGATGCTGGGTGCCCGGGTCGTTCCCGTGATCAGCGGCAACATGACACTGAAAGATGCTACCAGTGAAGCTATCCGCGACTGGATCAATAATCCGGATGATACTTATTATATTATAGGTTCCGTGGTCGGACCACATCCTTACCCCGATCTTGTCGCTCGACTTCAGGCTGTTATAAGCGAAGAGATTATGTGGCAGATAATGGAAAAGACCGGAAGGCCGGAACCTGATTATATAATAGCATGTGTGGGTGGCGGAAGCAATGCAGCCGGTTCTTTTTATCATTACCTTGACAATGAAAATGTTAAACTGATAGCTGTAGAGGCAGCGGGTCTGGGAACAAATAGCGGGGAGACAGCTGCAACCATTGCAACAGGTTCTCCCGGTATTTTGCACGGCAGCAGAACAATGATCATGCAGAATGATGACGGGCAGATAACGGAGCCATACTCTATTTCCGCAGGCCTCGATTACCCGGGAATAGGCCCCTTGATGGCATGGCTTGACAGATCACACAGGGTCTGTTTTGATAGTGCAACCGACCGGGAAGCTCTTGCCGCAGCGTTCCGGCTGACCCGCCTTGAAGGGATAATACCGGCGCTTGAACCTGCTCATGCTCTTGCCATCCTGGATAAAATAAGGTTCAGACCTGATGATGTGGTGGTTGTGACCCTTTCGGGCCGGGGCGACAAGGATATGGCAGCATATATCAGATATATGGAGGAGAAGAATGAATGAATGAATGATTGAATGATTGATTGAGTTATTGAGTGAGTTATTGAGTGATTGAATTATTACGTGGATGGATGAGTTAACAGAGACAAATCAGATTATTTTAAACAAGAAAGATGAACCGGATCGACAGATTGTTCAGGAATAAAAGAAACAATATTCTTTCTATATATTTTACCGCCGGCTATCCTGCATTGAACTCAACTGCAGGGATAATAACAGATCTTGCTGCTGCCGGAGCTGATATGGTCGAGATAGGTATGCCTTTCTCAGATCCTCTGGCTGACGGGCCTGTACTTCAGCATAGTAACACTGCAGCCCTGAAAAACGGCATGAGTATCCGACTGCTTTTCAGACAGCTTGAAAACATAAGGAAAGAGGTGGCAATTCCTCTTATATTGATGGGATATTTAAATCCGGTTCTCCGATTCGGAATGGAAGAATTCTGCCGCAAATGTGCAGAGACAGGAATAGATGGAGTCATTATCCCGGACCTTCCGCCTGAGGTATGGATCGGACAGTACAGGCCGTTCTTTGAGAAATACAACCTTTATAATATATTGCTGATCTCACCCCGTACAGATGATGAGCGTATCAGGAAGATTGACGCTGTGAGCCGCGGTTTCATTTATATTGTTTCATCTTCATCAACAACAGGTAAAAGCGAAGGTTTTGGTCAGGCAAAGATCGAATATCTTAAAAGATTGCAGGGCATGGATCTTAAGAATCCCGGACTGACCGGATTCGGAATATCGGATGCAGATAGTTTTTCCCTTGCCTGCAGGTATTCCCGGGGAGCAATAATAGGAAGTGCTTTCGTAAAAATGCTGGGTGAAAAACCAGCAGGATACTTCACTATAAGAGAGTTTATTGACAGTATCACAGGCCCTTCTCATTAAAATATTGATATTATATAATTTAGAAACCCATACATCTGTTATTAATAATAAATGACTATCGGTTATCAATAATAAAGAATAACATCGTATATGAAACAATCCAAAATCGCAATCCTGGGTGGTGGCAATATTGGCACCTCACTGGCAAAGGGGCTGGTTGCATCGAAGCAATTTACCCGCCGGGAAATTCTGATTACCGAGAAACGGGAATCCAGAATAGCATACCTTAAAAGTCTTGGTTTCCGTGTTGCCGATGACAATCATGAGGCGGTAAGCCAGGCTGAAATAATTGTTATGTCAGTTAAGCCTCAGCAATTCAGAAGCCTCGCTGATGAAATCAGGAATAGCGTTACATCAAATCATATTATCATTTCAACTATCACGGGCATAACCTCTATGTCTATTGAATCATTTCTTGGCGAGGTTCCCATATTTCGTGTAATGCCGAATATTGCAGTTGAAATTTGCGAATCAATGACTTGTGTTTCGTTTAGAAATACTGAATCCGGAAATGAAGAAAGAGTTCTTTCTCTCTTTGGCAAAATGGGAAAAACAATGATCATTCCCGAAGAGATGATGGAAGCCGCAACTGTAATCGGAGCCTGCGGCATTGCCTTTGCTCTTCGTTTCATACGTGCTATGTCGCAAGGGGGTATTGAGATCGGTTTTGACTCAGAGATGTCTCAGCTTATTACTGCTCAGACAGTTAAGGGCGCGAGCGGTCTTATATTAGAAACCGGGAACCACCCTGAACGCGAAATCGACAGAGTAACAACACCTCAGGGAATTACCATCTCCGGATTAAATGAAATGGAACACCAGGGGATGAGTTCGGCCATTATTCGAGGATTGATCACCAGCTATAACAAACTTGAAAACCTGGCCTTAAAATCCCAGAAATCAGGTCCGGAGTAAGAGCCCATTGAAAAAAAAAGATTTAAGATCTCCCTGATTTTTAGGTCATCTTCGTAAGGCGTACCGGAATCGAGCCGGACCGAGCGTAAATCCCGAGGCCTCGGGAAGCGAGGAGCCAGGTTGCAGGGGAGGTTCTAACGGCAAAAAAAAGCAGCCTAAAATCAGCTGCTTTTGTGGGGCGTACTGGAATCGAACCAGTGACCTCTTGCCTGTCAAGCAAGCACTCTAAACCAACTGAGCTAACGTCCCGTAATATTTCTCCCGCAAAAATAATAAATATTCATATCCGTTTTTCCCGGCAGTCAGATTAAGTCTCATGAAAAATCAAATCCCGATATATATGCCGGAGCATCATAAAAATGCTCCTTTTCTTCGTCGGTCATATTGAGAAACCTTACATAAACAAGTCCGGGTTTTGCATTAAGCATACGGTTCAGTGATCCCATATTCACATCAAACCGGAGTTTGTCAAACAACCTGCTGCGGTCGTCGATCCAGGTCAGAGCGGTATTATAACCCTCTGTGGCACAAATCGATTCAAACAGGTCGGCCAGTCTGGCTTCCTCTCCCTCCTTACAATAGATGGCATCCAGTGCAAGATGCCTGAACATGCCCGGCTGAAACAATCTGCGGTAATATGGGGCAACCGGAAGCACTTTCATGATAACCCAGCCCCAGACACCCGGAACATCATAAATCTTATAAACAGAAGGAATGGCACAAACACCCGCTATTATCTCCCCTTTTTCCCTGAGAACATAGTATGTGCCGCCGGTAAAAGTATGATCGGTATTGAAAAGGGAATACTCCCTGTAGAACTCCCTCAGCAGTTCTTCCATCACAGGAATCTCCTCTTTTTCCAGTCTGCTTACCTGTTTGTGGGTTTTCGGAGAGAACCGGCTGAAAGCAACCGTGAGGAACGATCTTGTCTGCTCATAACCTGCCTGATGGATCATATTTTTTGATCGTTCGTTCATGCTCTCGATAAAGGCATACATAATATGCTTATCGCCTTCATTAACACCCTCTAGATCGAGCATGTGAGGCTTGCTGAAAATTTCAAAAATCCTTTTCTTGAATGAATCTTCGCGCTCTGGCCTGAATGAAGTCTTCTTACGGGCTCTCCATGAAATATCGGACTGGTAGGTTGACTGCATTGCCAGATATCTCAGATATGACGAGGGATAACGGAGTTTACCCTGGCCTGTTACCCTGTAGCATGAGCCTATCGTACCGGTAGCCCTGTTCTTCCTGAAAAGTGTTACAAACCTGATTTTGTCTTTGTATTCTGCTATACGCGAAGGAATACTCTGCAAGGAAAACCTCAACCCCCCTTCGGCTCCCTGTACAGCATTTCCCAGGATCTCAAGCATCTCTTCACTGGCATGGTCAGAGATCCTTATTTCAAGTTCATGATATTTAAAGACGACCCTTTCAAACATTCTCTGTTAATATTTTTCTATCTGTTATCGAGGCTGCCGAATACTCTCTGAAGGATTGGTGTAATCCTTGCTGAGACCTCTTTTCTTATTTTCAGCTCTTCAATCTCCACTTTCACAAACATCCCATTCAGAGCTTTGGCTGTAAGAAAGTCGTCGAGGTCGGTGCTAACCGGTTTAAAGCCTGCCAGTCTGCCCGCAACAGAACCGGCAAAAGTGTTCCATCTATCTGTCAGTGCCAGCCATGAGTCTTTTGTGGAGATGTTGCCGATAATCTTTTTCTCAGTGGAGTTCTGTATCTTAGGCCGGTAAAGGTCATACAACCCGGTGTAAGTTGTGCTTTTCAAATAATCTGTAGCTGCATTATCGGCCCCGTTCAGAATATTAAAGGCATCTTTGATAGTCATTTGCCTGACACTGTTTACGAATATTGGCGCAACCTCCTTTGCAGCATCCTCTGCAGCACGGTTTATCCTCAGTATAACATCTTCTATAAGCTGTTCCCCCCCGGGAATTCTGCCGATATTGTCGACTATTACACGGGCTTCGTCGGGCAACGGTATCTTTATGGTGGCATCGCCGTAATATCCGTTCTCGGCCGCAAGGCTCTGAGCTGCGTTCCCTGCTCCCGTAATAAGTGCTTCTTTCAGTCCGCTTATCACTTCTTCTTCCGTAAGAGGAAGATTACCTGTCGATTGCAGAACTGTCATCAGCTGTGCGCAACCTGTTAAAAGAATAATGCCCGTTAAAATAATTATACTTCCTGCTTTCATCTCATCGCTATTGAAATCCGCACCGCAATATACAAATTACGTACGATCTTTTTATCCCCGTTATCACGGGTTTCTTATGATATTGTTGGAAAAAGGGTTTTGGCAACCAGCAGATCTTCCGGTGTGGTGATCTTTATATTCTCAGGATTGCCCTCGACAAGAAAAACCGTCTCGCCTGCTCTCTCCAGCACAGTGGCATCATCTGTGAAATCATCGGAATACTCCTGGAGATATGCCTTTTTTATCAGGTTTGCATCGAACACCTGTGGGGTCTGAACCATTTTCACATGGAGCCTGTTAACTGAAACACTTCCCTGGCCTGTCACCATCCTTATTGAATCGGCAGGACTTATGACCGGTATGGCGCTGCCCTTCTTCCCGGCTGCCTCAAAGCATCTCCTTATTGTATCTTTCGATACAAGCGGCCTTACTCCGTCGTGTATTGCCACAAGCCCCGGAGCATCAACCATTTCAAGTCCGTTTCTTACCGAATGGAACCGTTTATCGCCTCCTTTCACTATGATATGGGGTATTCCAAATGAATATCTCTCTGAAAGAGATTTCCAGTAAGGGATTTGCTCCTGCGGAAGAACAACTATTATAATTGTTGTATCGTCATATTCTGTGAATTGTCCAATTGAATGCATCAGGACAGGTCTCCCTGCAAGCTCAAGAAACTGCTTCGGGATCTCCGAACCCATCCTCTTCCCGCTTCCCGCTGCAACAATAACCGCGTACTTCTTCATAGTATAGTGTTTTACCCCCCTTCTTCCCTCTTCTTAAGCCCCCCTTCAGGGGGGTTGGGGGGCGTCTCCCCTTCAGGGGGGTTGGGGGGCGTCTCCCCTTCAGGGGGGTTGGGGGGCGTCCCTCCTTCAGGGGGGTTGGGGGGCGTCTCCCCTTTAGGGGGGTTGGGGGGGTCGCCTATTTCGTATACAGAAACCTCTTAATACTTCTTTTCGGGGTTTTTGCAAACTCTTCGGGATGTATTCTGAATTTATGAACCGTCATATAATCCGGAACACGTTCATTGACGACCCTGCGCTTTTCTTCAAGTATTGCCTGCAACTGCTCCTCGGATATGTTATCCTTCTTCATTGCCTCGTAATCGGGATAAATAAGGCCGATAAGCTTATCATTCTCCGAAATGACCACCGATTCGGCAATATAGTTTTGATTATTGATAACCGCCTCGATCTCTTCCGGGAAAATATTCTTGCCCGACGGCCCCAGAAGCATGCTTTTACTTCTGCCCTTAATGAAGATGTTCCCCTCGCTGTCCATTACTCCCAGGTCACCTGTATGCATCCATCCATCCTCGCCGATCATCTCCCTTGTTGCCTTCTCATTCTTGTAATACCCCTGCATAACGTTCTCGCCGCGAAGTATGATCTCTCCTAATTCATTCTGCGGATCGGCAGAATCGATCTTCACCTCCAGTGTATCGACAGGACGTCCGGATGCACCCAGTTTCGTTGTATCCCACGATGCGTAGCTTATCAGGGGGCCGCACTCTGTCATCCCATAACCTACCGTGAACCTGAATCCGATCTTCCTGAAAAATCTTTCAGCTTCAGGGTTAAAGGCTGCACCACCTACCACTATCTCGTGGAAACGTCCTCCGAATGTTTCGGTGAGTTTCTCTCTTATCTTTTTATGAAGAATATTGTTTATGCCCGGTATAGAAAGTAGTATTTTCATATGTGGTTTGGTGATAACGGGCAGCAGCTGTTTCTTGAATATCTTCTCTATGACCAGGGGCACCGAAAGGATCAGGCGTGGTTTTATCTCCTTGAAAGCCTGAATAATAATCTGTGGTGATGGCGTTTTTGAAAGTATTGTTACATGGCAGCCATAGGTGAAAGGAAAGAGGAACTCAAAAGCACATCCGTATGTATGGGCAAGCGGAAGGAACGATACAAGAGGGTCGCCCGGTTTCAGGGGCATGTGATTCTGCGCGAATCTTACATTGGCTGCCAGTGTATTGTGGTCTATCATTACGCCCTTTGAGAATCCTGTTGTCCCTCCCGTATAGCTGATCACCGCCAGTTTATCGTTGGCTATATCCGAAAACTTAATGTTTTCGCGCGTCAGCTCAGGCCAGGTATTTGAATATTTTTGATCAAGAACCGGATAAACCTCCTCAAATTTTTTATCCGGGGCTGTGATCACTGAAAAATCATCAACGGACACAACACCTTCAATAGCCGGCATTTTAGCAATGTCGAGAGTTTCAAATATCTTGTCATCTGCAAATAAAATACGGGCATCGGAATGGTTAATAAGGTTTACCAGATCTCCGGACTTGAAATCCGGCAGTATCGGAACAATAACCGCTCCGTAAGTGACAGTGGCAAGATAGATCACGCACCAGTTTGCAGAGTTTCGTCCAACAAGGGCAATCTTATCGCCCTCCTTTATTGCTGTCTCCCTGAATAAAATATGCATTCTCCGTATCTTCTCTGCAATCTCCCGGTACGTATATCCCTTTTCGCCATAGTTCGACAGAGCTTCAATTTCCCAGTTTTGCCTTATACTCTGTTCGATATACCCGATTAAACGTTCTTTTATCATAGCCTGAGGTTTTTAATTAATAATTACACTGTTGGTTGAAGGGTAATAATAAAATATTAAGCTGATCTTTCAGATGAGATACATTAAGAGGATCAATATCATTGACAGAACATTTACAATGGTAAAGAAGTAGTTGTATCCTTCCCTGTTTCTGCTGAAGTGTCCCATTTTCCGGGCAAATATTCCTATTGTCGGAACAAAGAGCACCACGAGGAAAGCAAAGAATTCCACTCCCATGAAGACATTATCGAGTCCGTCTTTCACAAGGGCTGACAGGTATACCACTATCAGCAGAAGGAGGAGGTACAGCAGGTAGCTTCCCTTCAGAAGCAGGGTTGAGACCAGTCGCCTTTTGTGCAGCTGGTGTGGTTTCAGATAAGCGTATGCAATAGAAAAGACAAGGACGATAAAGAGTGCCCCGAGTATGTAGTTCAGGATCTCTCTGAAGTTTGCCATATCTGCCGCTTTCAGGATCAGTCTGAAGATTCCTTTAAAGTCCATATTAATGAGCTGGCTCCGAGAACTGCAGCATTTTGCGTACTCAGTTCAGAGGGCAGCAGTTTTACCTTATCCCTGTAGATACTCAGCAGGTTTTCCTCCATATAAAGCTTTGCCGGTTCGAAGATCAGGTCTTTTGCGAGGGCAAGACCCCCGAAAAGGAATATTGCCTCGGGATTTGTATGGGCGACCACATCGGCCAGCTTGAATCCCAGCATTCTGCCGGTATGCTCAAAGGCTCTTATTGCAAGGGGATCTCCCCTTTTGGCAGCCTCATGTATCAGCTCGGCATCAAGTTCTTCAAAGCTGTATTTCCTTAGTTCGCTGGGTTGAATACTGTCGGCCATTATTTTGAGAAGCGATCTCTTGAGCCCGGTCGCAGAAACGTAGGTCTCGAGACATCCTTTCCTGCCGCAACCGCAATCGCGGTTCGATGGTCCGGGACGAATGGCGGTGTGTCCTATCTCTCCGGCAAATCCGTCGTGACCATAAACCAGCTTTCCATCAACGACGAATCCGCTTCCAAGGCCTGTGCCAAGTGTAATTACCACGAAATTCTTCATACCCCTTGCTCCGCCATATATCATTTCTCCCACAGCTGCGGCATTGGCATCATTGGTCACAACCACGGGAAGCGTCGTGTGCCTTTTGAAGATCTCCGCAAGCGGTATAATACCTTTCCAGGGAAGCCCAGCCGGATGTTCAATGGTCCCCTTATTGATGTTACCCATGGGGGCACCGATACCGAAACCGATCACTTCAACCGGTTCGCTTATCCTCTGGCTGATCACCATTATTTTTTCGTAAAGCGCTGCGATGAAAACTTCTACCTCGTCGTAGTGGTTTGTCTTGATCCTGTCTTCTGCCAGTATGTTCCCTTCGCGATCGACATATCCGAATACGGTATTGGTCCCTCCTATGTCAATACCTACAACTACCTGTTTATTTGCCATATTTATAAAGAATCATCCTGATAGTAAATATAATCATTACTTATTCCGGAACATATTCGTTTCCTATTTTTCTTGCCCTTTTCGGATGATCGAGATCAATGTTCAGGGAGATACCTGTCTCGACCAGTATGTTCCATCCGGCGCAAAGCTGAACATATTCAGCATATTCACCACCATCGGGTATGAGAATTGTAGGGAATATTGTGTTCACTGTTGAAACTGCAATAATCTCTATGCCGGCATTCTTAACCAGACACTCATGGAACTTCTCCTGGTCGGGGATGAAGGGATCCATCCAGATGAGCACCTCTTTCCTTTCCATAACCTCTTCTATACCGTGAAGGGCAAACGTACCTTCGAGGAATGCCGATTTTTTTCTGGTTATCTCGTTTGTCTTAAGAGCAAGTTCGCCTGCAACACCGTTGTCCCAGCCCGCAAAATATATTAAACCGGCATTTCTGATCTTTTCTGTTATCTCGCTGCTGATCGGCAGGGTCATAGTCTCTGCTGTTACTTCTGCAAGATCTGCGAGCCCCTCCATCTTTTCCCCCCGCAGGTTCCTCAGCAGAGAGTCATAAAAAAGTGCCTGTTCGATAACTGATTTTGTTGCTGCAACGGCATTCTCCCTGCCGCACGAAAGAACATGACAATCGTTTGCAAACTCTTCCAGTTTTGTGTTCCCGTTGGATGTAAGCCCGAATATTGCATTGTGGTTTTTCTTTCTCAGAGCATTAACAAGGCGTATCACCTCCTTTGTCTGACCGGAGTTTGAAGCGGCAAACACAACGAAATCAGACAGATCGTATTCAATTGCCTGTGTACAGCCTTCTGTAATCAGAGGCATGATAAAGTGCTTTTTCAAAGCCGATGAGATTGCCCGTTTGGCGGGGAAGATCCTGCTGCTGCCCTCTCCGGTAAGGAATAATCCTTTACGGGATCTGATGGCGTCCACAAAACGTTTTGATATTGAGTGATCAAAAGCTCTTATAATTTCAGAAGTTTCCATCATCTCTCTGACGAGAGCATATTGTCTGTATTTGTCTTCTTCGAGGTTCATGTCATCTGTTTTTTATTTACTATGAATTCAGCAAGGTCATTCTGGATCTGCGGTTCTTTCTGAAAACCTCCACCAAGGTGCTGCCAGTATACCTCTGCGTAATCGACTCCTGCCATTTTACCGTAGTTACGGTTCCCTTCGAGAACAAAACCGAAGAAATCATCCATCTTATGCATGTGACGCATCAGTTCAATCTGTGAGACATGATAACCCAGCATCTCTTTCTTGGTTTCTATAACTGAAGTTACGTTGACAAAGAAATGGGGAGGCGGAATATCTGATCCAAGGGGGTCGGATAGTGTAAGAGGAGAAGTATGGTACAACAGCGGCGTTATCTTAACAGGCTTTTCCTTAACCGGTACAGTATCGAGAGAAGAGATCATTGCTGCTGCTTCCACAATTTGTGCTGTGGTGCGGTGGTCGGAGTGATAATCTGTCGGCAGGTGAGTAAATATGATACCTGCATTAACCCTTCTTATAAGTGAGATAATTTTTAGTCTCATCTCTTTATCATCAAAAAGAAATCCGTCGATCCCTCCAAGGGTGTGATACTCCGCATCCAGAACCGCTGCTGCGCTTTTAGCTTCCTCATATCTTACCCTGGAAGTCTCTTCCATAGTCATGTTACAGCCACCCAGATCACCCCCGGTCATCGTCGCAATCACAATTGAATACCCATTGTCCTTCAGAAGCTTGAGAACACCTGCGTTCCATGCCTCGGCATCATCGGGATGGGCATTAATGGATAATGCAACCTTATTGAATTTATGTCTCATTTTACTTGTTCAGCTAATATATATTTCTATTTGTGATTTCAATCTGTTTATTAGCATCAGATAAATTTTAGCAATCCGAAAAATTCAGGCCGGTGATAATCGGGAGTTTTGGTTTCGACAGGATTCCAGGTTACATAATGGGGAACGGAAAGTTTGTCGCCGCATTTATAAAAGTTGGCCCTGAACTTTTTTCCCTTCAACTCCTTAATATCATGCCTGAAAAATACTTTTAACGGGATGGCAAGAGTAATTGTCCAGGAGAACTCTCCTTTCTTTTCTTCAGTGGGCTTTTTGCCTTCCGAGGTCATCCTTCTGATTCCATTAACTATTCCCGGGTCAACCCTTGTACTGTCTTCCCTTCCTGTTCCGCTTCCCATGAGACAGGTACCTATCCCGTTGAACTCGAGATTATAATATATCCCGTCATCAGCCGGTGAAACGAAGAACTCAACGCATGAATCCTCACAGACCATTTCGTTGGTCTTCGTTTTTTCGGCTTTATAATAGTTTTCTGATACGTAATATTTCAGAAGGATCTCCTTACCGGTATATCCCATTGAAAAGGTTACATCGGGCCTGTAATCATAATCACTCCAGTTCAGTTCTCCCAACGGAATGCGCATATTGAGCTCATCGAGCCTGTCAGATATCTCATCCAGTGACGGATACTGCCCTTTGAAGATGATCTCCCGGATTTCGAGTGTTTTCATAGGCCAGAAAATAATAATTCATGCAGGACATACCTGCAGCAGTAAGATCTGCTTCCGGTTTGTAAATGTTTATCAGGCTTCTTTAAGCGACAGTTCGTTTAGAATAAGAGCACCGGCTCCCAGAACGGCCCCGTTGGCTTCTGATATTCCTGATGGCAGAATTTTTACCGTATTTTTGAACAGGACGTAATTGTTCTTTGCGAGGTATTTCCTTACCGGTGCAAAGAGCATTTCTCCGGCCTGTGCAAGACCCCCGAAGAGGAATATTGCCTCAGGGCTAGTATATACTATTGAGTTAACAATTCCGAACCCGAGTTTCTCTGCGGTGTATTCCATTGCTTTTACTGCTATGGGATCATTTTTTGCTGCAGCTTCGGCAATCATTTTTGATGTAAGCTTTGATGGAGGCACATCCCTTAAAGGACTTTCATCCCTCATTTCACATATCATCTGTGAAACTGTTTTCACAAGCCCTGAAGCAGAGGCATAGGTCTCAAGGCAGCCTTTGCGCCCGCAGCCGCATTCCCTGCCGCCCGCGACAACCGTCATGTGGCCCACCTCACCGGCAAAGCCTGTGTGCCCGTAAACCAGCTTACCATCCACAACAATACCGCTGCCAAGTCCTGTTCCAAGTGTCAGAACAATAAAATCCTTCATATTCTTTGCGCCGCCAAAAACCATCTCTCCCATCGCAGCAGCATTGGCATCATTAGTCAGAACTACAGGTACCTTTAACTCTTTCATCATCAGATCAGCCAGAGGAACGATCCCTTTCCATGCCAGATTTGGTGCATGCTCTATTGTTCCCCTGTGGAAATTTGCATCAGGAGCTCCTATTCCGACTCCTGCCAGCTCAGTACCCTTCTTCGCTTCCAGCAATTTCCTGAGGCCTGCGGCAAGCGCTTTTACAAAATCTTTTACAACAGGATAATCAGTTGTTGTCAGATGCCCGTCGGACAGCACCTTGCCACTTAGATCAACCAGGCCAAAAACTGTGTTGGTTCCTCCAATATCAACTCCGGCTACTACTTTCTTCATACTTATAAATTTTTAATTATTAATACATTATTACTGTTGATTATTTTTTGCGTCTCTTTTTCGTAAATGCTTTTGTTCTGCCTTGATGACTGAAAAATCAAAAATACAATAATTATTTAATCAACCAATTCCTTTATGGTAAGGTTGATTCTGATAACTATTGTCGTGTTACACCACTTCTTTTGCGCAGTTGCTGGTTTTTGATGTTTTTTCCTTCAAGATCCCAGTCCTGTTCAATTGTCCAGTTCACCTTCACCTCTATTTCATCCGGGTAGTATGAGACCGGCTCCGGTTGTCTGCCCGTCATGAAATCACCTGTTGTCCACTTACCGTCGCCGTTAAGGTCGAAGATAACTCTCACTCTGTAAAAACCACGCTCAAGAAGGGGAAAATCAACACGCCCATCTTTCTCCATGGCAACTTCGGTTACCAGTTTTTCATCCCTGTCAAGAAGCTGTATTATTCTGTTGCCCTCATGGTTCATGACATTGAGTGAGAGCATTCCGTAAGATTCGGGGCTCCTTACCTGAAATTTAATTCCGGTTGAATCGGAATAATCTCCATAAATATTTGTAAAAGCCATTGTACGGGCAACAAACAGGTAGTTTGCGCCCTGCTTCAGGTCAGCCCTCAGGATGTATCTGCTCAGATTCATGCTGTCTCGCGAAAGATAATAAGCAACCGTTTCTCTTCCGGTATCCTTCAACTCGTACAGAGTGATCTTTGAAGTATCAGGTTCCTCAAGAGGGGTTTCCGACCTGAAAAAAAGCGGCCGTCCCGGCTTTAACTGTCCGCCTGATATTCCGGGAGTAACTCTGAGAGGGCTTCTCCTGGGAGCTGTCCGGGCAGCCCTTGGTTGCAAATACCTTAGTGTCAGAGTATCAAGCCGGTAGGTATCTATGCCTGCCGAGTCGGTAAATGGATAATTAACTATTGTCTGAATCTGAGGCTGGTTATAAAGAGTGCTGTCAGTCAGCCATACTGTTATCGTATCTCTGTTTCTGCTTTTCTCAATTAAATAATTATCTTCCGAGGCATCAGGTATTAAAAACTCAAACTTCATCGAATCGGGAGGAAGGGAGAGGGTGTAAGTAATCTGGTAAGGAAGTCTTCTTGCTGAAGAAGAGAGAAAGCGTTTCTTTTTCTCATGCCCGAAAAGGATCATGGTGTATTCTCCATCAGGCAGGGTTTTAATACTCTCTTTTTCTACTTCCGTCAGAACAGGAGGGAGTTCTTCTTTCTGATCTGAATGGTTTTTCTCAGGTGTTATTTCTACAGGTATCTCATAAAAGGCAAACTCCTCATCAGGCAGATTAAAATTCTTGCTGTTGTCAAGGTCCTGCACGGCATAAAGCCTGTGAACGCCTCCGCGTACATTGTCGATCCTGAAAGAGCCACCGGGCTCCAGTCTTGTAATATAATCAGGAAGCTGTTTGATTACAGAGCTGTCTTCCAGTTGTTTATAAAGAAGAACCAGGGTATTCTCCGGTACTTCGAGATCGAGTCCCTTGTAAACCTGTCCGGTAACAGAGAGCGAGTCAATAACAGGCCCGGTGGAGAAGACAAACTGAAAATTGTTTATGGCATTATTTTCATTCAGATCCCTGATAGCATCCTGAAAATAGAATGTATAGGTAGTTGTGTCCCTGAGTTCTTCCTGATAATCTATTATAACACTCTTTCTCCGGATATAGATCCCCGGCCTTTCAGCCATGGGAGGTGAAACCATGAATTTTTCATTGATCCTGTCAAGGACCACATATTCATTAAAGGTTATTTCGATCTTTTTCCCCCTGAAATTAACCGAACCATTTGGGGGGTTACTCCCGACTACCACCGGGGGCTCCTTGTCTCTGGGGCCTCCCGACGGAGAACTTACCTTAGCGCATGAAGATATCAGTGCATATGCTGCAACAGCCAACATCAGAGAGCCTGGCAGGTTATACTTCATAAAGCAGCCCGGTTTTGAGTGAAATACAAACTTACATCATTTTTTTAAAAACATATTTTCTACCTTTGGGATCAACTTAATCTTTTCATTATGCATTTACTGGTAATCCCGTGGGATGTGGATCCTGAAATTTTCAGAATCGGCTCATTTGCAATAAGGTGGTATGGCCTGCTCTTTGCCTCCTCGTTCCTTTTTGGCTATATAATAATGAAGAAAATATTTAATAATGAAGGCCTTGGAGATGTTGTGCTCGACAGGCTCACAATCTATATGGCCATCGGGGTTATTGCAGGGGCGAGGCTCGGACACTGCCTCTTCTACGAACCGGAATACTATCTCAGGAACCCCCTTGAAATACTGATGATCTGGCATGGAGGGCTCGCCAGTCATGGTGCAGCAATAGGGATACTGGTGGCCTTATGGCTCTTTGTCAGGAAAGAGAAGAAAAACTATGCCTGGATCCTCGACCGGATAGCTATTGTGGTGGCGTTATCAGGATTCTTCATCCGGACCGGCAACCTGATGAACTCCGAGATATACGGAGTGGAAACAACTCTTCCCTGGGGCTTTGTATTCCTCCGAAACGGCGAAACGGCTCCGAAGCATCCGACACAGATATATGAGGGATTGTCATATCTGCTGATATTTGTCCTGTTATTATGGCTCTACTGGAGAAAGAAGGGCGGACATATACAGGGTTCCCTTATCAGCCTGGCCATGATTCTCATCTTCGTGGCACGTTTCTTTATTGAATTCCTTAAGGAAGACCAGGTCGCATTTGAAGCCGGCATGAATCTCAATATGGGTCAATGGCTAAGCATCCCGTTCATCATCATCGGATCGGTGACACTATGGCTGAGCCTCAGGAAGAATGTAAGGCTGGAGATAAAAAGATAGCTTATTTTACCAGAATACCGTTGAACAACACATCGAGAATGGCATTGAGCCTTCTTTCTATGTTCACCTCTTTCTTTTTCCAGAACAGGGGCACTTCAAGCCCCTTGAGAGTGGTTTGAATGGCGAGTGCAGTATATTCGCTGTTGTCAACCTTAAAGACGCCTCTCCGTTTTCCCAGATATAAAAGAAGCCGCAGAATGGCCAGTTCTTCACGGTCATATTTCTCCCTTATCTTTTCAACGAAATCAAAATGATCGAGGTTCTTGTCAAAAATAGCATTGTAATAGTTAGAGAGTTTTTCGAACGATCTCATCCTGACAAATACGTAATTTTTTATCTTGTCAACCGGGGAATCAACCTTCTTAATTGCTGTGGTAAGCTCATTTCTAAGCACATTAGCCTCGTGTTGGATAACCGCCTCAAATATTTTTTCTTTATATTCAAAATAATAGTAGATGGAACTTTTGCCCATTTTGAGAGCTTTGGCAATCTCGTCCATGGTTGTTTTCTTAAACCCGTAGCGGCTGAATATCTGTCCTGCCGTTACTATTATCTTCTTCCTAAATTCCTCTTTATTAATCATCTGTAAAGGATTCTGGCGGGTCTTCGTAACAAAAGCAAATATACGATAATTAAAATATTTTACCAAATATTTCGAATAAACTGGTCGATAATTCGAAAAGATTCACGATCGCCCCCCAACCCCACTAAAGGGGGACTGGCCCCCCAACCCCCCTGAAGGGGGGCTTTAAGAAGGCATACCTATTCATCCCCCCCTTCAGGGGGGGCAGGGGGGGCGAAACAACAAAATCATCATTATCATATTAAATTTTGTAATTTTACGATCGTAAAGTTACACTACGGGGAAGTATCCGGCATAATGCATAATAAAGAGAATAACGATCGCGGCACTATATGGCCTGATGATACAGATCACTCTGCTGTTCATGTCATCGACCAGCGGAAACTTCCATTTTTCTTTGAAACGATAACTTTGCGATCGCCTGACGATGTATATGATGCCATCAGTAATATGACTCTTCGCGGGGCCCCGCTTATTGGTGTTGCGGGAGCGTTTGGAATGTATCTGGCCACCCTTGGGATCAACTCCCGTACAAACATCCGGGAGCATCTGAAGAATGCAGCCGGGCATCTTATATCCTGCAGGCCCACTGCCGTTAACCTCTCATGGGCCGTCAACAGGGTCCTTGATAAACTTCTTGCGGCTCCCGATGGGATCTCATTAAGAGAATTGGCCTTTGAAACGGCTAACGGGATCCGTGAGGAAGAGATAGAAAACTGCAGGCTGATAGGTACTCACGGAGTGAGGCTGATAGAAGAGATTAGCAGGCCGGGGAATGGAGCACCCGTTAACATACTGACTCACTGTAATGCCGGATGGCTGGCCTGCGTTAAGTACGGAACAGCCACCGCACCGATATACGTTGCGCACGACAGAGGCATCCCCGTTCACGTATGGGTTGATGAGACACGTCCCCTTAACCAGGGAGCCAGGCTTACAGCCTGGGAACTGGGCAGATATGGTGTGCCTTACACACTGATTACCGATAATGCCGGGGGTCACCTCATGCAGAACGGCAGGGTTGATATGGTGATTACCGGAGGTGACCGGGCTACACTGAAAGGTGATGTCGCAAACAAGATCGGGACCTATCTCAAAGCGCTTGCAGCTTCAGATAATGGTATCCCTTTCTGGTGCGCCCTGCCTTCATCATCCATCGATTTCAATATCCGTGATGCATTCAGGGAAATAATCATTGAGGAGCGTGGGCAGGAAGAGGTTACCTCTGTTGCCGGTTTTGCTGAAGGAGTTGTCGGGAAAGTGCGTATTTGTCCGGAAGACGCGCCGGCAGCAAATCCCGGGTTTGACATAACACCTGCACGCCTGATTACGGGTTTTATTACTGAAAAAGGCATTTGCAGGGCGGAAGAAAACGATATAAAACAATTATTTTCAGATAAAACATAATAATATGCAAGGGGTGGTCAAGTTTAACTGTCACTGGAGCCAGTCAGGCCCTGTAATTTCTGACGAGCAGTACGAGATAATAAATTACTGGAGAGAGATCCTTTTTAACATGGATCTGATAGGGGCCTATGAAAACGGCGTTGGTTACGGCAATATCAGCATGAGGATAAGGGGAACCAACCAGTTCATAATCACCGGTTCGGCCACTGGTGAAATAACTGATCTGGAGCCGGGTCATTACGTTAAGGTCATCTCGTTCAACATAGAAGATAATGCCGTTCAGTGTGTCGGTCCCCTGAAGGCATCTTCCGAGTCGCTTACACATGCTGCCATATACCTTGCCGATCCTGATGTCAATGCAATTATCCATGTCCATTCCATCGACCTCTGGAACGAGCTTATCTACAAGGTGCCGACAACCAATCCGGCAATGGATTACGGCACTGTCGGACTTGCGAAGGATATTATCCGGCTTTTTGGCGATTCTGATGTCATCGAAAAAAGAATAATTGTAATGGCGGGCGACAGGGCCGGGATACTTACTTTCGGTCACGACATGGATGAGGCAGTTAATGTATTGATGCAATATCTCCGCGATGAGCAGAAGTAAGATTGGCATTATAGGAGGCTCGGGACTGGAAGATCCTGATATTCTGAATTCACCGGAGGTTATAAATCCGGTTACACCCTATGGCCCGCCCTCCTCTTTCCTGCATTGCGGGATTATTGAAGGGACTGAAACAGTTATCCTTTCGAGGCATGGGAGGGATCACACAATTCCGCCCTCAAAGGTCAATAACCGTGCAAATATTTTTGCCTTAAAGGATGCCGGCTGTACACATATTATTGCCACAACAGCCTGTGGCAGTCTCAGGGAGGAGATCCGCCGCGGCGACCTGGTCATACCAGACCAGTTCATCGATTTCACACGTCGAAGAGATATAACCTTTTTCGATGAGTTTGAACCGGGAGACCTGAAACATGCACCGATGGCCGATCCATTTGATCAGTACCTCCGGTCTGTCATCATTACAAAAGCTAAAGAGATGGGGTTGTCGATACACGAAAAAGGGACGGTTATCACCATCGAAGGTCCCAGGTTCTCCACCAGGGCCGAATCGAAGATGTTCCGCAATTGGGGAGCGGATATTATCAATATGTCAGTTGCTCCTGAGGTTATCCTTGCGAATGAGATAGGTATACCGTATGCGGCCATTGCGATGAGCACCGACTATGATTGCTGGAAAACAGACGAGGATCCTGTAACATGGGAGGATGTATTGAGAGTATTTAAGCAAAATGTGCACAATGTACTCAGACTGCTGAAAGAGGCAATTCAGATACTAAGCCATTGAGTAGGGCAACCAGAAATCCGGATTATTCTTAATCTTATTAAAAGTAGCGCCTTTTAGACAAGTACTCCTTTAAAATATCGCGCAAAAGGTTCATTTTGACTTTTTCTTCCCCGTGTTGAGTCCAAAAGGAAGATAAAGCGGACAGAAGTTCACCAGGCTTGTTATTACGAATATGCCTGCAAATATGAGAAGAATTACAGCAAGAGTACCGGTGATCACCTGTGTGAAGTACAGTATTACGATTACAGCAGCGACAACCAATCTTATCAGCCTGTCAGCAGCACCCATGTTCTTTTTCATTCCATTATGAGTTAATTTTTAACTAAATATCTGTTTATAAAAGTAATGAAATTACGCCGGAATTTCCTGAAAATTAATCCGACAACTGTTGAAACCAAAATTATTGTTATCATACCTACATTTTGCACAATAAACATTTAAGGGCTGACTTTGTTCATTTGTTTAAGATTGGCAATGCTGAATCATATCAACATTTTCGACAGCCTTTTGGATAATTTCCAACAAATGGTTAATATTGCAGTCCGGTTAAAAACGGTGACTGGCTTTGTCCGTCGTAGCCCTGGCTGAGGCAGGTGACTGGTTGATTAATCCTGTTAAGATTGACATACAGGATCAAAGACCCAGGACCAAGTACCCAGCACCCAGGACCAAGTATCTGTTCGGGCCCATAGCTCAGACGGTTAGAGCATCTGACTCATAATCAGGGGGTCGCTGGTTCGATCCCAGCTGGGCCCACCTCCGCCCTCCGAAGCTTTAGCGAAGGAGGGCTTTTTCATTATATGGGGTTTTGCCGCCGCGACAGTCTGGCTCCTTCGCTAAAATTGCCCACTGGGCAATTTCTTAACGCTCGGCCCGGTGCCAGTTTGGCGCCAGGATTTGGAGGAAAATGGGATATTTTATTATAGATTCCTTTTTTCAGGTTGCAGGAAGTTTTATGTAGAACATAATCATTTCACCAGTTTAATTAAGAATCATCTCTTTTGAATAATTGGAAATAAGCATAACCTAGTGCAAACAGCATATATATCCCAACAACTAGCCAACCATTTTTCATTACGCCAGAAATAATACCCGAAATAGAAATAATAACACCAAGGATATTGGTAATCAGGAAAGCAAGGATGATTGCTAGTTGAGCTTTCCTGTCCTCAACATTCCTGGCAAACCAGGCTATCAATGCCATGGCAATCGTTCCCAACGCTGAGTATTGTCCCATTAATGATGCAGCTGGATTGGAATCGACACCATACATTGACAACACCTTTTCACTAAACAGGATAGCTGTCAACGCAGAACCTGCAAAAACAACAGCGTTTAAAACCAATAGGGTTTTGAGTTTCATAAGATGGTTGCATTTGAGTTTTATGGTTTTACGACCTTACCCTCATTATCGGGAAGAATCCATCTTTCCAAGGTTTATCAGGTAATAACCAAACCAAAGCAAAAACACCAGATGCAGGATAACAACACTCCAGCCCATGGCATTCATCAGACCTTTTATCTGAGTAATGAGAAGAATAATTGTACTTGCAAGCAGATAAGTAAAAATACAATATACTGCTCCTCTTTTAAACTCTGAGCTGGCTGATTTGCGTGCAAAAAACAGCAGAACAGGTATACTGATTATCAACGAACCAACCATCCTGGCAAAGGTTGTTGATGTTTCATCAAGGGTCAAACCCATTGGATCCATCAAAAGACCAGGAACAAATAGGAAGCCAATACCAAATATTGCTTCGACTATAAGATAAACAAGGAAAAGTGTGTTCATGGGAATGCCTCCATTTTTAATTTATTACTATATCAAATCTCGGAAATATTTAACTATGAGTCAAATAAATAAATACTGTTTGACAGACCGATTACTTTTCACAACTGATGATACGGACCGCCTCACTGGCAACGAAGTTCATGGCCGGGCGGTCAGGGTTTTTCATGCTCTAATGGTATTTATTTATCCACTCTGTAATTGCGTTTGTTAACTCATCTTTTGAATTACTGAAGTAGTGACCTGTGTCAAAGGCTTTAATGGAAACACTTTCGGATCCCAGATTCTTCAGTTTCCGATAAACCGGAATAATATATTCCTCCATTGGAATCTCGGTATCTTGCCAGCCAGTCAGAAACAGGATTTTTCGGGATTTAAGCTTATCTGCATTTAATACAAGGTCATAATTATTAACATCAGGTATAATTTTGTCAAAGTAATTATGCAGATATACTGAATCTCCCTTTATGGGTCCTTTGGGGCTATATAAACCTGCAATCCTTTTTTCAAACATGGTTCGATAAACTGGATTGTCAGCCATTCTTTTTAGATAAATAGATTGGTCATTTCCTCCGTTAATGGCAATTATATTTTTTATTTCAGGATTGTGAACTGCAGCAGTCAAAGCTATTGAACCTCCTACGCTGTAACCACAAACACATATTCTGGAAGTGTCAATAGCAAATTGTTGGATATTTCTTTCCTGTTTAAGAAAGTTTATGGCAACACCTAAGTCATTTGCGCAATTATCGAAGTTAAAAACACCTTCACTGCTGAAAGTCCCCTGGTAATTAAAAACCAAAATATTAATCCCGTTCTGGTTGAACCTTTCAGCTAATCCTAATGGATCATTATCGGTCCCGGGAACTCCATGCAATAATATCATCGTTGGTGATGGTATACTCCTTTCAACTGGATAAAACTTTGCATTCAGTTTATTGCCATTGCTAATTAAGTCAATTTTAACCGAAACACTTTGGGCTGTTATGTTACATGCTACAAAAAGTAGAATCAGAATTTGCATCGTGATTATTTTCATGTGATTTAAGTATTAATAGTTTTTATTTTACCGGGAAGCTATTTGTTAAAACAAATACATGGTTTTCTAAAGTTAAAAGTTGATCATGTTAATTGCTCATTAAAATTAAAACTTCTCCAAACACAAGTCAAATTTATTTTCACCGATTAATTGCTATTAACTACAGATGAAATGGTTTCATTTACCGGGTGTGCTGCATCGTGTTGTGGTAGGGGCGTTTCATGCAACGCCCCTACGAATGGTTTCCCGGTTAATCTGTTAATAATGACGATCCCATGTATGTGATTTGGCATTACAACGAATGCATCCAGGCCGATAAATGGGAAATGATCCGGTATTTCATACCACACCTGTAAAGGTCGGTTGCATCATTCCATTTTGGCTTTTAAACTAATCTGATATATATTTGTATCACGAATGAATATTATCAAAATCCCGTTCGCCAGTTAAATTGTCCTTCAAAAGCAACCAAAAGACATTTGAGAAAGCGATATACAAGTTGATAACTTAATGAAAATATAGGCTTTAGTTTTTTAGGGCATAGTACTGATTCGAAAACAATATTGAATATGGAACAAGAGAATTTCGTGATTGATAAAAAGGGACGTAAGATAGCTGTACAGGTTCCCCTGAAAAAATATGAGAAACTTCTGGCGGATTCCGAGGAACTGGAAGATATAAAGGAATACCGTAAAGCTAAAAAACATAAGGGTGATCCAATACCATTCGAACAGGCCTTCAGTGAAATAGAAGATTCGACAAAATGACTTATACTGTATTTGTCGAGCGATATGCCCAGAAACAGATAATGAAGCTGGATAGGAAAATAATTCCTGTTATCAAAAATGCCATTTCAGGGCTTGCAGAAAATCCTAGGCCAAAGGGTTACAAGAAACTTAAGGGAGTCGATGCCTATCGTATCAGGGTTCGAGATTTCCGAATTATCTATGAAATTGATGACACAAAAATTACTGTCATTGTAATAACGGTTGGGCATAGAAAAGAAATCTACAAGTAAGCAAAATAGTTTAATTCTCGATTATTATTTATCCGATACTTTCAGGTTACAGGTTGTGCTGATTAAATTTCTTTCATTGGTAAATCCAATGGCCCTGACAACATCACGCTGGAATAAATTGCATCCCAAAATCCTGAGTTAGAATTGTCGTTTCCATATAAATGTTTTGTGTTCTAAGACCTTCTTTTAATGTGGTCAGAGAAGGACGGATTTCTTGTAAAATCAGACATTACCACTGTAGTAATGAATATTTTCTGAAATGTATTTTCTGATACGCGTTAATAGCCCGGCAGTAGAGATAATTGTATCATAAAACCCACGCTGCCGCGAAAAATGACTGTCTAAACTGTGAACATGTTTTGTTACTGCAGATTTATATGAACGGACAACAACCGATAATGAACCTGATTTCGGTGAAATGGGTGAAATGGTTTCATTTACCGGGTGTGCTGCATCGTGTTGTGGTAGGGGCGTTTCATGCAACGCCCCTACGAATGGTTTCCCGGTTAATCTGTTAATAATGACGATCCCATGTATGTGATTTGGCATT
>Ga0334882_1001482_pt1 | contig 27783 bp, 21 predicted proteins | sample GraSluR1_MG_5_FD_207226 | JGI IMG/M metagenome (GOLD analysis project Ga0334882, IMG submission 207226) | Sludge microbial communities from methane-producing bioreactor in Wageningen University, Netherlands - Granular Sludge_15_04-R1 | ecosystem: Engineered > Bioreactor > Anaerobic >...
CAAATTCATTGATTTACTGGTGGAACTGCGCAACGAGGTGCGCGCGCGTAAGTTGTTTGATCTCTCGGACAAGATCCGCGATTCGTTGAAGGAACTGGGCGTGGCTATCGAAGACAACCGCGAAGGTTCCAGCTGGCATTTTGAATAGGAGCGACGGTGGCACAAGAATGGATTGACGGACGCAACGCGGTTGCCGAAGTGCTGTTGAATCCGCGGCGGCAGGCATTTCAATTGCAGGTGGCTCACGGGGCGCAGATCACCGGACGCCTGGCGGAGATCGTGGAACTGGCACGGCGGAAGAATATTCCCGCCAGTTTTGTGCCGCGCGCCAACCTGGACAAGCGCTTTGGCGAAAAACACCAGGGCGTCGCGCTGGAAGCCAGCGTCTATGTGTATGCCGACATGTCCGACATCTTCGAGCGCGCCAAGGAGCGCGGTGAAGCGCTGTTCGTGCTGCTTTTGGATGTGCTGAAGAACCCGCAAAACGTGGGTACTTTGCTGCGCACGGCAGAAGCGGTGGGCGTGCATGGCGTGGTGATCCCGACCGCGCGCACTGCCGAGGTCACACCCAGCGTGGTGAATGCCTCCAGCGGGGCGACCGAACACCTGTTGATCGCGCGCAGCAACCTGGCGCAGGCGATCACGGAATTGAAAGCACAGGATGTATGGATCGCAGGGCTGGATGGCGGTCAGGGTTCTCAACCCATCGCCCAAGCGCGCCTTGACGGGGCGCTGGGGCTGGTGGTCGGCTCTGAAGGCAGCGGTATGCGCGCGCTGACGCGCAAAGCCTGTGATTTTATCGTTGCGCTACCCATGCGCGGACAGATCGAATCTTTAAACGCAGCAGTGGCGGGGTCTGTGGCGCTGTATCTTGCCTACATAGCACGCGAAGCCAGGTAAGCACGCTCAGACCAGTTCCCAGGGCACTTCCACATACTTATCAGACGATAACTGGAAAACGCACATCTGCCAACCGCCCTCGCTTTTTGCGTGCGGTGCCCAGATGATGTGCAGCGCTTCCGGGTAGGCGTTTTCTGCCAGGTCGCGCGGGGAGGGTTTGCCCGGGCCGTGCGGGTGTGAATGATAGATGGCGGCCAGGCTCAGGTTATGCTTTTCCAGTAAATAGATGGCATCCACCAGGCTCTGCGCCTCCATGCGGAAGGCATCTGCGCTGTGGAGGACATTCTCGATGGGGAAATGAAGCAGGGCATTGGACTCGCGTCCGCCCAACAGGCCGCACACTTCTTCTGACGGCATGGAGCGTACGTGCGCCAGCATCTCACCGTAGAGATCAAAGGGGAGGAAGAGAAGTGCAGGCATTTTCATGGCAGGAAGCGGTTGATGACAAAGCCGATCAACAGCATGATCACCGCCAGAACACCGGTTTCGATCCACACTCGCCGCAGGGGTTCTTTGCGAATCACGGTTTCGGCCACATTGACCAGGGCATAACACAACGCCACCATGATGATGGCGAACAGGGTCGGTGAGAGCGGTAGGTAGTGCATCCCGGCAGCGATCTGGGCGATGACCAGCGCGATAGCCAGCGACCACAGCGGGTGCCAGGCGCCATTCATGCGCAGGTACAAGGAGCGCAGGGCGATCAGAAAACCAGCCAGCGCCAGTGTTGTGCTGACCGTGAACAGGCGGATATCTGCCGCGCGCAGGGAGATTGCGAGGAACAGGTACAGGGCGAAGGAGAGCGCAGTCAATCCCATCGACGCGAAGGGATAATACTTGTCGCGTGTGTCCAGGCTGATATATTCGGCGGTGAAGACCGCCATCAGCAGCGCTCCGCCGATGAAAAACAACCCCCACCAGCGGGCGCTGAATTCCAGTTGCGCCAGCGGAACGGTCAGGATCCAGGCAGTCAGGGTGGGCAGGATGGTATAGAGTAACAGTGATGTGCGGCGGTAGTTGGGGTGTTCCGCCAGCAGCCAATGGGTGCCGACGGCTGCCAACCCCGCCAGCAAAAAGGCGACTATGGTGCGCGCCTGCAACTCATACACCAGTTCCACCCCGAACAGGCGCAGGCTGATCTGCTGCACGGGAATTTCCAGATAAGGCAGCAGCAGATAGCCCAGCAAAATGACCACCACGATCATACTGAGCTGGTTTATGGCGGGGGCGGAATGGCGTTCAACAAGCTTTCCTTGCATGGTTTGATTGTATCAAGCTTTTCTTTCAACGCAGATAGCCCCTGAAACTGGTGGCAGAAAACAGGTACAATAAGGGGGAAGTGTAGTGAAAGTATGGAAAGGACACCGCCATGGCAGAACCATTTTTTATCGGAAAATTGCTGGATGTAACCACCCAAAAACCTTCAGACACCAAGGTGCTGTTTGACCCGGACAACCTGACCACGCATGCCGTGATAACGGGTATGACCGGTTCGGGCAAGACCGGGTTGGGGGTGGCGATGGTGGAAGAAAGCCTGCTGCACAATATCCCGGTGCTGGTGCTCGATCCCAAAGGCGATCTGACCAACCTGCTGCTGCACTTTCCCGAACTGCGCGGCGAAGATTTCGCCCCCTGGGTTGATCCGCAGACCGCACGCAGGCAGGAAATGACTGTCGAAGAACTGGCGGAAGACACCGCTGCCACCTGGAAAAAAGGTCTGTCAGGCTGGGGGTTGGGCTATGAGCAGATTTCCGCCCTGAAGAACGCCGCCGATTACACCATCTTCACGCCTGGGTCATCCTCCGGTGTGCCGATCAATGTGGTGTCTTCGTTCGAAGCGCCCTCCATCCCCTGGGAAGACAACGCAGAAGTGCTGCGCAGCCGCATCGCATCGACCGTCACGGCGCTATTGGGGCTGGTGGGCATGCATGACATTGACCCGCTGCGCTCGCGCGAACACATCCTGCTCTCGAATCTGCTCGAAAATGCCTGGCGCGATAATCAATCGCTGACCATGATTGACCTGATCACGCAGATTCAAAACCCGCCTTTTGATCGGCTGGGTGCGTTCCCGCTGGATACTTTCTTCAATGAAAAAGACCGTCTTGGATTGGCCATGCTGCTGAACAATTTCCTGGCATCGCCCTCCTTCCAGAACTGGACAGAAGGCTTGCCGCTTGATTTCGGTGCGCTGCTGCGTGCTGACGACGGCCGCCCGCGTTGCAATATCTTCTACCTGGCGCATCTCGAAGAAGATGAGCGCATGTTCTTTGTGACGCTGTTCTTCGCCACGCTGGAAAGCTGGATGCGCACCCAGCGCGGGACCGGCCATTTGCGGGCGCTGGTCTATTTTGATGAAGTCATGGGCTATCTACCGCCGGTCAGCAACCCGCCTTCACGCGAACTGATCTTGCGCATGCTAAAACAGGCGCGCGCCTTCGGCGTGGGGCTGGTGCTGGCAACGCAGAACCCGGTGGATGTAGATTATAAGGCGCTTTCCAATGCCGGCACCTGGATGATCGGACGGCTGCAGACTGAACGTGATATCGACCGCCTGATGGAAGGGCTTCGCACGGCGGGCAGCGAGTTGCAGCCATCAGAGATCCGCGGCAAGATCAGCGGGCTGCCCAAGCGGTGTTTCTTCTTTAATTCAGTGCATGAAAAAGGCGCACAGATTTTCAGCACACGCTGGGTGATGAACTACCTGGCAGGCCCCCTGACGCGCAGCCAGATACCGGCGTTGAACGAGATGGGGGGTGGTGTGATTAAATTTGACGCCAAAAAAGTAGCGGCAGCGCCGCGTGCCACCAGCAGTCAATCAGCAGCAACGACGGCTGCCGCGGCGGTACAGCCCGTCGCGGAACGGCCATCATCTGGCCTGGCTGCCAAAAGCAGCAAACCAGTAGTCACAGGCGGATTGCATGAGATCTTCCTGCCGCTGACTGACAGCCAGCAGGAAGCCATGCGCAAGCACAATGTGCAACTACTGCCGGGGGTGACGCTGCGCGAGGGCGTGCATTATGTGCCGCATTTCTTCATGCAATTTGTGATCAATATCAATTCGCGCACCTACCAGGTGGATCATACCTTACGCAAGGCGTATTATGCTGCGCAAGCCCCTACAGTGGCGTTTGTGGACTGGAGCGAGTATGAATGTGAACCCGTTGACCCGATGCGGGCGGCGGCCCCGATAGGCGGTGTAGTCACCTACAGTGAACTACCTGAACGCCTGCTGCCGTCGAATTCGCTGACAGCCTTCCGCAATGACATGATCGATTGGCTGTATCGCAATATCAACCTGCCGATCCAGGTCAATGACGGGTTAAAGTTGTTTGCCGGGGCAGCTGAAACCAAAGAAGAATTCCAAAAACGCTGCCGTGAAGAGGCCCAAAGAAGGATGGAAGCAGAGGCGGAAAAACTGCGAGATAAACATGAGAGCAGCCGCACCACCTTGCGCAATCGCATTGAGCGCACGCAGAAGATGGTGGATGACCGCCGCGCGACCGTGCAGCGGCGCGGGCTGGAAACACTGGGCTCTGCCGGTGAACTGGCGTTGTCGATGGTCACCAAGCAGCGCCGTTCAGTCAGCACCACCCTCAGCAAGCAGCGTATGGCGCAGCAGGCCAAAGATGATCTGAAGCAGAAAGAACTGGAAGTGCGCCAGTTGACTGACCAGTGGCACAAAGCCGAAGAAGATTTCAAAGAGCAATTGGGTGATCTCGAAGAAAAATGGTCCAAAATTGCCTATGACATCCGCGAAGAAAGCCTGTCACCTTATAAAAAAGACGTGATCAACGAAGTATTCGGCATCGCCTGGATGCCCTGCTATGTGCTGGAACAGGACGGCAAACCGCGCCTTGTGCCTGCCTGGGACAGTACCGAGAAGACAAAATAGAAGGAAGCCTGTATGCAGAAGACTTATGACGTCATCATCATTGGTGCCGGCCCCGCCGGCAGCATGGCAGCCATCCGTCTGGCGGAACTGGGTTTGTCGGTGGCATTGTTGGAGAAAGACACCTTTCCGCGCACCAAAACCTGTGGTGACCTGGTCACGCGCGAGGGGTTGGGGCTGCTGAAAAGTGTTGGGCTGGGAGGCTGGATAGCCTCTTACCGCCGGGTGGATGCACTGCGTTTTTCCGCGCCGAATGGCTCGCTGCTGTATGTGCCTGTGGCATCACCCGAAAAAGAAGCACGCAACCGCATCCTGCCGCGCGCGGTGCTGGATGCAACCCTCGCACAAGTTGCCGCCGCCCAGGGCGCTAAATTGATTGAGGGCTGTCGCGTGACATCGGTTGACATATCCTCAGAGGCGGTGCAGGTGCACAGCAGCCAGCAATCCTTCAAAGCGCACTTTCTGCTGCTGGCAGATGGCAGCCACGCACCCATCACCCGCAAATTGGGCTTGCTGCGCGAACAGCCTGACCTGATGGCGGCTCGGCAATATTTTTATTGTCCGCATATCGAGCCGCATGGCCCGCTGGAATTCCATTTTCAGCCGGTGATCCTGCCTGGTTACACCTGGGTTTTTCCTGAAGGAGACGGCTCCGTTAACCTGGGCGCCGGCACCTATACCCAGCGCATCAATCACAAGGAGATTGATTTGGCTGTCATCCTCGAAGATTTCCGCCGAAATGATCCGGTGATGGCAGGGCGTTTCAAAGACGCCCAGCCGATCGGGCCGATGAAAGCGCATCCATTGCGCACCAATGTCACCAGCACAAAGACGCACGGCGAACGCTTCATGGTGCTGGGCGATGCGGCCGGGCTGGTCAGCCCCTTCACCGGCGAGGGTATCACCTCGGGCATGCTGAGCGGGGCGATTGCCGCCCACTATCTTGAAGATATCTTCCGCGTGGGTAAATTTTCTGCAGCGCAGACAGCCCCTTACACCGATGCCCTGCGCCTGCGCTACGAGGGCGACCAGCAAGCAGGATATCGTTTGCGTTCGGCTTTGCGCACACCGGCGCTGTTGAATCGTTTCTTCCGTATGCTGCAGCGCGACTCGTCCATGGCGGATTTGTTCGCGGCGATCATGCTGGACGAAAAGTCACCGCAGTTGATGCTGCATGTGCGCAATTTGCTGCATTTGCTGCGGGCTTAGTCTTCTTTCTTTTTGGTGGTGCGCTGAAACCAGCCTTTGATGGTTGACCTTAGCTTGCGCACTGGTTGTTTGCGGTGGGGATTGGGTTGGGAGGACATCAGCACTGCCAGCCACTGGGTTTCTTCAGAGCGTTTGAGGATTAACTGGCTGACGATGAGTGTCATCGGGATCGCCAGAATGGTACCCATCGGGCCAAGTACAAAACTCCACAGCACCAGTGACAGCATGATGAACAGCGGAGAGATGTTGAGGTCTTCGCCCATGACGCTGGGTTTGACAAAATTCTCGACCACCATATTAATCAGCCAGAACCCAATGATGACGATCACGGCTTCTTGCCAGCCGAACGCCAGAAACGCCAGTACTGCCGGCGGCACCATGGAAACGATAATGCCCACATTGGGGATGTAGTTCATCAAAAAACCCAGCAAGCCCCACAGGATGGCGAAATCGACACCCATGATGAGCAGGAAGACAGCATTGCCGATGCCAACCAGAATGCCGATATAGGTGGTCAGCGAAACATAGCTGCGCAAAGAATCCGTCATCTCGATGACATCTTTGATCTGGTCACTGTTTTTAAAAGCAGCTTGCAAGCGTTCATCCAGGTTGGCAAAGTCCGCCAGCATGAAGCCGATCAGAATGATAACGATGACCCAGTTTGAGAGGGCATCCAGTGCGGTACTGAGCACATTGACCGACAGTGAGAATATCTGCGAAACATCCAGGTTGGGCAGGCTGAGCATGTTGGAGGTGTCGATTGGCAGTGAAAGCAGCCAGTTATAGATAGCATTGATGGTATTTTGCAGATCGTTTTCATAGGTAGGGATGCGATTGATGAATTGTGTGATAGAGGCTACGGTGATACTGACCAGGGCTCCCATCACCAGCAGCATAATGACCAGTACGATGGTCAGCGCCAGCCATCGTTTGACCCCTTTGGAGATCATAAAACTCTGCAGGGGCAGGAAAATATTGGACAGCACAAACGCCAACAGGATGGGGGTGATGATCTGGGCGGCATATTTAAGGCCGAAGATGATGATGACGGCGCAGGCCATCATGACCAGCAGTTGATACGCGGAGCGAAAGGTACTGCTTTCCGGGGCGTGAGATTCCATGAATCCTCCTCAGGGTGGTGCAGCGCAAGGGGTTGCCGCTATTATGATACTAAAAAATGATGCCCCTTTGCCGATGATTCGGCTACACTTTTCACAAGAAAATATTAAAATTCGACGTTACGCGGCTGCATAATGCGCAGGTCAAGGATGGGGAAAAGCGGGGGATTTTTCTTGTGCTTCTTTTGTTCCGTTAACAGGTAACTCATGGCGTAATCAAACAGGTGTGGATCCTGCTTGAACTGGCGTAAAGCGCGGCGAGACAGGCGGTCAGCGGCATGGTTCTCACGGCGCGGTACCCACAGGAAATCGATATGTTCGAACTTACGGGCGATGCGCCGCGCGCGGCTGCTGAGTTTCTTGATGCGGCTGACATTGGAGACGGCGGTGCCTTTCATCTGGTTGATGATGGTCTTGGCGTCGCCAATCACCAGGATGCGCTCGCTGGTGATACCCATGTCAATCAGCGCTTCCAATCCTTCAATCAGCGCCAAATATTCAGCCGCGTTCGAGGTGGCATCATCGGAACGCAGGTAGGTGCCGTGCCCGCGCGCGACAATGTGGCCGGCTCTGCGAATCAACCAGCCGTAGCACATGAAGCCGCACTTGGTGGTGCTGTTGGCGCCGCCCTGCACCCCGCGAAACAGCCCGTCAAATTCGAGAATATACATGCTGCTCCCTTCCTGAGAATTGGTGTAGCAGTCTCACCATCGCAACAGGCCTTTTAAGCGCAATCGACGATGAGAGTTCATCGCCGATTGTGCATAGAGGTCGTTTGAGATTAAGAAGGCAATTATGAATAATTGCCTTCTTAATACTGTTGTTGAGACTGAGTCAATGGGTATGAAATGGTTCATAAAGTTGTTTCAGGTCTGAATGTATTATGCTGGATGGATATTAAGCGCAGATAAAGGGAATGTAAAGAAAAAGTTAAAGCGGAAAAAACAGCTTCTGACTTTCAGTATAGCAGCGCTGTTTTTAAAAGGAGAAATAATTTCAGGGGCGGGCTTCGAGCAGAATTTCCACCCGCCGGATGTGTTCGCCGCCCAACGAGAACACGGACATGGCAAATGGCAGGCGTTCTCCCGGCGCTAATGCCTGATTGCTCTCCCAGCGGCGGAAGCCGATTAATTCGTCGTCGGTGTTATACAGGGCGGCGGCAGTCCAAATGACGGCAGCGGAAGCGGTTGCTTCACCAGTCAACACGAGGCTGCCAGTGATCTCGGCTGACAGCCCGTCCGGCTGGATATCAATCTGCTGCTGCCGCAACATGACAGGCAGATAACGAGATGAAGGCTCTGCATAGGGCAGGGCCTGCTGCAGGGTCAGCACTGCCTGGTAGGGCGGGGTGAATTCTGCTTCAGCCAGCTGCTGTGCGCTGAAGAAAGCGCCCATCGGCACGCGCGTCCCGGCCGCGGCGATGTTCAACGGCGCGGTAACCACCTGGCTCAGGCGCTGGTTGGATGTGTTGCTTTGTAGGGCGATCTCCACCAGGATGTTCTCTGTGCCGATGTCAGGCGGGTTGAGGGCGCTCCACAGGCACCACAAACCGCCGCTGGCTTCTTCAAAACAGCGTGCCGGGCTGAGGACAACCGGCTGGGGGGTAGGCGTGGGGTTCTGCCCGTCTTCGAGTGGCTCCTGCCACGGGATCAATAGCTCCTGCCCGACCACCAGCGCCCAGGGATTGACCTCCGGGTTGGCATTCTGCAGGGTTTCCAGGCTGACGCCGTACAGGTTGGCGATGGATATGAGGGTCTGGTTAAGGGCGATCACATGCACACGCGGGGTGGGGGTGGGTGAAGGGATGGGGGTGGCGGTGGCACCCGGCGGGGTGGGCGTCGCTGCGGCGATGGTGCGGGTGGCATAGGCGGTCAACGGCAGGGCGGTGGTGGGCGTAGCAGTCGGGGTGATTGGGCCTTGGTCCACCTCTCCGCGGCAACCGGTCACCAGAGCGGCAACCAGCAGCAGGGCAACCACGCCCCATCTTACGATAGTTCGGGTAGCATATAGGTTTTTGTTTGATCTGTCAATACTGCGGTTTTTCATCATCTTCAGGCGCATTATAACAAAATCGGGGCTGACAGACGGGTTTGAGCGTGGGCCGCAGGTTTTTGTAGGGCAAAGGTGGCAGAATGACGGGAGAAAATGTCATGAATGGCTGGTGAGAGGGGGGTGGAATGCGTGACAGCAGGGCTGGAAATCGGTACAATCAGACCAGAGATTTCGACATGATAGCACGAGGTTGATGATGGCACGACAGGATGTGAATTACCACGGCATTGATACCAGCGATTTTAGCCCTGACTTCGGGACTCTCCATCCATTGGTGATGCATGAGCTGCTTTGGGCATTGAAAGTACAGGACAAACCGCTGGCGAAGGCGCTGTTGAAACTGGTGCTTGACCCGCCGGCGCGCAAGTTCACACGCCTGCTGCTGGAATTGGAGCAAGCGGTGGCAGCGCAGGGTCCTGCCTACGGCGCGCGAAAAATCTCGCGTTATTTTTTCGATGACCTGACCGTGCACGGTGCGGAGCATATCCCGCAGGAAGGTGCCTGCATCATCGCTGCCAACCACCCGGGCGGGATGGATTTTCTGGCGCAAATCGAAGCGGCGCGGCGGGATGACCTGCGAGTAATTTCCAGCGATGTCAATTTTATGCGCCCGCTGCCGGGCTTAAATCAATACCTGGTGCCAATCTCCAGCGATGCGCGCAGCCGCTACGCGGCGCTGCGTGAAACCCTGGCGCATCTGCGCGATGGCGGGATGCTGCTGCTGTATCCGACCGGTTCCATTGACCCTGATCCGCATTATTTCCGCAATGCGCAAGATCACCTGGCGCGTTGGTCGCGCAGCCTGGCGGTGTATCTGCAGAAAGGCGCACCGCTGCAGGTGGTGCCGGCGATCACCAGCCAGGCGATCTCAGAAAAGATCCTCTTTAGCCGGTTGGTGATGCGCCAGAAGCGGCGTGTTGACCGCCAACGGGCGGCTGAATTTCTGCAGACCATGAACATGATGTATCTCAAAGGGCAGCGGCTCAACCTTAAGGTCTCGTTCGGTGAAGCGATGGTGTTTGACGATCCCCATGCGGATGAGGCGAAGCTGGCAGGTTGGCTGGCGCAGATCAAACAGGCGGCCCAGGCATTAATGCAAGCACATCTGACGCGTTTCCCGCCTGCACGGGCGGAGCTTTGGGAAGAGAAAGAACAGGTCTTCCAAACCATTTAAACCTGGGTAAAGACAGGCGGGGTTTGATATACTTGAGCCATACAGCAGCATTTTAAAAATGAATAAACACTGTGTACGTCAGATGATGCATAACACAAGGTGAGTGAATGATGAAATTCGGTGCATGGATTCATAGCAACAGCCAGCCTTCCTGGCAGGACGCGATTCTTCTGGCAGGCCAATCAGGGCTGCACAGCATTCGCTCTTATTCGTTCGAATATTCTGTCAAAGCAGGGCCCATCTTACATCAGACAGGTATGAGCTTGCTGGCTGGCATGCATGTGGAAGCGGAGGCGCTGGCAGCAGACTGGCGCAGCCAGGTGCGGTTGGACGAATTGGCGGCGCACTTTGAGCTGGACGTCCCGCTGGAAGCCATCTGTGTAGGCAATGAACTGCGCGAGGGCGGCGATGCCTTCGACCAGAAGCAATTTACCGCGGCGCTGGCGGAAGGATTGGCGTTTGTGCTGGATAGCTACCATGACTGGATGGAGCAGCACGGTGTCAGCGCGCCCCTGACCTATGCCAACGAGATGATATCCTTTGCCCCTGACGGCAGTTTGCGACCTGAAAGCGTGCCAGTGATGCAGGCCTGCGATATCCTCTCCGTCAACCATTACCCGATGGCGGCTGCTGGCTGGATGGGCACCGCCGCTTTTCTGTTGAATGAGCAGTTGCTGCACGATACGCGCACCCAGAATGACCAGTTTGCCCGCTTTGAATGTGTGCTGCGCACCCTCCTGCAGGAGGCCGAACAATTGGACAAATCGCTGATGTTCTCGGAAACCGGCTTCCCTTCAGCGGTTGATTGGCGCCATAGCGGCGTTTTTGAAACCGGCAAATACCGCTATCATCCTATCCATGATACCGCTGCTTATGAAGCCGCCATGCAGCGATTCATCAGTCTGATCCAATCTGTCAATGCCGATTACCGCGGGCGTATTCAGGCGCTGTATTTCTATGAGTGGCAGGACAACCTCAATCATCCCAAGATCTGGAACGTTGAGAATAGCCCGATCCACATTGCCTTTGGGCTGTGCGATGAACAGGGCAATCCCAAACTGGACCTCCCTGCCTTGATTGCAACAGCAGGAGCATGAATCACCCAATTACTGGAATTAATGTAGAAGGAACCGGCATGAACGACCGAAAAATTTACCTCGGGGCTGCGTTTTACCCTGAACAATGGACGCCCGCCCAATGGGCGGAGGATATTCAATTAATGAAGAAAGCCGACTTCACCGTGGTCAGGGTGGGTGAATTCGCCTGGTCATCGTTTGAGCCACAGGAAGGCGAATACCGCTTTGACTGGATGGATGAGGCCATTGCTATGCTGGCAGAAAACGGTATCCAGACTGTGATGGGTACACCCACCGCGGCACCGCCTGCCTGGATGGTGCAGAACTATCCTGAAGTACTGCGTACCGGGGAGGATGGGCGCAAGGTGCAATTCGGCAACCGCTGCCACTATTGCGTAGAAAACCTGCAATACCATGATCTCACCCATAAGATGGTATCAGCCATGGCGGCGCATTTCGGGCCCAATCCGGCGGTGATCGGCTGGCAGATCGACAATGAATTCGGCGCTGCCTGTCATTGCGGCCTGTGCCGAAGCGCTTTCCAGCAGTATCTGCAGGCGCAGTATGGTTCCTTGGAGGAACTCAACCGCCGCTGGACGACCAGTTACTGGAGCCAGACCTACAGCGATTGGTCACAGATTGAACTGCCGCGCGGCAAGCACAACCCTGGCTTGATGATGGCATACCGCAAGTATTTCACCGACGCCTACCGCCGTTACCAGCAATTACAGATTGCCGCCCTGCGTGACCACATTCCAGCCACGCAGTGGATCACGCACAACTTCCATGGTGCGATGAACGGGTTGGATCATTTCCAGATGGCGCAGGACCTGGACATGGTTTCTTATGACTACTACGTCGGCAGCGGCAACAATGATGCGGCATTCAGCGGGATGAAGTGGGACCTGGCGCGCGGGTTGAAACAGGACAATTTCTGGGTGATGGAAACCCAGCCCGCCAGCGTGAACTGGTCAACAATCAACAACAAACTCAACAAAGGTGAAGCGCGTGCGCTTGCCTGGCAGGCGATCGGGCATGGCGCGGATGCCATCCTCTACTGGCAGTGGCGCTCTGCCCTGAGCGGGCAGGAGCAATACCACGGCACGCTGGTCAACCAGGCCGGCAAACCGCGGCCGTTCTACGAAGAAGCTGCTGAACTGGGCGATGACCTCCAACGCATCGGCGACCTGCTGAACAACACGCGTGTGGCCAAGAACCAGGTGGCGATCCTGTTCGATTTCGAGAGCCGCTGGTCGTTGGAACATGAACCCCTCCACAAAGATTTCGATTATTGGTCGGGGGTACTGCGCTACTACCGCCCGCTGCAGCAAATGAACATCGGCGTGGACATCATCTCGCCAGAGGCGGATATTTCCGGCTACAAGCTGGTAATTGCGCCGTATATGATCGTGATCGACGAGCAGCGCGCCAACAAGCTGGTGCAGTTTGCTGACCGCGGCGGGCATGTGGTGCTGACCTGCCGCACAGGGGTGAAGGACCACGATGACGCCATGCTGCCGCAATACCCGCCTGCCTGCGGGTTGGAGCGCATCGCCGGTATTGAGGTGGAAGAGTATTATCCGCTGGAACATGCCCTGCCGCTGAAGGCAGATCTGTTCAATGGCGCCGCGCACATCTGGGCGGAGAAACTGCGCCAGTTGAAGTTGAAATTGGTCGTGCCGATGGCGAGATACCAGCCCGGCAACGGTTGGCTGGATGGCTCACCCGCTGTCATCTATCTACTTTTCGGGCGCGGGAAGGCTTATTATGTCGGCTGTATCCTGGATGCGGCTTCGCAAGAGAAATTCCTTCAGCATATTGTCAATGAGTTGCACCTGAAACCGCTGCTGGCGGATGTGCCTTACGGTATGGAGGTGTGTGCGCGCGAAACAGAGGCGGGAGAGCGCTATTACATCCTGATCAACCACCAGAACCAGGCGCTGCAGTTCAATTTCCCGGAAGGTTCCTATGAATTTATCACTCGCTCTGCCTATCGCGGAGTGCTCAAAGTACCGCCCTATGCGGTGGCAGTGATTGGAAAATATGAGTCAGAAATCGAGGAGAGTTAACATGACATTTTTTATGGTGCCGATTATTATCCGGAGCATTGGCCACACGAACGCTGGGATACCGATGTGAAAATGATGCAAGCAGCAGGATTCAACGTGGTGCTGCAACATAATTGATATCTCATCTGAAAGTAAAAAGGCAGGCTGAATGTATCGTTCAGCCTGCCTTTTCGAATCAAATATCATTTAGATCACAGCTTGGGGATCAGCACCGGGGTATTCTTTTTGTAGTCTTCATAATCTTCCTGTCCGCCCCAGCGTTCATCAGCGCTTTTTTCCAACAGCGGCACGCCGCTGATTCTGGTGAGCAGGATGGTGACGAAGACTGGTGAGATGAGTGCCACCCATTGCCAGCCGCGCAGCACCGGCAGGGCAATGATGGCAACCCCGATCCACAGCACGATCTCACCGAAGTAATTGGGGTGGCGTGATCTTGACCACAAGCCTGTGCGGATGAATTTGCCTTTGTTGGCAGGATCAGCGCGGAAGCGGCTCTTTTGCGCGTCTGCCGCCACCTCGAAGGCAAAACCAAACAGCCACACCAGCAACCCGACGATGGCAAATACATCAAGGTTAACGTGGGTGCTGCTGGTGATTACCACCAGGGCGGCAGCCATGGTGAACACCACCCACAGGCCCTGCAGGGTCCACACGGTGAGGAAACGGAAGAAGGAAGGTTTCAGGTCATCGAAGCGCCCGTCTTTGCCGGCTTTGTGAATGCGGCGGAACAGGAAAGTGCCCAACCGCAGGGTCCACACAATCACCAGCGCCGCCACCAGATAGGTGCGCAGATCAGGTTGGGGAGCCAGTAGCAGGCTTGTCACCGTGAGGGTGATATAGGTGAGGGTGCCGGTGATATCAAAGAACTTTTCGGTTTGATACAGATAGGAGGGAATGAAGACCAACCAATTAATAAGGAAGGAAAGCACCACTGCCAGCGCAAACAGCGGCAGTCCGCCCTCCAGAACAGATCCGCCCTGGCTGCCTGCCCAGGCAATGCCGGCGGCGATCAACAAGATCAGGGGGATGGCAAGTGCGGCTTTAAAATTTTCTTTGGACATGGTTATATACCCTTTCTCTCTACCCAATGTGTGACAGCTTGTTGAATGTATTATTATTATCTTAGCTCTTACAAATTAGAATTTGCTTTAAATTTCCATCAGAAAAGTGTTAGCGCCCTGGGTAGCCTGTGAGGATTGCCAGCTTTGGTTCGCCTGGTTTCGTTGTATAATATAGGCAGAAAGTGAAAATGGTGCAAAAAGGCCTTGCGAAAGGTGAGAATTCACTTAATATCGCTGTTTTTGCTATTAAAAGACTTTGCAATTTCGTTATAGGTAATTGTCAAGAGTGGGTTTCTCATGTTATAGTAACGATATATAAGAATCCCACGGGGATCAGGGAACATTCCATTTAATCTATTTGATGAAAGAAATCTGTCATGACGCCTATCCATCAATCTCCTTCTGAAGAGAAGGCAACCGAACAACAAGATCATTGTCAACAACCGCACAATCGATCGCGGCGGGGTCAGTCATTGATTGAGATGGCGTTGATCGTCCCGATTTTGTTGATCATGGTGGTGGGGTTGGTGGAAGTGGCGGCTTTCATGGGCGCTTACCTGGACGCACTTGACCTGGTGCGTGAAGCAGCGCGCTTTGCGTCTTTGCGCGACCCCTTCTATATTGGCCCGACCGATATGCATTGCAGCACAGACGCCTTCAACTTTTACTATGACACAGTGTGCATCTTTTCTCCGCCGGCGGGCAATCCGCTTTGCTCTGGCCCGGCTGATCCCTTCTGCAATGGTGTCAACAACGCCACAGAACTTGATATGACCATTGACGACATTGTCATCACCGTCTTCACCGTGGTGGACGACCATGTGACTGCCATTGCCCCTTCGCCGCCAGGATACTATGCCTATTCTGACTATGACAGCGACACCGATAACAACGGCAACTGGCAGAAGAACTGTGAAGGCGATATCGTACGCTTCACACCCTATTTCACATCTGCTAAGATGGACAGTTATTTGAGCAGCACCGCCCCGCCCAAGCGCGGATTTGTGGTGGTTGAGTATTACTATTGTTATGAACAGATATTAAAAGCCCCCCTGATCTCGAATTTTATACCAGAGAAATTGAGGATCCATGTTTACACAGTTATGTCACTTCCTGCGGCGATTCCCACATCGACACCATTCTTCACGCCAGAACCCTGAGCAGAAGCCACGCAAGAAACAGCAGCGCGGCCAGGCTCTGGTCATTTTTGCGTTTGCGATGCTTGGCCTGGTGGCGGCAGTGGGGCTGGCGGTTGACACGGCTTCTTTATATGTGCGCTATGGCCAATTGAAGCGCGCGGTGGATGCGGCTGCCATTACGGCTGCCAATGAGTTTAAGACCGGTCAATCGTTGGACAAGATGCGTGATGCCGCTGAGGAAGTAATGCGCATGCATGAAATTGATATGACTTTCATTGACCTGGAAGTGTATATCTGTGATGCCTACACCCAGGACACAGTGGAACCCTATAGCGGGGATGCTGATGGTACTCGCGATCTCTACCTGTTGACGGTCGAACCGCGTTTTTACCACCGCTGCCCCAATACAGAAAGCGGGCTGGTGGCCCCGCGTAAGCTGGTGTGGGTGGAAGCCACCCAGATTGCGCCATTGTATTTCCTGACTATCATGGGATTTACAGATGTGCCGCTGCGCACCCATACCATTACTGAAGCGGCACCGGTAGACCTGGTGATCGTGATCGACATTTCAGAGTCAATGGGCGAGCACACGGTAGGGTTCACCCCCGGTAATTTCGATGCTTCCGGATGTAACGCAACCAACACCTGCGAACCGCTGCGCCAGGCAAAAGAAGCGGCCACGCTCCTGGTGGACAAAATGCACCAGGGCTATGACCGTGTGGCGGTGGTAACCTTTGATGTGAATGCTGTGACCCATCCCATTCCTAACATTCAGGGGATATCCACCAGCCTGAGCGATGATATGGATGAGGTACGGGCTGCCTTGCTGAACATCCAGTTGCACGATGACGCACCTTTCATGCGGCTATGGCCCATGTGGCGCAACCCTGGATTGGAAAACCCGGCTGGACCGCAAAACTTTTATGCTTTTAACCCCGTGAACCCCGAAGACCGTGACGGCGACGGGCGTGATGAGGATCCGATGTACCCGCCGTGCATCGATGTTGACGGGACAGTCAACAACCACCCGATGTGCTGCAATCTGACCCCTGATCGCTGGGATACTGATCCCAAATTCTCAGGTTTCAACTATGCCGGCAGCGGTTTCCCCTGTGATTCTGACCTGTTATTGGATGCCTATGATTGGGACAATGACGGTGTCTTCACCATGAACGACCACAATACTTCGGTTGCGTTTTTGGGCGGTTCTGTATCTGATGATACTTTGTACGAGTTGTCAGTTCTTTCCACCTGCAGCGGCTGCGGTATACGCGAAGCCAGCAGCATCCTGAACCAGCACGGCCGTGCCGGTGCGGTGTGGATCGTGGTGTTCCTGTCAGATGGCGGCGTGAATCTTGCGGATCGCGCACCGGTCATACCGGCGCAATACACCAACGGCTTTTGTTTTGGCCCGCCACTGAACCACACGGTTGGCACCTATCCGGTGACTACCATGACATCCCCGGCTTTGTACAGCCATTCCTGGAATGCGATGTGCCGCGGTGACAGCAGCGCACCGCGTATCTGTATCAACGATGATGTCAACACCTGCCCGCCCGGTACCATCTGGGAGGACCCGTCAACGTTGTTGTATGGACAGGTTACTTACACTGCTTACCACTACGCGCTAGATGTGACCGACCGTATGGCACTGACCACCAGCACCACCGACGAACCGCTGGGCAACGATATCGGTATATTTACCATTGGTCTGGGAGATGTGGTCAGTGAATCGGGTGGCGTGATCACCAGCACTTACGGCGAAGACCTGCTGCGCTATATGGCGGCGGTGGGCATTGACGGCGACCGCACCACTGACCCATGCTCAGCCACGGCTCCTAAAGAAACCTGCGGCCAGTATTATTACGCACCCAGCGCAGCTGAATTATTTATCATTTTTGAAGATATTGCTAACCGTATCTATACGCGAATTTCTCAATAGGACGGATGTAGAGAGATTCGAGGAGATGAGCTTATGATTAAACATTTCAAAAAACGAGTGATACAGATCAAACACGGCGGTGTTCGGCAAAAGGCGCAAAGCCTGTTGGAATTTGCGCTGGTTTTGCCAATACTGCTGCTGTTGATATTCGGGGTGATCGAATTTGCCCGTTTGCTGCAAGCCTATCTGGCGATTGAAAATGGGGCTCGCTTTGGGGTGCGTTACGCCATCACCGGTGATTATGACCCGGCTTTTTGTGCTTCTGCCGCCGCTGCGCTCGATCTTGAAGATGAAGACCTGGCAGACGGGGTGATTGACTGCCGCGTCCCGGAGACCTATGATGATCACGAAGAAATGACCAATGCGCTGATCGACTGGGCGCGCCTTCCTTCCATCCGGGAGGCCTCTTTGCAAGGCGCGATCGGTATTTCCTTCAACCCCGATCCCACCGTCACCGGCGATTATGAAACCTTCCTGGCCAACCCGCAAGACCCGCTGTCGCACGAAAACCGCGGCAACCCGGGCGCCAAACGCTATCTGGGCATGAATATCTGCTCGAACCGCTATAACCCTGAAACCGACACGGCCTACCGCCTTGATCCCAACCCCTTCTACTATCCTGGCCATGAGGGAGAGCAAAATTACCGTTATCCCATTTACTGCCAGGCATACAGCCCCACCTTCGGGACTGCATCCTATTTCACCGATGATGCGGGCGCACCCGGCAACCGTGTGCAGATCCGCCTGACGCTGCGGCATGAATTGATCACGCCTATCATCAATACCTGGTGGCCGACGATCAAGATCGAAGCCGCTCGCGAAGGTATCGTGGAGCGCTTCCGCACTTCGCGTGTGTCCGGCCTTACTAACCCGCTGACCCTGGCGCCCACCTGGACGCCCATCCCGCCGACAGGCACCATTACCCCTACTATCACGCTGACTCCCACGGCAGATCCCTGCACCGGTGGCAGCCAAATCCTGCGTGAGGTGTGGACGGACATCAGCGGTGGCAGTGTGAATGATTTGCGCAATGCCGACCGCTTCCCGGATGAACCCGACCAGGTTGGCTATTTGGGCAGTTATGAAGCGCCAACCAATGTAGGTGACAATTACGGGCAGCGTGTGCATGGTTATGTGTGCGCACCTTACACCGGTCAATATACTTTCTACCTCGCGTCTGATGACGGCGGGGAACTGCATATCAGTGTGGATGAAAACCCCAGCAACGCGGTGCAGATCGCTTCTGTGCCGGGTTGGACCAACTCACGCGAGTGGAACAAATATACCGAACAGCAGTCGATTCCCCTCAATCTGATCGGCGGACGCTGGTACTACATCAGTGCGCTGATGAAAGAGGCTGGCGGCGGTGATAACCTGGCGGTGGGCTGGACCGGCCCTGAAGCGATGGGCCTGGGCGGTATCACTGTGATCGAAGGGCAATACCTGCGCCCGGCGGCACAATCAACCGTGCCCACGCGTACATTGACCCCCAGCACCACGCCGACTCCTACGCCGACTTTGACACCCACGCCAGAATTCTTTGATTGTAACGGCACCGGTGCTTTGAATGAAATCTGGTGGGGTATCACCGGCAGCACGGTTGCCAACCTGACCTCCAATACGCGCTACCCGCTCTATCCGGATGTGCAGCAGATCATCACAGACCTTGACCATGGACGCAACATTGCCAACAACTATGGACAGCGTACGCGCACCTATTACTGCGCGCCTTACACTGGAGAATACCGCTTCTGGATCTCCAGCGATGACCGCAGCGAATTGTGGATGAACACCAACGGCACCGACCCACTGCTGCGCACGCGCATTGCCTATTTCAACAGCTGGACCTATCCGGACACCTGGCTCGCCAATACCACACAACGTTCCGCTGTTGTGAATCTGCAAGCTGGTCAATTGTATTACATGGAGGCGCTGCACAAAGAAGGCAGCGGCAGCGACCATCTGCAGGTGGGGGTTTCCTACTTCGGGTCTGATAACCCCAATGATGTGGTCATCATCGACCAGGAGTGGCTGTTCCCGGTTGACCCGGGTCCACCGCCGGTAGATCCCCAGACCTGTCCCAACACCAGCTCGCTGCTGCGTGAATACTGGTTGAACATCGGCAATGGCAGGAATGTATCAGACCTGACCTCAAATCCACGCTATCCAAACAGCCCCAGCGGGTTTGACTATGTTTATTCAGCGTCTGTGCCCGCTAACTGGGCAAATTATTATGGCAACCGTGTACGCGGCTGGGTGTGCCCGCCCTATGACGGCGAATATACCTTCTTCATTGCCTCTAACGACCAGGGGATGCTGTATTTGAGCAGCGATGACACAGCCGGCAACGCCAGTTTGATTGCCTGGACACCCAACAACGTAACCACTGGTGCGACCAGCTGGTTCACCTATCCATCGCAGCGTTCTGTCACCATCACCCTGCAAGGCGGAGAAGAGTATTACATTGAATTCCTGCACAAAGAGCGGGACGGTAGCGACCATAGTAATATCGGTTGGGTGGGGCCTTATATGGACACAGTAGCGATCATTGCTGGACAGTATCTGATCCCAATGTCACCGCAGCCCACACCCACGCCGACCGTCACACCAACGCCGACCATTACGCGCACGGCAACCAACACGCAACCGCCAACGCGTACACTGACGCCATCGCGCACACCAACACCGTCACGCACACCGACGCGTACATTGACACCGACCCGTACGCTGACACCGACGCGCACCCTGACGCCGACACGCACACTGACGCCATCGCGTACGCCAACCCGTACATTCACATTGACGCCGTCGCGCACCCCGACGCGCACCAACACGCCACCCAGAACGCCAACCTACACACCGACGATGACGCGCACCCCGTCACGTACACCGACGCCCAGCATCACGCCGACGCCGACCCAATCTCCGACACCGCCTAAAATTGGGTGATGCCACGAACAAAAAACAGGAGTAACAACAAGGGTTTTCTTCACCAGAATGATGGAGAGAACCCTTCTCCGTCCTATCGTGAACAACTCCGGTGGTGGCAGTGGCTTCTGATTGGTTTGATCGGACTGGTGCTTTTCTGGTTGGTGCTATTGCTCTTGTTTTACGGCGGAGGCGGGCTGTTGATGGGCCGTATCCGCTTTCTACTGGGGCTGGCTGTGTTCCTGTTCGCCGCCAACGTAGCGGGGATTATTATCGCCCTGCGTGAGATGCGCCGTCGCCGCTGAGCGATTGAGGGGGATCACTACCCTGACAATGGTGCCTTTGCCCTGTTTGGAAAGCACCTCGAATTCACCGCCCAATTGATGGGTTTGTTCGCGCATGCTGCGCATGCCAAAACCTTCGCTGTGGCTGCCAGCAGTAAAATCGATACCCTGGCCGTTGTCTTCGATATCGAGGTGCACGTGGGTGCCGCTGGTGTCAATGCGCACTTCGACCTCGTCTGCATTGGCGTGCTTGATGACATTGTTCAATGCCTCGATGGAGATACGGAAGAGGGCGTCTGCGATCGGGGCTGGCAGCTGGATATTGGGGTCACAGCGCAGGCTGGTTTTCATTTCAGCACGCTGCTCTACGGTTTCCAGGCGGGAGGTGAGGGCATAGAACAACCCTTCTTCTTCCACGGCGGAAGGCCTAAGCTCAAAGATCAAGTTGCGGGTTTCTTTGATAGCCTGGTTTAGAATGACAGGCATCTCATCCAGGCTTTTCTGCAAATTGGTGGGAATTTCGACTTCAGGGAATAACTTCAGCACCACATGCAGGTGTAAATTTAGACTGTACAGCAACTGCGTGACAGAATCATGCAGTTCGCGCGCCAGGCGGGTGCGTTCTTGTGCCACAGCGCCCGCCTCAGCCTGCTGGCGCAGACGGATGATCTCAATGGCATCCCGGATCAATTCGGCGACGGTGGCCAGCAGGTCCTTTTCTTCTGAGGAGTAGGCAGAGGGCTGGTCGCTGATGATGACCAATACCCCCAACAGTTCTTCTCCTCGCCGCATGGGCATGGCAATAAAGTGGCGCAAATTGGCCTGGCGGATGCACTCAGGTGCGTGCTGCCGCGAAAGCAGGTCTTTCACTTCCATCACCTGCGGGTTGCGGAATATCCAGTCCCGCCATGGAATCTGGCTGTTAAATTCCAGGTTATTCAGGGCTGCCTGCACCTGGGGGTCAATGCCTTGCATGGCGGTTGGCGTCAATGCTTTGGGTTGGTCTTTGCTCTCTGTGACCATATAGATGGCGCCAGCCTTGGCCTCCATCCCTTTAACGATCACTTGCAGTGACTGGGTCAGCATTGCTTCGGTTTCAAGATATTGCGCAGCGATGCGGCGGATATTGTACATCAATTCCAGCGAACTGGTGCGTTGGGCAACGCGCTGTTCCAATGTTTCCGTAATTTGTGCGCGCTGGAGAGAGATTCCCGCGATTTCAGCGATGGTGGACAGCAATTCTTTTTCTGGGTCAAGCAGCTGCTCACGGTTGTCATTAAAGGCAATGTGCATCAAACCAAGTATCTGGTCACTGGCTTTGATCGGGATGGCGACACTCCAGCGTGAATGTTGCAGCACCTCACGCAGCACAGGGTTCGGGGACTGTATAGCGGACAGCTCGCGGTAGGTCATGAGCGTCATCTGGCGGTTTTGCATGATGTCCCAATAGACATCGTCTGCGTTTTCCGGGATCTCTTCTGCGTGCAAGCGGAAATCGAAAGCATGATTCCAGACCACTTTCAGGTGTTCCTGTTTGACCAACAGCAGAAAGATGCCGGAAGCACCCATCACATCCACGATATGGTTGATGAGGATTTCCAATATGTCAAAGGTGGTAGCAGCACGGCGCATAGCGCGTGAGATGCTCACCAGGGTTTCTAATTGCTGCATGCGGTTGCGTTCTTCTTCACCCAGGCGTATTTTCAACAGGGCGGCTGCGATCTGGCGGGCGAGAATATCGAGCATACGCTCATCATTGTCACTGATGCCATCCGCTGCGGCGCTTTCTACGTTCAATACCCCCAGCAACCGTCCATCGGTTTTCAGCGGAACGGCCAGTTGCACCTTCGTGTCACCATAAAAAGGCTGCGAATTGATTTCCTGTCCTGGCGTATAGGTTTGTTTGTGCTCAAATCCGTCTTGCATCACCTTGCTGACCGGGTTTTCAGGCGCGGGTGGGGGCAGCTGCTGGTTGGTGTCATATAAGTTCGCACCCTGGCCCTGTATGAAGAGGTCGATGTGTGAAAAAGGGAACAGGTCTGACAGCCAGATACGCACCTGGTGCAGGAAGGCGGCTTCATTTTCGCTTTCTGCGCTGGCGGCCGCGATGGTGTTGATGGTTTGCAGCACCTGCATCTGATGATAGATTTGCTGCTGGTTGATCATGCGCTCGGTGATCTCGTGAAAAGAGGTGACCACGCCATGCGGTTGTTTTTCGCCGGGGTGGAAAAGAGGTTGTGAATTGACGGAGAGCCAAATGCGTCTGCCATCACGGCGCTGCACCTGGAGGATAAACCGGTAGATGGGCTGTCCATGGGTGAGGGCAATGCACGAGGGGAATTCTTCATATGGCATCAGGCTGCCATCTTCACGGTAAATGGCAAGGTTGTCCATCGGGCGTCCGCCGCGCATTTCATCAAAGCGCAGGCCAAGAATTTCCTGTGCGCGCGGGTTGCCGGTTTGAATGCGGTCATCTGCGTCAGCCACCATCACACCCTCTGCCAGTGCCATCACCACGGATTGATAGCGCTCTTCACTCTCTTGCAGGGCGCGTTCAGACTTTTTGCGGTGGGTGACGTCCATGACCATGCCCTGCACGATGAATAGCTGGTGTTCATCCTTAAGCAGTGTCAGATTCATGGACACCCATAACAACGAACCGTCATAGCGGTAGAGGCGCACATCGACATTTTCCAACCGGTCTGATTGCTGTAGGGTCAGCATGATTTGAGGCAGGATATCTTGATGGTGATAATACAACTGGTTGATGTTGGCTGCCAGCAGGCTGTCCTGGTCAGGATATCCCAACAAATCGGCAAGGAATTGATTGGCGCGCAGCAAGCTGCCATCGAGAGTGCATTCAAATACGCCGATGGGCAGGCGGTCGATCAATTCGCGGGTGCGTTTTTCGCTTGCCTGCACGGACTGCAGGTGCTGTTGCAATTTGGCGATCTGATCGTGTGATTGTTTGAGGGCGGGCATCGGGTATCTTCCTTCGCTCCTGATTGTACCTGATAGCGGGCTGTTTTACGATAGCAGCCCTCAGGCCGTCGCTTCATCCAGCGAAGACAGGTTCTGCTGTGCCTGCTCGCGCTGGGGTCGGTATTCATCAGAACAATGCGACAGGATGGTGCAGGCTTCCTGCAGGCACTGGCGCGCCTGTGCCAGTTCACCCTTCTCTGCGAAAATGACGCCCAAATTATTGAGCGCCAGGGCGACTTCGGGATGGCGGCTACCAAAGATTTTGCGGTCAATGCGCAAAGCGCGCTGGCTTTGCTGCAGCGCTTCGGGCAGTTTGCCCTGCGCCTGTAAGATTTGCGCGTACAGGTTGGCGTCACGCCCGATATCGCTGTGGTCGCTGCCGTAGGTTTGTTCGCTGAGGGCAATCGCCTGTTCTATGGCAGCCTGCGCGTGGGCAAGGTCGCCAGATTGCTGGTAAGCCAGGGCGAGGTTTTTTAATGCCAGTGCCTGATTGATGTGGTGCTCGCTGGCGGGGCTGCCGTGCCACAGATCAGCCGCGGTGCGGAAGGCATCAATGGCAGCAGCGGTATTTTGATAGTGTAGATAGACCCTGCCGAGATTGTTCCAGCGCGAGGCAACCAGGTTGGCGTCACCGCTTTGCGACTGTTCTGCGGTAATGGCTTGTTGATACAGGTCAATGGCACGCAGGATTTCTCCCTGCTGAAAGGCGGTTTGGGCGGCTTTTTCCAATGTGGTGGGGGTGGGTGCGCCGTGAAAAGTGCGTTCGCGTGTAAGCAGGTCAGTGTACAGAGAAGAAGCCTGCGCCAGGTCACCTGCCAAGCTGTGCGCCTGGGCGCATTGGGTAATCAAGCTGTGCAGGGCGGGTTCAGAGACCGTGGAGAGTGCGCTGGCGATAGTAAGGGCGTTTTCAAACTGCTGGCAGGCTTCCGCATGCTTACCAATCAGCATCAGATAGGAGCCGAACAGCTGCTGCAGCGGCCAGACCTGTCCGGGATCACAGGCGGATTCCGCTTCGATGATGGTCACGAGGTGAGGCCCCAGCGGTTGAATGGCTTGCAGTTGGGCAAATTTGCTGTGATGTCGTAGGGCATTCCGCAGATGTTCTGTAACTGCCTGCGTTAACGGCTGGATGGCGGTGCAGTCGGGCGGATACTCATCCATCAGGCGTGTGTGCTGTTCCACCGGCAGCAAAGTGCCGGCAGGGATCACGGCAAGCATGCCCTCTTGTTGCAGGTCAGATAACATCGAAGCAAAGGCGTCTTCCTTGAACTGCAAGAAATTGCGTAGAAATTTCAATGGCAGGGGAATGTCGGGCGAGAATAACGCCGCAGTACGCAGGAAAGTTTGTTTGTGATCGGTCATGGCGGCAGGGGTTAATGTTCTTCGAAGAAACGGGCAATCTCATCACGCTGCGGGCGCGGTAGTGGGATGCGTTCGCCATTGACCTTTTGATATACACCCTTCGCCCCACTGGTGACTTCGCCGATGATGGCGCATGCGATGCCTTCGCCGTTCAGGGCACGGCAGATGGCTTCAGCATCCTCGGCAGCACAGGTGAGCAGCAGCGCGCCGGAGGCGATGGTGGCCAGGGCGTCGAGGCCGAAATGATCGCAAATGCGGCGAGCAAGCGGCGGGATGAGGATTTTGTCAGGGTCAATGAGCATGGACACCTGGCTGGCAATAGAAAGTTCCCACAATGCTGCGGCCAGGCCGCCCTCGGTTGGATCATGCATGGCGGTGACACGCCCGGCACGACGGGCAATCTCGGCATCGCGGGTGATGCTGATACCTGGTAGATACAGGAAATCGACCGCCTTGCGCAGTTCGTCTGGGGTCAGGATTTCTTTCAACAGCTGTGGAAATTCGCGCGCGATGATGGCGGTTGCTTCGATGGGGACGCCTTTGGTGAGCAGGATGGCATCGCCGGCGCGCGCCCCTTTCTGCGTGACCAGTTCGTTATGGCTTGTCTCGCCGATCAGCGTGCCTACGAGGATGGGGCGGTCGATGCCATGCGTGATCTCGGTATGCCCGCCGATCAACGAAATATTCAGCGACTGGCAGGCGCGGTGGATCTGCTCCGTGATCTCTTGCACAGCCGCTTCGGTGGCAGTACCTTCCGGCATCATCAATGTGGTCAGCATCCAGCGTGGACGCGCACCCATGGTAGCGATGTCGTTGGCGCAGATCTGCACACAGTACCAGCCGATCTCATCGGTGGCGAAGGTGATCGGGTCAGATTTGAACACCAGCAGCGAAGTGCCGACATCAATTACCGCACAGTCAAAGCCGATGCCAGGCCCGAGCAGGATGCGCGGGTCAGAAAGCGGGGCGTGTTCCAGCAGTTGCGCCAGCAAATCCGGCGCCAATTTCCCGAGGGGGAGGATCGTTTGATCAGACATACAGCAAAACCTTTACCAAGAAATGAAAAATGGTGGTGCCATTTTTGTTTTGATTGTATCACTCTTGGCAGGTGATTTCGGCAGATTGGCTGTTAATCAATTGCTGATACACCTTCGGTATAATGGTGCTAAATCATAATCAACAAGGACAATGACATGAGCGAAATGAAGGGAAAAGCGCTGCATTACAGCGAAATTGAGGCACAAGAAACAGGCGGTGGTTCCAAAAATGCCAGCATCCGCTGGCTGATCGACCGTGAACATGATAACGCACCGGTGTATGCCCTGCGTATGATCGAATTGGAGGCGGGCGGCTATTCGCCCCATCACCAGCACGACTGGGAGCATGAGAATTTCGTGGTGGAAGGCAGCGGCGAACTGCAAATTGAAGACACCATTCACCGCCTGTACCCCGGCGTGGTGTGTTTTGTACCGCCCAATGTCATGCACCAGTTCCGCAACACCGGTGAGACGACCTTGAAGTTCCTGTGCGGTATTCCGGCAGGGATCTAACGCATTGGTTGCTGCTGATGCCAATCGGTGACGGTCTGGTAGCAGCGAGCGATCTCAAATAATTGCTGTTCAGCGAAGGGCGCCGCCATTAATTGCAGATCGATGGGCAATCCGGCGTTGTCAAACCCGACCGGGAACGCCAGCCCGGGGATGCCCGCCAGGTTGGCGGGCAGGGTGAAGACATCTTCCAAATACATGGCGAGCGGATCATCGCTGTGCTGCCCGAAGGGGAAAGCGGTGGTGGGTGCAACGGGGGCGGCGATCACATCTACCTGTTGAAAAGCGGCGTCAAAGTCGCTTTTGATCAAGGTACGCACCTTTTGCGCCTGGGCGTAGTAGGCATCATAGTAACCGGCGGAGAGAGCATACGTACCCAGCATGATACGCCGTTTGACCTCGCTGCCGAAGCGTGTACCGCGCGTCTGGTCATACAGGCGGTGCAGGCTTTCATTGGTTTCACGCGGACCGTAGCGCACACCGTCAAAGCGTGCCAGGTTGGCGGAGGCTTCGGCGGGTGCTAAAAGGTAATACACAGGCACAGCGTAGCGAGTGTGCGATAATGAGATTTGTGTGACCTCTGCCCCCAGTGATTCCATCTGGGCGATGGCTTCGCGCACAGCGGCAGCAACTGCCGGTTGGATGCCTTCGGTGAAATATTCCTGCGGAACACCGATTCTGATACCTTCCAAGTCGGCGCATGGTTCAGTAGAATACTCTGGCACCGGGCGGTCACTGGAGGTGGCGTCCAGCGGGTCTTCGCCTGCCATGTGCCGAAATACCAGTGCGACATCCTCCACACTGCGTGCGAATACCCCCACGCTGTCAAGGGAGGAGCCATACGCCACCAAACCATAGCGCGATACACGCCCATAGGTGGGTTTGATGCCGCTGACACCGCAGAACGAGGCTGGCTGGCGCACACTGCCGCCGGTATCGGTGCCCAGTGCGACCGGCACCATGCGCGCGGCTACCGCGGCAGCGCTGCCGCCGGAGGAACCGCCCGGAACATGAGTTGGGTTCCACGGGTTGCGGGTGGCGCCGTAGG
>Ga0334882_1001483_pt1 | contig 27780 bp, 27 predicted proteins | sample GraSluR1_MG_5_FD_207226 | JGI IMG/M metagenome (GOLD analysis project Ga0334882, IMG submission 207226) | Sludge microbial communities from methane-producing bioreactor in Wageningen University, Netherlands - Granular Sludge_15_04-R1 | ecosystem: Engineered > Bioreactor > Anaerobic >...
GGTATCCATGACTATGTTCCATATCTGACTGTATTCCCTGGCTTTGTCAAGACGTGAACTTTCCTTGAATTCAACTATTATATTTTCTATCTTCTCAGGTATTTTTATATCACATATGAAATTGTAAAGTCCGATACATTTGTCCCTGCCGCTTTTTCTTCCCTTGATGGAGGAGGACAGTTTTATAATAGGTTCCCTTACTCTGTCCCTTATGGAGTTTATCTTCTGCAGGAGCTCCTCCTGGTTGTCATCCTCGTTTTCATTGGTACTGTAGCTCATCCTGAATTCCCATGGTTTCTCCATTGTCCATTTTGAACCTTTTATCCCATTTTCCAGAACATAGTTTTCCAACAGATCTATATCTTCATTGTCAAAGTCAAGAAGCCAGGTCTTCAAATATCTGAATACCGACTCATAGGACCAGTTTTGGGAAATTATATTTACTGCGGAAATTATTAAAATTACTATTGGATTGTCGTCTATATTTCTCTTTTTATCAATGAAAAACGGTATGCCATATTGTGTAAACACAGCCTTTATTATATTTTCGTAGCCTTCTAGATCGCCACTTACAACTGCCATGTCCCTGAATCTGAAATTGTTGTCCCTGCATAATGAAATTATATTTCTTGCCGTATTTTCCACTTCGGTGTATTTGTTCAGAGATCTGAGTATACTTATATTTTTAGGCTTGTATTCATACTGTCTGTATGGATATGAGAGCATGTAGCTTTCCAGATGCTGAAGCTCACTGCTGTATTTGAACTTATAGCATGGTCTGCCGCTCAGAACAACGGGTTTTTCATAGCAGATGTTATTCCGTTCTGCCATTTCAAGTAACTTTTTTTCTGTAGTTCCGCAGGGCAGAAAGAGATCATCATTTGAATCCATGCAGAGTGTAAAATTCACTTTATCAGCCCGTATCATTATTTTTTCCAGTATATTGTATTCCTGCGGGGTAAAAGTAGAGAACTCATCAACCCATACCTGTGCACCATCAAACATGGAGGATTCATCAAGCTTTTGTGTCAATATGTCAAGTTTATCTTCATCATCCACATAACTCTGCTTCATCCTGCTCTGGAACTGTGAAAATACCGTTGCTACGTCACTCAGCTTATTGTATAGAGATGGATTTTTCACCTTATTTCCATTTATGATGTCTTTCAATCCATCAGGGTTTATACCATACCTTTTAAACTCCTTTATAGTTGTTGAAATATCGGATACAAGCCCCCTTTTCCTGGCACCTTTCTTGAAAACCTTCAATTTATCCCTGTTCTCCTCAAGTATTTTATATAGAAGTATGCTCTTTCCCGAATCATTGATATGCCTGTTTGTTTCTCCTCCCACTTCATCCATTACATAATCCGCCATCCTTTTGAAGCTTACAACCTTAACCTTCAATATTCCGTTATGCCCTATACTTTCTATTATATTTTTCTCCGTTTGAAATGAGAACTGTTCCGGTACAATCAATATAAGGGGATCTGGTCCGTTACATTGAATTTTTCTGCCGATATCCCAAAAGCAGTAGTGGCTTTTTCCACTTCCGGACCTTCCGTATATAAATTTTATACTCAATAGATATTCCCCCTTAATACATTATATGTATAATATATTAAATAAAGCCCTGCACATTTGCAAGGCCTATTTAAATACAGATTAGAATTTCACCAGATTCTGAGGCTGTCCATCAAGCCATTTGATTATGTTCTCGAAGGTTATATGTGCCCTCCTTACCATAGCTTCCTTTGTTGCAAATCCTATATGTGGAGTAAGTACCGTGTTTGGTGCATCCAAAAGAGGATATATGTCCTCAAGAGGCGGCTCACTGTCAAATACGTCTATCCCTGCCCCTCCAAGCTTTCCAGCTTTCAATGCCTGTGCAAGAGCTGCATTGTCGACAATCGGCCCTCTCGCTGCATTTATAAGCAGGGCACTTTCCTTCATCAAGGCAATTTTTTCACTGCTTATGAGCCCCTTTGTGTCATCATTTTGAGGAAGATGGACTGAAACAACATCACTTTTTGAAAGGAGTTCATCCAACGTTACATATTTTATGCCAATACTCTCAAGTTCTTGCTTTCTGCTTCTATTATATGCAAGAACACTGCACCCGAATGCCTTTGCCAGTCTGCAGACTGCAGATCCAATTGCTCCGGTTCCAATTACGCCAAATGTTTTCCCGCTCAGATCTCTCTGGCTGTATCCGTCTTTTGTCTTTCCCTCCCTGGTAGACCTGTCCAATGGTACGATGTTTCTGAGAAGCGATAGAGTGAGTCCTATTGCAAGCTCGGCTACAGAATCCGTACTATAGCCTGCTGCGTTTGAAACAACCACATTTTTGCCGCATGCTTTAAGCTCAACATGGTCAACTCCTGTAAAAGCTATGGAAATCATCTTGAGTTTATCATCGGTGGCTATTACCTCACCTTTAAGTGGCATATTCGCAAGTACAATTACTTCTGAATCACGAACTCTCTCTTTTAAAATCCCTGTGTCTGTAACTTTATTGTTATAGATTACAAGTTCATGTCCTCTGTCTGTAATCGGTTTCGCAATGTTTCTGAGTTCATCTTCGGAAAGTCCAAGCGGTTCGATAACTGAAATCTTCATAATCATCACTCCATATGCAATTATTTAATATACAATTATAATTGTAGAATAAAATCTCTATAAAAACAAGGACATACATGGAAATTAATCCTGTACGTCCCTGTATGATTCAGCTTTCCTTCTTATATTGAAGGGCAGCTTTTCCTTCATCTCCGGTACTTATTCGTATAACATTCTGTACATCATATACAAATATTTTTCCATCGCCTATTTCTCCAGTGTGGAGAACCTTCTTTGCAGTTTCAACCACGGTTTCAACAGGTATCTCGGAAACTATTACTTCTACTTTTATTTTTGGAAGAAGATTTATATCCATTGTCAAGCCACGATAATATTCCTTGTGTCCCTTTTGCATTCCGCACCCCAGAACATTGGTAACAGTCATCCCGGCAATTCCGATATCACCAAGAGCCTTTTTCAATTCCTCAAACTTCCCCTGTGAAGTAATAATATCTATTTTTGTAAGCTTATCAGCCATGATTATACCTCCTTTTATAATACATTTTTATAATGCAAATTACTATAATATAATTCTATGCTAATTTATTTAATTTAGTCAACATCCCAAATAAATTTATCAGCTGTTCAATCCACCATAAGCTTCCTCACCATGTTCTGTAACATCCAATCCAGTTTCCTCGGCTTTGTCACTTACTCTTATGCCGCTTACAGCCTTAATTATTTTGATTATAATAAATGTAACTACTGCGGAGTAAATCACACTTGCCAGAATACCTATAATCTGTATCAGAACCAATTTGGGATTTCCATGAATAAGTCCGTTTGCACCAGCAGAGTTTATTGCCTGCCATGCAAATATTCCCGTTGCAATTCCGCCCCATATACCACCTACACCATGGCATCCAAAAGCATCAAGTGCATCATCATATCCAAATTTGGATTTTGCAAATGTAACCGATGTATAACAAATTGCTCCTCCTATCAGCCCTATAAGAATTGAAGCAAGAGGACTTACAAAACCTGCACCGGGTGTTATTGCTACAAGACCTGCAACTATTCCACTTGCAACTCCAAGAGAAGTTACTTTCTTTCTATATGCAAGCTCACACAGACTCCAACTCAAAGCTGAAGCTGCTGCCGCAGTATTTGTAGTTATAAAAGCATTTACAGCCACGCTGTTTACGGCCAGTGCACTTCCTGCGTTGAAACCGTACCATCCAAACCAGAGCACTGCAGCTCCCATGCAGGTCATAGGCAGGTTACTTGGTTTCCCGACATTTTTCCTCTTGCCAAGCATAATGGCTGCTACAAGTGCCGATACTCCTGAACTTATATGGACTACATCTCCACCTGCAAAATCGAGAGCTCCAAGATTCTTTAACCATCCACCTGCACCCCATACCCAGTGGGCAATCGGGTCGTATACGAAGGTTGTCCAAAGTATTAGAAAAGCAACCCATGGTAAAAACTTCATTCTTTCTGCTATTGATCCTGATATAAGTGCTGGAGTTATTATTGCGAACATCATTTGAAATAACATAAATACCTGCTGAGGTATTGTAGCAGAATAATCCGGATTTGCTGCGAAACCAACTCCCTTTAATCCTGCAAAATTAAAACCTCCTAAAAATCCTCCAATATCCGTACCAAAACTAAGTGTATATCCTATAAGTATCCACTGTACAGATACTATAGCGAGAGCTGAATAACTGTGAAGAGTACTGTTCAAGCTATTCTTTCCTCTTACCATTCCTGCATAAAATAAAGCCAATCCCGGAGTCATTATCATTACCAACGCCGCGCATACAATTACAAACGTAGTATCTACTCCACTTATCATAAAAAGACCTCCTCTAAAAAATAAAAATTAAGAATAAAAATATAAACAAGCTTTTAAAAAACTTGTTTATATTTTACTCGTTTTTAGGCATATTATCAATAGAAATATTAAGATTTTATTAGATTTGTTATTTTATCTATATGTTCAATGAAGAATAATTTCGTATAATTCTGCAGACCATAAAAAATGAAATTGCAATAAACAATAATTTAGTAACGGAGAATTTTTATGAATACAAAAAACATTGAACGTATGGAAATAGAAAGAATCTACGGCATAATAAGCCCTTTTGAATTGAGAAACAGCCTAATTCAGCTTGCCAGGGATGAAGGTAAAAAAAGTGCACATACGCTTTTAGATGCAGGCAGGGGAAACCCAAACTGGACGGCTGCTCCACCCAGAGAAGCATTTTTTACATTCGGCCAATTTGCAGTACACGCAGCAAGGAAGACCTGGAAAACATGTGACTGTCAGAATTTACTGGCAGGCATGCCCAAAAAAACAGGTATAGCGGAGGAATTCAAAAAATATGCGGAGAAACACAGTTATATGCCTGGAATGAACCTGCTAAATGAAATAATAAATTACGGAACGGAACAAAAGGGATTTGATCCCGATAATTGGATCTATGAACTGGCAGATGGAATAATAGGCGACAACTATCCTTCGCCTGTAAGGATACTGCCGCATATTGCAGATGTGGTTCAGGATTACCTGAAAGAAGAAATATACTCTGAAGATCCATCCCCTGAGTTTGACATGTTTGCAGTAGAGGGAGCAACTGCCGGGATGTGCTATATATTCGATTCGCTCATTGCAAACAACCTCCTGGAAATAGATGATACCATTGCAATCATGACTCCTATTTTCACTCCTTATCTGGAAATTCCGCTCATACCCCGTTATGGTTTCAAGATCATCAACATTCAGGCCTCTGAATTTTCCCGAAACGGTCAAAAGAGCTGGCACTACTCCGATGAGGAAATCGAAAAGCTTGCCAATAATGACATAAAGGCATTATTTCTGGTAAATCCGAGTAATCCGCCTTCTGTGGCCATAAGACCCGAATCCATGGAAAAACTGACAGCCATAGTAAAAAAATACAATCCGAATCTCATGGTAATATCAGATGATGTCTATGGCACTTTTGTAGATGATTTTAAGTCTGCGGCATCATACCTCCCCTTCAATACAATAGGGGTATACTCCTTTTCAAAATATTTCGGAGTTACAGGATGGCGTCTCGGTACTATTTCCCTGGCAAGACAAAATGTATTTGACCATCTGCTTGAAGCACTGCCGGAACACGAAAGAAAATCAGCCAGAAGGCGTTATGAAGCACTGTCCACTAATCCGGAAAACATAAAATTTATAGACAGAATAGCTGCAGACAGCAGACAGGTTGCCTTGAACCATACCGCCGGACTGTCCACACCCCAGCAGGTTCAAATGGCTTTTTTCGCCGTATTTTCCCTTATTGACAGAAACCACAGTTACAAGCAGATTATACAGGATATCTGCAGGAGGCGTAAAAGAAAGCTCTTTGAAAGTCTGGGACTGGATTTAACAGAAGATCCGTACAGTGCTTCCTACTACACCGAATTTGATATACTTGAACTGTCTCAAAATTTTTATGGTGAGGAATTTACAGGATATCTAAAATCCAATTACAAGCCTGTGGACATATTGTTCTCGCTTGCAGAAAAATCTTCAATAGTACTGCTGAGCGGAGCTGGATTCAAGGGACCTGAATGGTCCATAAGAATATCCCTCGCCAACCTGGAGGATGAAGATTATAAAAAAATAGGTGAGGTGCTCCACAACGTACTGGAAGACTATGCATGCAAGTGGGAAAAGTCTAATAAGAAACCTGCAGGTATAAGTTAGTCTGCTTCAAATTGACTGTTGTATAAATTTGCATATGTCCCTCCTTTTTCAAGGAGTTCCCGGTGACTGCCCTGCTCCACAATATCTCCATGATCCATGACAAGTATTAAATCAGCATTGCGGATTGTTGACAATCTATGGGCAATTATAAAGCTCGTGCGATTTTTCATGAGATTGTCCATGGCTCTCTGGATCTGAACTTCCGTACGGGTGTCTACCGAACTTGTAGCTTCATCAAAAATAAGTATCCTTGGATCGGCAAGTATGGCCCTTGCAATAGTAAGCAGTTGCTTCTGACCCTGCGATACGTTGCTGGCTTCCTCGTTCAGAATCATATTGTAGCCATCGGGAAGAGCATGCACAAATTCGTCAACATGTGCCGCTCTTGAGGCTTCAATTACCTCATCATCAGAGGCATCAAGTCTTCCATATCTTATATTCTCCATTATGCTTCCATTGTAAAGCCAGGTATCTTGGAGAACCATTCCGAATATGGATCTAAGATCATTTCGCGTAAAATCCTTTATATCATTGCCATCTACAAGTATTGATCCGCTATTTATATCGTAAAAACGCATAAGGAGCTTTATTATGGTTGTCTTTCCTGCCCCGGTAGGTCCTACGATTGCAATTCTCTGTCCCGGTTTAATAAGGGCGGAAAAATCATTTATTATTACCTTCTTCGGATCATAGCCGAAGCGGACATTTCTGAATTCAACACTGCCCTCTATGCTGTCAGGTTTCACCGGGACTGATGTTTCGGCTGTCTCTTCCTCTTCCTCCAGAAATTCAAATATACGTTCCGCCGAAGCTGCTGTCTGCTGAAGTATATTTGAGATGTTGGCAATCTGTGAAATAGGCTGTGTAAACGAGCGGACATACTGGGTAAATGCCTGTATATCACCAACTTCGATGGTCCTCTTGGCTGCGAGCCATCCTCCCAGAATACATATTGCCACATACCCCAGATTCCCTACAAAATTCATAACCGGCATCATTATTCCGGACAGAAACTGTGATTTCCATGCAGCTCCAAAAAGCTTTCTGTTCATACCGTCGAACTTATCTACACTCTCTTTTTCACCATTGAAGGCTTTCACAACAATATGACCACCATACATCTCCTCAACGTGTCCGTTCAGGTTCCCAAGGTAATCCTGCTGCTGTTTGAAATACCTCTGGGAATGTTTTACAATGACAGCTATGAGCAGCATAGATACCGGAATTATGCAGAGGGCCACAAGAGACATCTGCCAGCTTATGGTAAACATCATTATCATTACGCCGATGACGGTTGTAACTGATGTAATAATCTGTCCCAGGCTTTGATTAAGGGTCTGGCTCAATGTATCTACATCATTTGTAACACGCGACAGTACCTCCCCATGATTTGTCCTGTCGAAATACCCCAGCGGCATTCTATTTATTTTTTCTGAAATGTCCTTTCTGAATTTATAGCTCACCTTCATTGATATTCCGGACATAATCCATCCCTGGATATAGGCAAATACCGAACTTATCACATACAACACTGCAAGAAGAGCGATTATGTTTCCTATATAATTAAAATCTATACCACCGATGCCGGATATTTTTTTCATGACACCTTCAAACAGTTTTGTTGTAGCCTTCCCAAGTATTTTGGGACCTACTATTGAAAATATTGTACTTACAATTGCAAATATAAGTACGATAATCAATGATATTTTATAATCGCTTAAATATCCGATAAGTTTTCTCATGGTCGGTTTGAAATTATGGGACTTCTCACTGCCTTTCATCATGGCTGCAGGCCCTTTCCTTCTGCTCATGCCAATTCCTCCTCAGATAATTGTGATAGTGCAATTTCCCTATATGTTGTACAGTTCTCCATAAGTTCTTCATGAGTGCCTTTACCTACTATTCTGCCTTTATCAAGAACTATTATCTGATCAGCGTTCTTTATTGTAGAAATACGCTGTGCCACAGTCAAAATGGTACTTGATTTTGTTTCAGATTCCAGTGCCTTTCTCAATCTGGAATCAGTTTTGAAATCAAGAGCTGAAAAGCTGTCATCAAATATATATATTGCCGGTTTTTTCACCAGAGCACGTGCAATTGAAAGCCTCTGCTTCTGTCCTCCCGACACATTTAACCCTCCCTGGGAAATTTCACTCTTGAATTTTTCCGGCTTTTCATCAATAAATTCCTCTGCCTGTGCAATCTCTGCCGCTTTTCTTATATCTTTCTCTGTTGCATCTTCCCTGGCATACTTTAAATTCGATTCAATGGTACCTTTGAAAAGTGAACCTTTCTGAGGAACATAACCTATTGAATCCCTCAATTCATTCTGGGTAATATCCCTTATATCAGTCCCATCAATCGTAATGTGCCCTTCAGTTACATCATAAAAACGCGGAATAAGATTGACAAGAGTTGATTTTCCCGAGCCTGTAGAACCGATAAAGGCAGTTGTCTGTCCTGGAAATGCCCTGAAGTTTATATTCTTGAGTGCATATTCTTCCGCCCCTTCATATTTGAAGAAGACATCTTTGAATTCCACCATTCCCTTTACCCCTCCTTTAAAGTGCAGAGGCCTTTCAGGATCCAGAATAGCCGGTTTTACTTCAAGGACCTCACTGATTCTCTGACCGGATACCGATGCCCTCGGTATCAGAATAAACATAAATGACATCATGAGAAATGCAAATATTATCTGCATGGCATACTGCATAAATGCCATCATATCTCCTACCTGCATGCTTGAATTTGCAATCTGGTGAGCTCCCACCCATACTACAAGTATGGTAATTCCGTTCATTATAAGCATCATTGCGGGAAACATCATGGACATTATGCGATTTATAAACAGATTCGTATTTGTCAGATCCCTGTTTGCCTCATCGAACCTGTTCTCTTCAAACTTCTGGTTGTTGAAAGCCCTTATTACCATCATCCCTGATAGACTTTCACGTGTAACAAGATTCAGCCTGTCAACCAGTTTCTGAACTTTTTTAAATTTAGGAAATGCAACTGCAAATATGCACCCGATCAAGCCAAGCAGGACCACAACTGCCAGGGCGATAATCCATGACATGGATGTGCTGTTGCTGACGGCCCTCATGATTCCTCCAACTCCCAAAATCGGAGCATATATAATCATCCTTATGGCAAGAAAAATAACAAGCTGTATCTGGGTAATGTCATTTGTAGTTCTCGTTATAAGAGAGGCTGTGGAAAATTTGTCAAATTCCCTGCTGGAAAAACTCTCGACTTTTTCAAACAAATCCTTTCGCAGATTGCGGCAGAATCCGGCTGCGGTTCTTGCAGCCAGAAATCCCACCGCCACGGTACAGACCACACTCATAAGAGAAAAAAGCAGCATTATTACTCCAGTATGGATAATATAATTTCTCTGTATCTTATCTGTATTCATCCCGAGCATGGTGTATTCGGCCTTTACAAAACCAACTGAAGCCTGCGTCACCATATCTTCGCCGGACAGATTGAATTTCTTATCAGCCCCTGATGCAGAAAGAAACGCCCTTCCCATTATTGGATTCATTCTGTCTATTTCAGGTTTTTCAATATTTTTCAAAACATATACCGGCTCCTTTTGCAGTCCCGGATAGTCCTTTACATATTTATCATAATCCGGACTCGATCTGTCAATCAGGTTGTAATTTTTCACGATCTCCAGTCTATCGTCTTCATTCATGGACACTTTAAGTTTATTCATTTCAGATTTTCTAAGTGCCTTGGGCACCGCATTTTCAATTCCATTTTGCTGTATCCCAATATTTACGATATTGGACATATAATCCGGAAGTGACAGGTCGCACATCGCCTGTACAAAAAGTAAAATTATTGCACCTGCAACCAACGCAATAAACGGCTTCAAATATTTCAACAACTTAAGCATTATTTCACCTACTCCTTATTTTATTTCCTGTCTGTCCATAACCCTCTCCAGTGTAATGAGCCCTCTGCTTATTACATTCATTTCCTCGCCGGTTGCACTGTCAACCATGGATTGGAACGTACCATAAACTTCATCGTGCTTTGATCTGGCAATTTTCATGAATTCAGGAGTCACATCCACATATACAACTCTCCTGTCATCCTTGCTCCTGATTCTGCTTACCCATCCCTGTTTTTCCATTCTGTCCACAATTCCGGATACAGTACTGTTTGACAGACCAATTTTCCGGCTTAAATCACTTATTTTTATTTTACCGTTATGAATTAGCGTAATAGCCACAAACACCTGCGGTGCGGTCATATTAAGCTCCTTGAAATGATTTTCCACGTCTTTGTGAACATTTCTCATAACCCTTTTTATAATTTTAAGCAGGTACATGGCATCTTGAACATTATTCATGTAATATTTTTCCCCTTCTTGAATATATTTCGCATCAATATATTTCGTATGCAAAATATATTTTAATACTATAATACCCTCAAGTCAACACTTTTTTATATTAAAAAAGTGGATAAACCACCTTGGTTTTATCCACTAAAATTAATTTAATCTTTGCACCATCTTTTACAAAAGCCGACCTTTTTACTACAAGCTACTTTATTTGAACCACACACAGGACATGCATATTTGTCATTCTCATATTTTATCTCATACACATTTCCGCAATTAAGACATTTAAATTTACAAAATGTAGCCTTATAATTTCCTCCATTTATTCTTATTGCATTACCTTCTGTAAGGGCAACAGCTACTTTTTTTCTTGCATTGTCGATGATATTTTGGAATGTCTGCCTGGACACCTGCATTTTTTTTGCACACTCTTCCTGATTCAGTCCCTCAATATCTTTGAGTCTCATTGCTTCAAGCTCCTCTACCTTCAAAACCATTTCCTCAATCTTGCATCTAGGTTTCCCCCATGGGACAAAGTAGGTATCCTCCGGGAAAAATTCTACTCTTCTAAATTTTGTCGGCCTTGGCATTTTAAAACCTCCCTGCATTTGCTGCATATTCCGAATAAAACAATATTCTTGCTATCATCTATATCTATTATATCATTGCAATTAGTACATTTAAAATGAATATGAAGAGGTTTTTTACTGTATATTTTTAATCCATAATAGCTCATTCCATATCCAAATATCCACCTCACAAATTGGATTTAACTAATTACTGCAATTTCCTTCATGTTGATGTTCTGTACATACACTTCCAGTAGACCTCAAATCTCCATTTATATATTTCTGTACCGCATCGTCACACAAACCTTGAACACCTGTAACAACCTCTATTTTATTATCTTTAAATAATTGAACTGCAGTTTCCCCCATCCCACCTGATATTATTACATTTACATCCTTATCCTTCAAAAATATCGGTAAAAATCCTTGCTTATGTCCCGGATTTTGCACAAAGTCCTTTTTTAAAGACTTATCCTCTCCTATTTCATAAATCGCAAATCCTCCACAATGTCCAAAATGTCCACTTATTTGTTTTCCTTCACTTGCTACTGCAATTTTCATTTTTATTCCTCCCTGTATTCTATTTTTAATAATTTTAATATATTGACTTATTTAAGACATTCTCTCAAAATTTCATAAGTATATTCTATTATTTCATCACAAGATATGCCTTTTTTCTTCAGCTTTGAGCACTCAAAGGTTCCATATTTTTCTTTTACTCTATTCATTACTTCTTTGGTGATTTCTCTCGTTTCATTTGATTCTTTACTTGTCTCTCTTCCCTTTATTGAACCTAAAGCCATTAATGCTCCAGTAACAGCTCCACAGGTAGTTCCAACAGTCATACCTGATCCAAAAGGACTAGCTATAGAGACTGGAATATTTGTTTCTTTTTCTTCATTTATGGCTTTTACAATAGATTCTGCACAATTATATCCTTCCTTGTGAAATTCCAATACTTTTTTCATCTTTTATCTCCTTCTCTAAGCTTTTAATTATATTTTCAACTATTTGACTGAATATTGAACCTATACTATTATCTGTATTTTTATTCTTGGAAGGCAATGAGTTACATATACCGTCTACGACAGGCAATTCCCCGAGAAGTTTTAAATTCATTTTTTCTAAAAATTCATAAGTATTTTCCCCATTGAAAATTTTGATCTTTTTATTACAATTTGGACATTTTACATAGCTCATATTTTCAATAATGCCTAAAATTTTAATATCCATTTTCTTTACCATATTTACAGCTTTTGAAACTATCATGGATACTAAATCTTGAGATACTGATACCATTATTATTCCATCAATAGGTATTGACTGCATTACAGTAATAGCTACATCTCCCGTTCCGGGAGGCATGTCAATTACCAAATAATCAAGTTCTCCCCACAACACATCTGTCCAAAACTGTTCAACAACGCTGCCTATTATAGGGCCTCTCCAAATTACAGGTTCTTCCTCATTTTCTATCAATAAGTTAAGTGATATAACTTTTATACCTTCTTTAGTAGTTACAGGCACAATATTCCTTTTTATGGATTCTGCTCTTTTATTTTTCAAATTCAGCAATTTTGGAATACTTGGTCCTGTAATATCAGCATCAAGTATACCTACTTTAAAACCTTTTTTATTGAGTTCTTTTGCCAATAATACCGAAATTGTAGATTTGCCCACCCCTCCCTTTCCACTCATTACACCTATTACTTTTTTCACATTATTCATAGGATTGTTTTTAATCATACAGCTTTCTTTATCCTTTTCACATCCGTCGTTTGATGGACATGAATTACAATTTGACATACAATCATCTCCATTTTTATAATTGGCATTTGCCACTTTCATGTTACTCCTATTTATAGTTATTGTCAAATGCCAATTATAATTAAATAGTCTGCCCCCAATTTACAAAAATTAGGAATAAAAAAGGACTACTTATTGGGGTCACATCATACGGTGTTTCACTGCCCACTTATATATTTTCAATCATTGCTATTTGTATAGTGGCGTTGTCTGATAAAAGGTCAGATACTAAAATAGAAAATAAAATAACTTTGGTATCTGATGATATATCATCAGATACCAAAGTAAACATAAATAATTCTAAAAACAATAGTAGATGGTCCCTGACAAAATCTATCTATATTCTCTCACCTTTAGAGTTTTCGAAAAATCTGTCGATTGTCAAAGTACCAATTTACCGCTTACATTGCACTACTTCTTTTATATTATTTTATAATGTTTTAAAGCATAATCTATTCCATCGTCTTCAATGTCCTTTGTTACAAATGAAACTAAATCAAATAATAATGGGTTGCCATTTCCCATAGCTATACTGTTTTTTACATACTCAAGCATTGGTAAATCATTGGTGCTGTCACCTCTTGCGTAGGTATCTTCATGTGGAATATCTAAGTAGTTTATTACATATTCTATCCCAAATGCCTTTGAAAAGCTTAACAGTTACATTAGGTGTAGTTTAAAATAGCCTCCAATATTAGTTTTTCTAGTTTATATAATTAGATATTGTTTTGGATTGATTCCACAATTTACTTTGTATAACTCATATATACAAGCCTTAAATAAATTCTAATAAAGTAACATTATCTATAATTCTATATAATTTGTTGTATTACTAATCAACAAATATTTTGTAAGTACAATTAAATTTATTACCAGCTTTTAATGAAACCGTACCTTCCCTATCTTTAAATTTACCAGCAAAATCTTCATACTCTGGATGTCCAAACCATGGCTCTATACATAAAAATGGTGCACCTTTCTCTGGAGCCCATAAGCATAAATACGGAAATCCATCAAACCCAACTCCCAAAGATTTATTATTATTTTTAGATTTTATAGCTATCTTGTTTGATTTAAGTTCATCAAACATCAAAAGTCCATCCTTAAATAATCCCTTTGATAACGGCAGTATATTTTCATCATTTAAAAATTCTTCTGGTTTTCTTGAAAGATATACATCTTTATTTACTCCATATTTAGAAATAGTTTCATTCTTATTAAATTCCAAATAGCAGTCTTCTAATAAATCATTTTTTTCAATAGGACACATGAATGCTGGGTGTGCACCGATGGAAAAATATATTTGTTTATCATCTAAATTTAATACAGTATAAGTTATCTTAACACAATTTTCTTGGAGAGTATATGTTATATATAAAGAAAACTTATAGGAAATAAAATTGGAGCATGATATTTCCAAAATAATTCAATTTACTGAATTTCCTCTACTCTTATTTTTGTAGTTAATTCATCAACTACAAATTTTGTTACAAAACCACTTTCTTTTTCCATTGCGTTAGCAGTCCCGCAAGCTGATGCAAATTTTAAAGTTTCTTCAATTGTATATCCCCTCTGAATAGATATTGCTACTCCTGCAACATAAGAATCTCCTGATCCTACAGGATTAATCGCTTTTACTTTTGGAATATTTACTTTATAGAATTTTCCATTAGTTCCTGCAACAGAACCATCAACACCTAGTGATATTACAACAAATTCTACACCTTGAGATTGAAATCTTTTTATTTCCTCTACTGCATCTTCTATTGTATCAATTTTTCTTCCTGTCAAAGCTTCTATTTCATCTCTATTTGGTTTAATAAAATATGGCTTTCCTTTAATTCCTTCTTTTAAAAGTTCTCCACTAGTATCTAATAAAAATCTTTTCCCTTGTGAATTAGTCATTTCTATTAATTTTCTATAAAAATTACTTGGAATATTCCTTGGTACGCTTCCAGATGCTACAACTATATCGACATCTTTAACTAAATCTATATATTTATCTAAAAAATATTGTTGTTCATTTTTACTTACTTCTGGTCCTGGCTCAAGTATTTCAGTTTGCACAAGATCATCTGAAATGATAGCTAAGCATGATCTTGTTTCTCCATTTATATTTACAAAATCGTGTTTTATTTTGTATTCATTTAATTTTTCATTGATAAATTCTCCTGCTTTACCTCCCAGTAGGCCTGTAGCTATACATTCCTCATTTAATATTGTTATTACATTTGCTACATGTATCCCCTTACCACCAGGGGTATTTTGAACTTGCTTTGCCCTTATAACTTTTCCTTTAACCATATCTGTTACTTCGTATCTTTTATCCAAAGATGCATTAAGGTTCAAAACCAATATCATAAAATAATTCCCCCTATTTTTTAATAATCCTTGCTTCATATAGGATATAGCATATTAATTATTCAAAATTCCTATCTGGGTTTATACTTAAATTTTTTTTTTCTAAATATAGTCTTTAAGATACTTTATTTTACGCCATCTTAGGTTTAGTATCTGTTCACACTACCACAAACTTCAATTTTATGATGTACTATTTTCTTCATAGCTTCTTTCCCTGGAGTCATATATTTTCTCGGATCATTTTCCCTTGGGTGTGTATTAAAGAATTCTTTTACAGCATCTGAAAATGGGATTTTTAAATCTGTAGCAACATTAACTTTACATATTCCAAGCGAAATTGCCTTTTTAACTAATTCGTCCGGTACGTCTGATGCCCCATGCAATACTAATGGTACTGTAACCTTGTTTCTTATTTCTCCTAACCTTTCAAAATCAAGCTTTGGTTCACCTTTGTATAATCCATGAGCTGTACCTATTGCTATAGCCAACGAATCCACATCAGTTCTGCTAACAAATTCTGCTGCATCGTCTGGATTTGTATACATGGCATCTTTTTCATTAACTGCAACATCATCTTCCCTTCCACCAAGTTTTCCAAGTTCTGCTTCAACTGTTGTATCAAATCTATGAGCATATTCTACTACTTCTTTAACAATTTCAATATTTTTTTCAAATTCATGTTTTGATGCATCAATCATACATGACCTAAAGCCTATATCAATATCTTTTTTTATTGCTTGTATATCTTCAAAATGATCTAAATGTATGGCTATTGGAATATTATACCTTTCCGCTGCCACTTCTGCCATAGCCCTAATATAGTCTGGGCCAGCGTACTTTTCTATTGTTGATGGTGTTCCCGCAATTATTACTGGTGATCTCATTTCCATTGACGTCTCTGCTACAACTTGCAATGTTTCAAGATTGTGTATATTAAATGCTGGTACTGCATATCTTTCTCTTTGAGCTTTTAAAAGCATTTCCCTTGTTGATAATAATTTCATTTCCTACCTCCATATTTTATAATATATACATCACTTTTATTGAATTTTCATCTTTGCTAAGCATAGCTTCAAATGCATTATAACCATCTTTTAATTTAAATCGATGAGTTATTATCTTATCTACATTTATCTTTCCTGATTCTAAATACTCCACTGCAGCTTTCCATTCGTTGCCCGGAAATGGTGCTGAGTATGACATCCATGAACCTGTTACATTTAATTCTCCTCTCAAAATATTCTCAAAAGTTTTATGATTTATTGTTACATCCTTATTAGCTGTTCCAACATAAACTACGCTTCCTAATTTATCCACTAAATTTAATACCTGACTTTGTATAAAGTTTACACCTGCAGTTTCAAAAACATAGTCAACTTTTCCATGTTCATTAAAATATTCTATAACATCTGTTTTAAGAGAATTAATTACTTCATACGCTCCCAATTCTTTTGCCATAGATAATTTAAAATCGTCTATATCTACTACATATACTTTTTCTAACCCTTTAGCTTTCAAACATTGCATTAATAAAATCCCTATTGTACCGCAACCATAAACTATAGCTTTTTTTCCTGAAGTTATATTTACTCTTTCAACTCCATGAAGCGCTACTGTTATTGGTTCTATACATGCTCCTTGCTCGTAAGTTACACTATCAGCTAATTTTATAAGATTCTTACCAGGTACTGCAACATATTCTGCCATAGCTCCTGGTTCTCTTGAACCTATGAAAGAATAACTTGTGCACATGGCCGGATGACCCTTTTGACAGTTTTTACATTTTCCGCAAGGTACTAAAGGTGCTGCTGTAACTCTATCTCCAACTTTATAGTTTCCAACTTTTTCTCCAATTTTTACAATATCTCCTGCAAACTCATGTCCTACTATTTGCGGGAAACTATGAACTCCTCCATCTCTCGCACGAGGTATATCTGAACCACATATTCCACATGCTCTAACGCGAATAAGCACTTTGCATTCTTCAACTTTGGGAATTTCTACATCTTTATATACTAACTTTTTTACATCTTCAATTACAAGTGCTTTCATATATTCCATTATACTGTCATCTCCTCTTTATTTTCCATTTCTTTTTTCTTATCTTTATACCAGAAGTACGTAAATATTAAGCAAAATACATACCCTACCCCAATAACTATAAATCCTGGTAAATTAGTTGCATTAAATACCTGAGTTAATATATATGTGATTGGTGAGCCACCTTGATCTAACGATGCTACTTTAGTTACTCCATTTTTTAGTTGACCTGCATTTTGTGCTAATATTGTATGGAATCCAATTGTTTGATTTGATATCCATATAGCTATAAACATTATGATACTTCCTGATATTAAGGTTCTAAATAGATTTCCTTTATGAATACCAACCGCCATTGCCACAAAGAAACCTATAGTTGCTAAATCACCAAATGGTAATACTTGGTTTCCTGGTACAATCATAGCTATTAATATAGTCAGCGGTATAAATATTAGCGATGCTGTAACAACTGTAGAGTCTCCTAATAACACTGCCGGATCCAATCCAATATAGAAATTTCCTCCACTAAATCTTTTTTGTAACATTTTCTTAGCTGATTCTGAAATTGGAAGTAAACCTGTCATAATATGCTTTACAACTTGCGGCATAAGAATTATAACAGCTGCCATTTGTATACCTAATGTTAAAACTCCTTTAACATCATATCCTGCTAATGCTCCAATTAATACTCCTAAAATTCCACCCATTATTGCCGGGTCTCCAACAGCACCAAATTTACTTGCTATTTTATCTGTACTTATGTTTATATCTTTTATTCCAGGTATTTTATTTAACAAGCAGTCTATTGGAACTGCCACTGGTCCAAACCATGCAGAGGAACCATGAGGTATTGCAATACCTTCAAGACCAAAATAATCTTCTGTAACAGGTGAGAACCAATCTCCAAATTTGTAACTTAATGCTGCATGTATAATAATACCTACTACACCAATCCAAAAACTTCCTGTTGCTATGTTTAACAAAGCGCCTGTAAATGCATAGTGCCATATATTCCATATATCAATATTTACAACTCTAGTAAGTCTAAGCACCAACATAATTAGATTAGTAACTATAGCTATCGGTATTGCAAATAAAGCTATCTTACTTGCCCAAGTCATTGGTGATGAACCTGGCCAACCTACATCAATTACACTCATGCTAAGTCCAAAGTTTTTTGCCATAGCTGAAGCTGCTGGTGCTAAATTATCTAACATAAGTCCGATAACTAAACCTATGCCAACAAAACCTATACCTATTGAAATTCCGGACTTTAGTGCCTTTCCTGGTTTTTGCCCTAAACATAAAGCCACTACAAAAATTACTATTGGAAGCATTACTGATGGTCCTAAGTTTACAAAGAACTGAATAACATTTAATACCGTTTGCATAATAATTATTCCCCCTACTCAAAATTTATATCTTAGGTTATTTTAAATAACTTAAAATCTTTTCTTCTACAGCTTCTCTATTTATTCCAGTCAAAAATGCCATGCCATTTACATATGGAATTCCATCAAATTTCTTTTTCATTCTAGCTGTTGTAACAATTAGGTCTACCCCGTCACATCTACTTTCTATTTCTGACATTCTGATTTGTATTATTTCTATTTTGACACCATTTTTTTCGCAAAGATCTTTTATTGCATTTGCTGCTACTGTTGAAGTTGCTACAGCCCCACCACACGCTACTATTACTTTTTTCATAATTTATTCCTCCTAAAAGTTAATATTTTTAATTTCACATTAAATTATTTAACATAATTCTCTTTATTTCATCTTTATTTGATGCATTTATTAATTCATCCATTACCTTTTCTTTTTGAAACATTATGAACAGGCTTTGGAGCATTTTCAAATGATCGTTAGGATCCTTTAATGCTAACATAAATGCTATACTTACATATACATGATCTCCTGTTTCCATATTTGAAAATCTAACTGGATTTTTGAGCTTTAAAATCGATATACCATTTTTTAAAACGTTATCAGGATTTGCATGCGGTATCGCAATACCCATATTTTTTAACTCTAATCCTGTTGGGAAACTTTCTTCTCTAGTCAATACATCATTTATATATTGTTTCTTAATATACTCATTATTTAAAAGTGTTTTTCCCAAGTATTTAATAACTTCTTTATAATCTAAATCTTTTTTTGCTATATTTATTAATTTATCTTGTATTAAATCATTTATATCCATGTTTACACTCCTTTAAAGTTATCCTATAAAACTATTCATGAACTTATCATAATCGCTGTGTTTTATTAATTCTTTTACTCCCCCCTCCTCTACCAGATACTTGAATAATTTCACAAATATAGTTTCCCATAATTTAAATTTATCCTTAGATATGCTTATTAAAAATACAACTTGCACATGATGTTCATCCCACATTATCGCCTTGTCCAAAACTAAAATTGCTATTGAGGATACATTCATGTCATTGACTATAGGATGAGGTACTGCTACCAAATGTCCGAGTTCTGTTGATGACATATTTTCTCTTTCTATAACTGAATCTTTTGTTACTTCAGTCATAAATCCTTTTCTAATCATTTCATTAGTCAAAAATTGTATTACTTCTTCTTTAGTTTTTAAACTCTTTTCTTTATAAAAGCAGTCTTTTCTAAAAAATGCTTCATATTTTAGTTCATTACTACCTTCTTTTCCCATTATTAGGTTTTCAATTTTTTTTACTTCATTAGCATTCAATAGATTACTAACTTCTATTATCTTTTCTGACTTTATATTTTTAATAGGAATTGTGGTTAATATCATATCCACATTATCTACAATTTTCTTATCCATCTCATACAATGAAATTGTTCTAACCACCTTTATTTTATTTTTGAAATATTCTTTTATTTTTTCTCTAATTAAAATTGCAGTTCCAATTCCAGTAGAGCAAACTATGATTGCTGTCTTAAAATTAATTTCATTGTTTATTCCTTTTCTGCTTAATGCTGCTCCGAAATGTATTGCAATAAATCCAATTTCATTTTCATTTATAGCTATCTTCTCTTTTTCCTCTATTACCTTACTTGCTATAACAGCTATTTGAAACGCTAATTGATAATTGTTTTTTATAACTTCTAACATTTCATTTCTAATGTTCATACCAAATTTCATTCTATTTATTGCTGTTTTTAAATGTATTTTTAATCCGTCTATGAGTTGTTTATCATTATTAAAATCAATGTTCGTGACTTCATCTACTTTATTAATAATCAACTTAATTATGTGTTTATATTCCTCATCAGTTTCATTATGGTCTATTTCTGAATATTTCTTACTTGCTATTAGATGTTGTGTAATGTAGTATACTTCTGTTTCGATCATATCCATATTTAGTTCTTTATAAATTTCTTTCATTAATTCGTTTACTATTCTATATTCTTTTGTTTTCTCAATTACACTCATTTGATCTATTGTATACACTATTAAATTTTTATTATTTGACCTTTCAATCATTATAGCAATGTGAATCAACATATTTTTAAAAGCAGCATCCGTCAATTTAATAGAATACTTAGAGATAATTTTTAGCATAACTTTTCTAATTTTATTTAAGTCTATTTCCTTAAATATATCTCTGTAAAACTTATTATCTTCTATTTTATAATCTTCTGTATTATTAAAAATATATTCAGAGATGCAATACCTTATCTGAGATTCATTACCGTAAACCATCATTCCTTTTGTTTTGTAACTAATTATTTTTAAATCGTATTTAGCTAATTTATTTTCAACCTTTTTAAGATCATTTTTTAATGTAGATAAACTTATAAACATTTCATCAGCCAAATCCATCTGTGTTATTTGTTCATCATTTAATGCATTAAATAATAATTTTGTCATTATATAAGAAATACGTTCTTCTGGTGCGGAAACCTTTACTTCAAGGAGATAGTTGACTTCCTTCTCGTTTATTACAAACTTGTTAAATGCTTTTTTATCTTTAATTTCTAAACTATATCCTTTTGACTTATCTGAATTTATTATCCCTCCATTTTCTTTTAATAGATGATTTAAATTTTTTATATCTGTTCTTATTGTCCTTGAAGATACCCCTGTCAATCCTGATATTTCCTCTCCGGTTAAAAAACTCTTACTATTTAGTAATAGCTTTAAAATTTTAACAAGTCTTTTATTTTGTATGTTTACCATTTGAATCCCTCCGGTATGATTAAATTTTATCATCACTTCATGGTTTAACATAGTCAATCTATTTCCTATCTGATAGGAAATAGATTGACCATATAATAATTTATTAACTATATTTTTAACAACGATTTTTTCTTATCCTAACTATTTAAACATAAGCGGTGAATTACACTGTATACATTTGGAAAAATAAAAAAAGTTATGGACATTCGTTAGAATGATCATAACTTTTTATTTGCCTTTTTTACAGGAGGATTGTACCCATGGATCCCAAAGTGGATATCTTTCTAAGAATTCAAGATGTGCCTGAAACTGAATACCAGATAGATTTTTAAACAAAAATTCAAGGTATCTATAAGGTTCCAATCTATTAGCCTGAACCGTTTCAATTATGCTATAAACCGCGGCACTAGATTCAGCTCCTGGGGTTTCCACTGAAGATTCAATTTTTCCTTCCTATTATAAATGCTCTTATGCTCTTTTCCGATAGGTTTTTGGAAATAGTACTGTCATCTAAAAGATAATTCATAAATCCTCTTTTATTGCCCACTGCATAATTTATTGTTTTTCCAGGTTCGTCTTCTTTTTTACATACAACTACAAAGTGAGTAGACAAAGGAAATCTGCCTCTAAGTCTCTCTCAAAATTGTACATGAACCTCTTAACTCATATGGCTTTCATTATTCATTGCCAGTAGTATTCCATAATAATTCCCCAAAATAATAGATATGTCCTAACAAGATCTATCTATTATTTGTAAAATTTATTTCTTACTTTCCGCCTATAGTTGATGTATAAATTCTCTCTATCAACTGCAGAGCACCTCTATATGACATCTGTTCAGCACTACCGTCTCGGAAGAAGGTGAATTTATTTCTATTAGCAATGCATTTTTTTGTCGTGCTACATCGGATTCCCATGTTGAACCCAATATCAATGGAACTCCTGAACCGAAATCAGCTTCTGCAATAAACGCTTCTGCTTTTCCAGCATCGATTCCTGTATATTCAACTAATTGTCTTATAAAAGCTGTAGTAGCTTCCTCACCAACAGGTATTACAGGAATATGAAATAAGGCTGATTATATTTTTTCCCAGGTGTTTCACAATATTTACTCCTACCCAGGGTGATATTACAAGATTAAATTGTGCTTTGGGAATTTCCTTCCATTCTTTTGCTCCACCACTTTGTGATCCAAAGAGTACATTTACTTCAAAACCTATATTCTTTAAAATCCTTACAATTTCCAAATAGTCTCCACGCCAATTTGTATTAAAAAAAGGTGTCTCAAACTGAACTGACCCCCATAAGTAGTCCAAAACTCTTCTTTAAAATTGCCAATGGTATAATATGAGCTATTTTTGCACCAAAAATTGAACCAATAATTAAAAATATACACATCAATATTCCTGCTTGTAAATTAACATGTAAGTTTATAATTTTATCATTTCTTGTACAACCATTACCGCTGCTCCCACAGCCATAGATTTATCTCCAAAATAGCCTCCCCGACTGAATCCAATTTTTTCATTTTTGTCAATATGACACTTTTTTAATGCTATTCCTGCGCAAATCTTATAAAATAAAGGTGAATGTTTAATAAGCGGACCACTTAAAATTATCAATTGAGGATTAAATAATTTTATATAATTGGCCAGGCCGGTTCCAAAATGAATTGCAGCATCTAATATTATGTTCATTGCAATTTCATTTTTATCTTCCGCCAAATTGCATACATCAATATAATTTATGTCTTCCAAATTCTTATCTATATGTATTCCCCTTCCCTTCTTTACTTTAGATATAAATTTTTGTGTTATTTTTTTTATTGATGCATAACTTTCCACACAACCATAGTTACCGCACCAGCACAGTTCTCCATCTATGTCCACAATCATATGACCCAGAGCATCTTCTGAATTATTTATTTTACGTATGAGTACTCCAGAGGATATCACACCTGTTCTTATCCCTACACCGCAGTTGATATATGAGATATTACTTTTACGTTTTCCCAATCCAAAATAGTATTCACCAATTACAGCTGTATTAGCACCATTATCCACAAATACAGGTACATCAATTTCTTTTTTCAGCATATTCTTGTAAACATCTTTATTTTCAACTACTCCAATTCCAATTCCCAAAATCATAGATTTATCAATTTTTAATTTCAGCATTAAATTTTCTATACAATTAGAAATAATTTCAATTAAATCACTTGAATTATAAAAACCATTAAAAGTTCTTTCGCTTGCCACCCGAATTTTCAAGTTAGTTATAACAACTTGAATATATGTCCTTGATATATCCAGACCTATAACATAAAAATCATCTGGATTTATATCATATAAAATAGGTCTTCTACCACCAGTAGACTCACCAATTGCAGTCTCAACAATAATTTTTTCACTAAGTAAAAATTTAATACTGCGATTTAATGTACTTGATTTCATTTTGGTAATATCTAATAATTTATTTTTAGTAACAGGACCATTTTTTTGTATGATATCAAATAGGTTTTTATCCCTATTACTAAGTGTACTTATCTTATTTATAGTATTTGGCATTGTCCTATCTCCTAATCATCATTTATCTATATGATATACTCTTTTATTTATTCTGACAATAAGTTCAATATTCTTAATTTCTATTGACTATTTTATCGTTATATCGTAATATACAAATATAGCAATATATTTATATTATAAAAGAGGTAAAATTATGAATAAGGATTTTATGAAATACAATGAAAAGGCCGAAATTCTCAAAGTACTGGCACATCCAGTCAGGCTCTGCATTGTCAAGGGATTGCTGGAAAAAGGGACATGCAATGTAAGCAATATGCAGCATTGCCTTGAAATACCTCAGTCTACATTATCCCAACACATACAGAAATTAAGAACCGCAGGGATTATAGAAGGTACAAGAAATGGTCTTGAAATCAACTACAGAATTTGCAATCCAGTAGTTATAAAGCTGCTTGAAGTTTTATTTTAAAGGAGGATTTTTTATGAGTAAAAAAATATTGATTGTCGGTGGAGTTGCAGGAGGTGCATCTGCTGCAGCAAGGCTCAGAAGATTGGATGAAAATTCGGAAATAGTGTTATTTGAAAAAGATGACTACATCTCTTTTGCAAATTGCGGCTTGCCTTATTATATAGGTGAGACAATCAAGGACAGAGGACGCCTGCTGGTACAAACACCTGAAAGCATGCATAGCAGATTCAACATAGATGTAAGAATTGACAGTGAAGTTATAGATATTGACACCAATAAAAAAACAGTTAAAGTAAAAAGTAAAAATAAAGGTACCTATGAAGAAAGTTATGACTATTTAATATTATCACCCGGTGCAAAAGCTGTCAGTCCAAAAATTGAAGGTATAAACAGCAATAGAATTTTGACTTTAAGAAATATTCCAGATACAGACAATATAAAATCATTGGTTGATAGAAAAGATATAAACAGTGCTGTAATCATTGGAGGCGGCTACGTAGGTGTTGAGATGGCTGAAAATTTAAAACAAAGGGGTCTCAAGGTTACTTTAGTGGACACCGCTCCTCATATTCTTTCTTCCTTTGACTCCGGTATGGTAACTGCAGTAGAAAAAGGACTGGAACAAAATGGTGTTGGCCTGATTCTAGGTGATGGTGTAAAATCTTTTAGAGATATTGATAATGCCGTCGAAATCACTCTAAACAGCGATACAAAAATTATAGCAGATTTAGTTGTATTATCAATAGGTGTAACACCTAACACCAATTTTATAAAGGACAGCGGAATAAAACTTGGAGCTAAAGGCCACATACTGGTAAATAATAGGTTGCAAACAAATATACCAAATATATATGCTGTAGGTGACGCCATCGAAGTAACGGATTTTGTTAACAAGCAAAATACTGCAATTGCCCTTGCCGGTCCTGCAAACAAGCAGGGAAGAATAGCTGCCGACAACATAGCTGGACTGGATTCAGAGTACAAAGGTACACAGGGTACTGCAATAATCAAAGTATTTGATCTAACCGCCGCAAGCACTGGAAATAATGAGAGAACTCTAAAAAAATACAACATACCATATAAAGTCATCTATATTCACCCTGCCTCACAGCATCTTATTATCCAGAATCGTCGCCGTTGTCTTTAAAATTAATATTCAACAACAGCGGTAAAATTTTAGGTGCCCAGGCTACAGGCTACAATGGCGTTGACAAGAGAATTGATGTCATCGCTTCAACTATGAGACTCGGAGGTACAGTATCTGACCTGACAGAACTTGAACTCTCCTATGCACCACCATTTTCATCAGCAAAAGATCCCGTGAATATGGCAGGTTTTGTTGCTGAAAATGTTATTTCCGGTAAAATGGACATCATTACCCCTGAAGAATTTGTAAACTATGATAAAAAGGATTCCATAATCCTTGATGTCCGTTCAGATATGGAATATAACAATGGTCACATTGAAGGCTCTATAAATATTTCTGTAGATGATCTGCGCAAAAGATTGAACGAACTGGATAAAAGCAGGGAAATTATTGCATACTGCCAGGTCGGTCTAAGAGGATACATTGCTTCCAGAATACTTTCACAGCATGGATACAAGGTAAAGAACATAACTGGTGGATACAAAAGTATATTGAATTTAAATTTTAAACCTGATAAATTTTATACAGACAGTAAAAATATTAAATCGGAAGTAGCCCTTGGTTCAACTTCCTGCGATAAAACTTACGATAAGGCTCTGGATGCATGCGGACTTTGCTGTCCAGGACCACTTATGCAGGTTAAAAAATCCATTGATGAATTAGATGATGGTCAGATTCTTAAAGTAACAGCCTCAGATCCAGGTTTTTACGAAGACATAAAATCATGGTGCAATAAAACAAACAATGGACTTGTTGATTTAAGCAAAAATGGTACAACTATATCGGCACTCATAAAAAAAAACTCAGTGAATAAATTAAAAAATCCATATAGAGATGATAAAACCATCGTAGTGTTCAGCGGTGATCTGGACAAAGCAATAGCTTCTTTCATCATAGCAAATGGAGCTGCCTCAATGGGCAAAAAAGTTACAATGTTCTTTACATTCTGGGGTTTGAATATTCTGAGGAAGCCAGAAAAGGTACCGGTAAAAAAAGGCTTCATGGACTCCATGTTCGGCTTCATGATGCCAAGGGGCAGTAAAAAATTGAAGCTTTCAAATATGAACATGCTTGGAGTTGGTGCCAAAATGATACGGAAAGTCATGAAAAATAAAAATATAACTTCACTTGAAGAACTAATAAAATCAGCTGTAGACAGTGGAATACAGATAGTCGCCTGCCAGATGTCCATGGATGTCATGGGAATCAGAAAAGAAGAACTTATCGATGGTGTTAAAATAGGCGGTGTTGGCTACTATTTAGGAGAAGCTGAAGATTCAAATGTAAATTTATTTATCTAAAAAAGGTACTGTACATTTTCTAAAGACAAAATGTACAGTACCTTTTTAATACCCAACTTAGGAAACTTTTTCCTTCTCCTCAGAAGGCAGATCCAGATTATTAATGTACTTTTTGGTTTCAGATACAATAACTCCATTAAGTAAAAACATTGCTATGACATTCGGGATTACCATCAATGCATTTAATATGTCTGCAATTGTCCATACAAGATTCAGACTTGCAATAGTCCCTATAAATGCTACTATTACCCACAAAACTCTATAAGGCTTGATGATATTCCTGCCAAAAAGATATTCAGCGGCTCTTTCTCCATAGTATGACCACCCCAGTACTGTAGAGAGTGCAAATGTTGTAAGGGCAATTGCTATTATAACAGACCCAACTACAGGGATCTGATGCCAGGCTGCACTTGTAAGCAGCGAAGAAGTCTTCGTATCAATAGCTGGATTCTTAATTATACTGCTTACAATTACAAGACCTGTCATCAGACAGATTACAACTGTATCCCAGAAAGGGCCTGTCATGGATACAAGAGCCTGCCTAACAGGATTCCTTGTTTTAGCTGCTGCTGCAACAATAGGAGCGGACCCCATGCCTGCTTCATTTGAAAATAAACCTCTTGCAGCTCCATAACGGCAGGCAACAGCAACAGTTGAACCTATAAATCCGCCTCCTGCTGCACTTGGGGAAAATGCTGCGGCAACTATGGTAGTAATTGCTTGTCCTAAA
>Ga0334882_1001491_pt1 | contig 27658 bp, 19 predicted proteins | sample GraSluR1_MG_5_FD_207226 | JGI IMG/M metagenome (GOLD analysis project Ga0334882, IMG submission 207226) | Sludge microbial communities from methane-producing bioreactor in Wageningen University, Netherlands - Granular Sludge_15_04-R1 | ecosystem: Engineered > Bioreactor > Anaerobic >...
GGTGCAGGGAGGCTTGTAATTAGTCTTGACGACCGAGCACCCACGTGAGAGGGGACGTACAATGCTGACAATACTATCCCAGTCAGGACGGGATTATTGGGTGGACATGTGCTTGTTGACCGGGGTGGTGGCAGTCACGATCGCCTTGACGATTGTGCACCTGATCGATCGAAGGAAAAAACGGCTGCGCAATGGCTCCAAAACGCGGCCTGACCAAACTGATTACGAGAGGCCCCCTTTTACCGTCGATTACGGATCAAGCGGCGCAAAAAAGCCCCCCGATGATTCGCGCGATGCGGAAGGACCTCGGCCCTAAGAATTTACATGGGGGTGCACAATTTGCAGGAGGTACGCGGGTGTCTAAAGCTATCGCTTTCAACTTAACGGCGGCAACAATTTGTATCTCGTGTCTTTTCACGGCCTGCCCGCCGGTCCTCGGCGGCGACACGCCGGCAACCGAAGGTGCGGACCTGAACCTTTGGTATTCGCAGCCGGCGCAGCAGTGGGTTGAGGCGCTGCCTGTGGGCAACGGGCGCCTGGGCGCGATGGTCTTCGGCGGTGTTGAGGCGGAGCGGATACAGCTCAATGTCGATTCGCTGTGGGCCGGACCCCCAGTCCCGGAGGATCGCACCGGTGCATACGAATCGATTGCAGAGGCTCGCAGGCTAATCTTCGAAGGCCGATACGCAGAGGCACAGCGAATCGTCCAGCAAAACGTAATGGCCGAGCGAATCAGCCCCCGCAGCCACCAGACCCTGGGCGATCTGCGTATCAGCATGATCCGGGCGGACGACGCACAAACACCTGACACAAGTCCCATCGCTCTGGCGCCCTGGCGGCGGGCCGACAAAAAGACGCTCGACGGCGACGCATGGCTCGGCATACAGTTTGACGATTCGGCGTGGTCCACCGTTGCGGCACGCGACGACCTGGCGGTGCCTGTAAACGCCGAGGTGGTATTCCGTACATCGATTGAACTGACGCAGCTTCAACTCGACTCCGGCTTCAGGACGCTCGAACTCAGCCCCATTGACGACTACAGCACGATTTACGTCAACGGGCGGCAGGCCGGACGGACAAGCGACTACACGAAGGCACACAGGTTTGACGTCGCAGAACATCTCAAACCGGGCAAAAACGCCGTCGTCGTAGTTGCAGGCAACATTGGCGGACCGGGCAGTATGGCGACCTCCGTGAAACTGACCCGTACAATTGTCGACACAAGGCAGTATCGTCGACAGCTCGACCTCAACACCGCCATCGCAACGACAGCGTTTGAAAAGGACGGGGTCAGGTATATGCGCGAGGTGTTCGCCGCCGCAGCCGACGATGTCATCGCCGTACGCATTACCGCCGACACGCCTGGCGCGGTCTCAGTGGAAATCGCACTGGACAGGCCCGGCGAACACGAAATCAGCAGGATCGCACACAATCGACTCGCCATGCGCGGCCAGGCCGCCCACGGCGACCGCCACAAGGGCGTCAAATATGAAACGCAGCTACTTGCAATACCCGACGCGGGAACCATTACAGCCACCGACAAAACAATCGTCGTCTCTGGCGCCGACGCGTTGACAATCTACCTTACCGCCGCGACTGATTACAACTTCGCCAGCCCCTTTGAACCGCACCAATACGATCTCGCCGATGCCTGCCAACGGCAGCTCAGGACGTGTGCACAAGCCGATTACGCCGCGATTCGCGCCCGACACATCGATAAACATAAGAACTTTTTTTCACGAGTGAGCCTCGACCTCGGCCGAACTGCCGCCGCCGACAAGCCCACGGACGAGCGTCTCCGGGCATTTCAGCAAGGCGCCGATGATCCGGCGCTCGTCGCCCTCTATTTTCAATACGGCCGCTATCTGCTGATATCATCCTCGCGGCCGGGTACGATGCCCGCCAATCTGCAGGGCCTTTGGAACGACAAGATCGAAGCACCCTGGAACGCCGACTATCACATAAACATCAACATCCAGATGAACTACTGGCCCGCCGAAGTCACCAACCTCTCCGAATGCCACGAGCCCTTCTTTGATCTGATCGAGGGGCTTGTCCAGTCGGGACGCCGGACCGCACGCAATGTTTACAACTGCCGCGGCTTCGTGGCGCATCACACCACCGACGCATGGCTGCACACCTCGCCGTTAGGCGCGGTAGGTTACGGCATGTGGCCGATGGGCGGCGCATGGTCGACACGCCACTTCATGGAGCACTACTGGTTCACCGGCGACAAGGAATTCCTCCGCCGACGCGCATACCCGATCGTCAAGGAAGCGTCCATGTTCTTCCTCGACTGGCTGATCGAGGACCCCATAACGGGCAGGCTGGTCTCGGGACCCTCCAATTCGCCGGAGAACACCTTCATCGCCCCGGACGGCAGACGGTGCAGTCTGTCCATGGGACCCTCGATGGATCAGCAGATCATCTGGGACACCTTCACCAACTGCCTGGAAGCGGCGGACATCCTCGGCATCGACGAGGATGTCACGCGGCAGGTCAGGACCGCCCTGGCGAATCTCGCCCTGCCGAAGATCGCCTCAGACGGAAGACTCATGGAATGGGCCGAAGAGTTCAAGGAAGCCGAACCGGGACACCGGCACGTTTCGCATTTGTTCGCGCTCCATCCGGGCCGACAGTATAATCTCGTCGACACCCCCGAAATGGTCGATGCCTGCCGCAAGTCGATCGAGTACCGCCTCGCACACGGCGGCGGACACACCGGCTGGTCGCGCGCATGGATCATCAACTTCTGGGCGAGAATGCACGACGGCCAAAAGGCCCACGAAAACATCGTCGCCCTCCTGCAGAAGTCCACGCTCACCAACCTCTTCGACAATCACCCGCCGTTTCAGATCGACGGCAACTTCGGCGGCACGGCGGGAATTGCCGAGATGCTCATACAGTCGCACACCGGGCACATCGAACTGCTCCCGGCGCTTCCGAAGGCATGGCCGACCGGCTCCGTCAAAGGCCTTCGCGCCCGCGGCGGCTTCGAGATCGACATAGAATGGCGCGACGGCAAACTCCGCCAGGCTCGGGTCCTCTCCCTCCTCGGCAATCCGTGCACGATCCGCCACGGCCGGCAGACAGCGGAATTCAACACAACACCACGACAACTATACCGTCTCGACGGGAGACTCGAGCAGCCATGAAAAGGCAACATGACCGTAAACTGATGCTGTTATAGGACTTAAGCGGCAGCCCATTATCAGGCCTTGCTGTCTTCAAAGCCCGGAAATTGAAAAACACAATTTGGCGCCTTGACCTGGACGCTTGATTGCGGTAAAGTAGTAATATTGTTAATGGAAGGGGTATGAACAAAACATTTATGGAGGGTTGAAAGATGGGGAAAAAAGTCCTTTGGAGCTTGTTTGTTCTGGCCGTGTTGTCCTTCAGCGCGCAGGCATATTTTGTCGGCAATTTCAGCTTTGAGGACCCTGCTGCCGGAAAACTCACCAACTGGACCGATGTGCCGTTCTGGTCCAGCGACAGAGTCGCCGTCAACTCAGGCGTAGAGTCCGACTGGCCAGGCTCCACCCACGGCATTTACAGTGGTTACCTCATGGCCGATGACCCGTCCGTCTGGCAGTTGACCAACAATATCATCATCGCTGGCAATGAATATACCCTTTTAGTGGACGCGCGCAACAATTACACGGCCGTCGGGCACGCCAAGTTGGGGATCATGCTCTATTTCGATCATGCCGGCACAAGGACGCCGGTGGCGCTGTCGATCGTCGATCTGGGCAATGATTGGGCCACTTACAGCCTCTCATTCGCCGCTGCCTCCGCTCCCGTGTCGATCGGCAAGCAGATTGGAATCGAATTCATCAACGTCTCGACGCCGGCTTCATGGGTGGGCATTGACAATGTCCGACTCATACCGGAGCCGATGACAATGCTGCTGTTGGGTCTTGGCGCTCTCTTGATGCGCAAACGCAGCTAAACCCGCACAGCGTTTGGAAGTTGCTTTCAAGGACCTCACCGGGTCGGTGGGGTCTTTTTTTGGATTGCACTACAAGGTTTGAAATGGAGACCTGCGGTGTGCAGGCAAAACGAAAAGGAGCATTATGAACTGGGTAAGACATTTTCTGTGGGCGGTTCTTGCGTTTCTATGTCTTTGGGGCGGTGCCCGGCGCGCTCACGCTGAACCGGCAAGCGAGCACGAGCTTAACGTTATGACGTTCAATATTCGTTACGGCACCGCCAACGACGGACCCAACCGATGGGAAAATCGCCGCCAGATGGTATGCGACCTGATCGCTGAGCATCGCCCGGACGTGCTGGGTTTGCAGGAGGCGTTGAAGTTTCAAATTGACGCAGTTCTAAAAGCTGTACCGGGGTATGTCCTGATCGGCGTCGGACGCGAGGACGGCCGCGAAAAAGGCGAATACAGTTGCATTCTCTACCGGCCCGAACGACTTGACCTGACGCGGAGCGGCACGTTCTGGCTCTCCGATACGCCCGATGTGCCTGGTTCAATTACCTGGGGCAACGCATGCACCCGCATCTGCACATGGGGACGATTCACCGACCGCAAAACAGGTCGCACGTTCTACGTCTATAACACCCACCTCGATCACGTATCGCAGCCCTCGCGAGAAAACAGCGCCGTCCTGATCGCCGAACGCATGGCCGATGCAAAGCAGACGCCCTGCATTCTCATGGGCGACTTCAACGCCGGCGAGTCCAACGCCGCCGTCCGGTATATCAAAGGCAGCGCCCCGGTCGCCATGCAGGACACATTCCGCATTATTCATCCCGACGAGAAAGAGGTCGGCACCTTCAACGGATTCACCGGCCGAAGCAGCGGCGAAAAAATCGACTACGTCTTCGTCGGACCCGGCTGGAAGACCCTCGATGCCGCCATCATCAGGACCAGCAGGGACGCACGCTACCCATCGGACCATTTCCCGCTCACCGCGAAGCTGCTGCTCGACAACAATGCCGACTGAGACTGCTGCTGCTCAAGCGCTTCAACGACCGCCTCATAGCGACGCCGCACGTCCTGCCGGTCGTTATCTTCGCCAAGCGTCTCCTGAGTTGAGCGCACGATCATGTCGGCCTGCCGGCGAATCGCCCGCTTCTGTTCGGAGGTGCGGGCATGCACGGCGATTATCTGAAGCGTATCGAGCAGCCGTACCATTACCGCGGCATTCGACCGCCCATGCTGCCGAATCTGGTCGAAAGCCGCATTGGTAATGCCCCTAAAGCTCGTCGGCCTTGCGATCACGCGCAGTTTGTTCTCCCTGTCATAACGATACGGCGAAGGGAACGCCCGGCGAGTGAGAAAACACAGTACCGATCCAAGACGGTCCACACACGAAATCGCCGTAAAAGGACTGTTGATGCTCGGCGAAAGCGCCCGCATCGCAACTTCGACAAGCTGATGGATGCCGAATTCGACGTCTTGTTCGGGCGTCCGCTGCGAACCCACGATAAAGCATTTGGCAATCTTCTGCGCCAGTTTGCCATCAAGCTTCTCACCGCACCGGATTGTGGCAAGAGTGTTGCCCGCCGAAACATATTCGCCGGGCCGATATGCAACGTGCATGACAAGGTCGAACTCGCGCGCTATCTCAAGAAGACCGTCCCCGTCAATCGCCTGCAGATAACCGCTTCGCGGCGCTGCCACATAATCCGTCCGCCGCCAGTCTTCCTCCGCAGGTCCCGGTACGCTGCCATGACCGCTGTCCGGCGGCTCCTGTCCCAGTTCTTCAGGAAACAGCCGCTGCATGTCCTCCAAAAGGTCGCGATAGACCGCGGTGATCACAGCGTCGGCCTGTATCGAAACCGATATGTGGTGAACGAAGTAGATCAGCACGCCCACGTTGACAAGCGCAAGCACAATCGCGAACGTCACCGACGCCGCCGGCACAAAAGTCGACTCGTCCTCCGAACGAACCGTCCGCAGAATCAAAAGACAGTAAATAAACGTCGCGATAAACGTCCCCAGCACCAGTTGATTGCTCTTGTCTTTCATGAAGTTCCGCAGCAGATGCGGACCGAACTCCGAGGACGCCAGCGTGAGCGCCACAATGGTCATAGAAAACGCCACCCCCGCGACGGTTATCATCGAACCGGCAATCGTCGACAAAACCTCGCGCGCGCCTTCCGGGCCGACGGCATAAAGGAAAGTGAACAGGTGATGCGGCTCAGGCGCCAGTTTCCTGTCCACGGCGATCATCCCATAGGAAAGCCCGATCGCAAGCACCACCATGACCAGCGGAATGAACCAAAGGCTGGTTCGAACCAGTTCCCAAAGGTTGAGCAATCTTGTTCTCACGAGACCCCCCGGCTGTTCGGCCAAACGGTTCATCGGCCAAAACACACCGCATGTGCATAGTGGAACAAAACTCACCGAACATCAAGCCGCACCGACGACAGGCGCAGCAAAGGGCCGCGAGCGAACAATGAAGTTCCTCCCGCGGCCCCGCCGACAGTTGCCCCATTTGCTATTGGGTGGAATAGAATTGAGTTGCTTCAGTCTCTGCGACCTCGCGGCCGAGTTGGTCGCTGTTCATCACGACTCTGAAACGCGCATCGGCCGGACGGACGCCCCGGACGACGATTCTCCACGTGGCGGTATCGCCCGGGCCAAGTTCATCCAGCGGCTCGAATGTCACAACACCGTCCCGTTCCTCGATCTCCGTCGGGCCCGATGAGCTGACATATTCCATCGAATCCTCAAGTTCGCATCGAATCCGGATGTTCGAATCCGCCGCCGTTCCCTGGTTTGTAACCGTAACGATGTAAGTCTCCTCCTCGCCCACTTCCACCGGATCGGCCGTGTCAACCACTTCAAGCAGGATAGCGGCAAGACCCGACACGGTAGTGTCTGCCCTTACCTCCTGCGTTTCCGCGCAAATCGCCGATGCCCTCGCCGTGCTCGTATAAGTGTCCGCGGTCTCGGCCGTATACGAGATGCTCAGTTCTCTCGATTCGTCCACGTCGAGCGTGCCGAGGTCCCAGACGACCCTGTCCCCCATGACCCGCCCGTCGCCCGAAGCCGAAACGTCCGCCGCACCAGCCGGCACGTCAGCCTCGACTACCGTATTCATCGCAGGACCGGATCCTACGTTTTCCACTGTAAGCGTCAACTCCACCGGTCGCTGAACGTACTGCTGCGAAGTCCCCCTGTAATTTATTTCGAACACCGGCTGTATTACCGTCGTCGTAATAACTTCCGACTCAGCCTGCAAGTCGCCGGCGCCCCGGCTCCGGGCGCGGGTCTCGAACTCGCCGGTCTCCCGTGCTCTGGCCATTACCGTATGCTCCTGTGTAGCGCCCGGATCAACGCTGCCGACCGGAATCTCGACCTGCCTTTGCCCGTCCACCGTCTCCAGGCCCTCCGGCAAATCGGCGACTATCACAACCTCGCTCGCGGTACCCGTACCTTCGTTGCTCACCGTGTATGTCAGCGGAATATCCTCGCACAGCGACACCCTATCCGGCGCAGCCACACTGATGCTCAGTTGCGGATTGATCACACGCGTAAAGCCGCACGTCGGAACGTCGTAACTCACCGTTGCGCACTGCCGGATGCACTCCATATCCGTCGCCCGGCCGCTCACGCGGATACTGCGGCTCTGACCGGCATCCAGCGAGCCAAGCGACCACACCAGCCGATCGTCCTCACTCTCCGCCGAAGGCTCCGAACTCGAATACTCAAAATTCGCACCAACCTCCTCCCGCACCGTCACGTTCTCCACGGCATGATCCGAAACGTTGGTCACAGTGATCGTATAATCGAAGTCGCTGTCGATCTGAACCTCGTCGGGCATGTTTTTCTCGACCCGCAGCACGTGCGGACCGGGATACGTCTGCTCGCTTATGTACAGCCCGCATTCGGTTGCCGGTGCCGGCTGCGGAGCCTCCTGCGGCTCCGGCTCAAGCGGCTTGCAGTCCCTGCTCCAGAACCACTTGTGGGCAACCTCCGGCGAAACCTCCGCGTCGTGCCAGTGCCTCACCCATTGGGCACAACAGCACCCGCTTGCAACAACTGCCAGGGCGGCCAATGCCGCAACGTATGAAACCGTCTGATTCCTGCTCATAGTCAAACCCCCGTCTATTGGCAAATACAAACCCCACAATTGCTTCGCGCGACAAATCCCTGCCGCTCGCTGCGACTATCGTCATAAGCCCGACAGGCGATAAGAAGTTTTTCGCCGGAACATAACGCACGACCGGCTCAGGCGCGCAAGCCCCTGCACAAGCGATATATCAAGGAATGTCGTCAGCATGGATACAACAACGGTCTTGCTGAGGCCCGATATGTATTAATCAGTCACACGCCATGTAGCCGCCGTTCATGTATTCGAGATCGGCGTTGTTCGGCTGATGGACACCCGGTATTGTGGAGGTCCCGGGCAGTGGCTCTTGTTTGATCAAGGCAATCGTGCGAGCATCGGCCCACCTGCGGGAAACAGCATGGCCATCGGCGAACCCCAGGACCGCGCGGTCATCATGAAAGGTCGCCGGGACATCCCACCAATACCAGTAGCCGGAACCCATCAATATGAATCCACCGAGATTGTAAAGCTGATTGCGAATGGCAACATCTTCTTCGACAAAAACATGTTTTCGCTCCGGTGATGCGATCTCATGAAACTGTTGGGCCAGCTTGAGCCTTTTGGACTTCCCGTCGGGCATCATGATCGCCCGCCAGCCGCTCGGCGGCACATAACCAGGCCACCCATCACGCTGAGTGAAATCCTCACTGTTCATCAGGCCCGATATGCTGTAGCTGCGATAGGATGCGTTAGGTTCCCGATTAAAAAGAGCCCTGTCAGCGGGGCAATGATAAAGCTTGACATTCTCGACGTATGGAAACAGTTTGCCTGCCCGAATGCCATTGAGACGATACACGCGAGACAACGCTGCGTCAGGTGGAACCATGCTGCCCAGGCCCTCGGGTGGCGCACCGGGGTTATCGGCATCGGAATACAACGGCCTCTCCACCCACCGGTATGGCGTTCGCCGTGTGCCGGAGTAATAGTTTGAACCACCCACAAGCCGCCCGTCGTTATCCTCGTGATACATGTTCCAGGCCTGCAGCAGACCTCGCACATTGGCCAGGCAAACAGCCTCTGCCCCGTACTTTCCCCCATGCAAACGGGCGGGAACAAGCAGTAGTATCGCCGCCAAACCGATCACCGCCCCCGCCGCCGTATCCGCAATCGTCAAACGCCACATCTTCATGGTCGTGCACTCCTTCTCCTGATTTCGCCCTGCGGCTGGTCGGTTGCTATTCGAAGAGATCGATGCCTGTAAGCCACATCTGCATGATCCACTCGACGTCGCTGAAATCGACGTACATGTCGCGATTAACGTCCGCCTCGAGGAACTGCATGTCGGGATAGTCTATGTAACCCGGCACGTACCGCCATGGCCCGCCCGCATCCGTGCACGGCCCCGCCGGCAGCGTGCAGCTCATCCAGTCCAGCGCAAGCACGGCGAAGTCTGCAAGATTAACAATACAATCGCCGTTTATGTCGAATGGCAGTTTTTGGCAAGTCAGAACATCGGCCCGGTCATCGCCCGCCTGCGCAGCCACCGCAAAGACCCTGCCCGCCGCATCGGCCACATATACCGTCCCGTCAGCCGCCGCCACCGGATACGTCAGCTCGCAGGTATCCTGCTCCGGCCCAATGATCAGGTGCCGATAGAGAATATGCGCCCCTGCATCGAACCGGCTCAGCAGCCTGCCCTCCTCGTTGATGGCATACAGCACGCCGTCAACCCCGGCGGCGTACAGGATGCCGTCCGCGCCGATCGTCAGCGTATAATTGCCGCCGCATTCAAGATGCTTCACCCATCGCACCGTTCCGTCGGGGTTGATCGCCCGCAGATACGGATCGTCCAGCCCGATGTAGATCGTGCCGCCCGGTCCGACGACCGGCTCGCAGCCCATGAACCGCCCTTCGGTAATCGACCCGCTCGCCGCCCGCAGCGCCCCGAACGTCGGGGCAGTCTCGTCCCACATGCACTCCCTGATCTGCGACTCGGTCAGCGCAACCTCGTACAGCCTCAGATCGTCAACCGGCAGGCCGCTTTCACCGATAACCAGGCTGCCGTATGCCGTATCAGTAACGGGCAGCGCGGACGTATTGCCGGCATAGCCCCCGTTGTCCTCAAAATCAGCATCGAGCCGACCGTCGACATATATGCGCATGGCACTCATATTGTGACCGTCCAGCACGACCGCCACATGGTGCCACCTGTGGTCACGCAGGTTTGTCTTGCCCAGCATGTATCCGCCGTTGGCCGCCACTCGTACACGTCCCGCCTCATCGACAGTCACGTTCCAGTCATGAGACCCATGCGCCCAACGCACGATACCCGATCTCGTCAAATGCCCTTTCACCCAGACGCACACCGTTCTTCGGATGGTGCCGTCGCTCCAGTTGAATCGCGTCGCGGTGGCCGGTCCGCGGAGGACTCCTGAGCCAAGCACACCGCCAATCCATGTGAAGTCGGCGGGACTGGGGAAATTGTTTATGGCCGAACGTCCATACTGCGAACTGTCATAAGCATGTGCCCCCCGGCCCTCGTTGAATTTCCAGTAACCGATCAGTTCGGGTTTGTGCGCCAGATCCGTCGCCCACTTGACCTCGCCGTCCTCAGGGTCGATCGCATAAAGGTGCGTATCGTCGTGCATGGCAACGTAGATCGTCCCGTCCGGCCCGACCACCGGCGCCGTAAGGAAGCCGCCCGCATCACGACTCGCCGTCAGTTGCGACTGCCACCGCACCGACCCGTCGCCCGGCGCCAGCGCATAAAGCGTGCTGTCGTACAAGCCGCCCGCATATACCGAGCCGTCCTTGCCGATGGCAACCGGCTGCAGCACCGCCCCGCTGATCGCACCCGGACCGGGCATCTCAACCCGCCACAATTCCGCCCCGTCTGCCGCAAGTGCATACACGCCGCCATCGCACGAGCCGAAGAAAACCCGCCCCGCCTCGTCGACCGCCGGACACGAATACACAAATGAGTCCGTCCGATGCTTCCACCGAAGCTCGCCGTCGCTGCCGAACGCATAAAGCGTATCGCCGCAGCCCACGTAGATCGTCCCGTCCGGACCCACCGTCGGATGACTGACTATGTCCTCGCCGCCTCGATAGACCTTCACCTGCGCATCGCTGCACAGAAATCCCACGCTGGTTATCTCTCTGTTGAGGCTGATCCCGTGCAGTTCAATGTCCCGTTCCGCCACGCCGTCAAGATATAGCTGCACATCCGAAAGACGCGTCCCGCAGTTGGGAACAACAACGCAAAGTTCCGCCCCCGCCGCGGTATTGGCCGGCGTTGACCCGAACACACTGCCGTCCGTACCGTTATTGCGAAAACCGAATACCGGCCGTCCAAACCGTTCCGCAACTCGCACAACGGTCGATCCAAGGCTCACGATATCCCCCAGAAAACCCTCATACGGTATCCGCGCCGTGATCATCAGCGCATCCCACTTGCCGAGAATATCCGCCGAATTCGGCCCCATCTGCCCGTTCACAAGATTCAATTCGACTATCTCAACGTCGCCCATCCCACGTTCCCACAGCAAATTGCCGCTGCCGTCCCGCGCAGTCAAGACGCCGTTTTCGCTGACCGAATACACCTGCCCTTCGCCGCCCACAGCCACGCCCTGGTACACCGCCCCCGGCGCACCGCAAACCCACTTCAGCCCACCCAGCCTTGGACCCGAATACTCGCTGAGCCCGCGCCGCTGCGCATCTCCGCCCAGCGTCGCCCATTCCGCCTCCACCGCCTCGCCCGCCTCATAAGGCACAACCGCAAACGCCGCATCGAACCCCTTGTAATCAATCTCACCCACGGTTTCAGGCTCGATCTTCAAGCGGCAATCCTGCGAGTCCGCCCCATCCGGCAGCGACCAAACGTAAGAACCGCGATCCGGCACACCCGCCTCCACAAGCTCCCACGTCCCACCCCCGTCCATGCTGTAGCTCACGTCCACCGCCTCCGGCGCCAGTGCATACGCATCAATCACCACGTTATCGAAATAAGCCCCCGAACCGCTCAGCAGCACGCCGATCCGCTCGCCCACCAGCGCATCCGCTCCAGCCTCGCCGGTAGTCAAAGTCGCCGTCGCCGCGATCCATTCCCCGCTTGCCGGACTGCCCCCCGTGGTCTGGTCGCTCTCCGCCGCCACCGTCTCCCTGACGCCGGCATACAGCGCCGCGCGCCATTGCGCAACCGTGCCGCCCGTCCTGTTACCCACTCGCACCCTCAGCGTATACTGCGTCCGAGGCCTGTAAACATCATTTGTCAACTGATACAACGTCCCCCCGTTTGCATAGCCGTAGACCTTGCCCACACCCGCAGTCGGCTTGAACTGAACACCATAAGCAATCCCAGCCGTCTGCTCCACCTCCCATCCGCAAACCGCCCGCCCGTTGCTGATGTGAGCCGGCGACGGCCACACAACCGTATTCACGTATGATGTATGGAAGTCCGCATTGTTCACAAAAACCCGCTCGCCGTGAGACCGCCCCCAGCGAATCTCATGACGGCTGCCCGCAGCCCACACTTCGCCGCCCATCGGCCGCTCCAGAGTCAGCAAAGGCATCACCTCGTCCGCTCCAATGTCCAGCCGCCCGCCCATCACACGGCTCTGCCCATCCATATCCGTCCTGCCCGCGCCGTCGAAACCCGGATCCCCTCGGTCAACGCATATCGAACCCGAACGCAAACGATAATCGCTCACACGCTCTTCCTGCCATCGATCATACACAGCCACAAAGCCCGGCTGACCGTATATATTGCCCTGCTCAGCCGCCAAAACCGGCGGAAGCACGTCCATGTATGGATAATTGCCGTTGAACTGAAAAACTGATCGCAGACAGCAATAGCGAACCAACAGTGGATCCGATATCAGAAGCCCCCTGTTCTGCTCGCTCCAGATGATCGTATTCTCAACCGTTGTCGCCGTCCTCCAGCAATCCACGTCGTAATACACATACTCTATGCTGGGGTTGTAACTGCTGATCCTGTTGTTGGCCACCGTGCAGTTGACTATCCTCGGCGACGACGAAGCCGACCCTAAAACAATAATACCCGTCCCGAACAGCCGCGCCCCATTTTCCGCTATAACGCAATTCTCGATCACCGCCTGGCTGTCGTATACCAGCGCAATGCCGCCGCCAAAATCCGCCCCGGGATTCAAATACTGATCCGCATACCCGTTGCCAACGATATTGCACCGCCGCACTGTCGGCGAACTCTGCATACAGTATATGCCGCCGCCCGCCTTCCCGCTGAACGTCCGAGGATCGCCGTAATAATTGATGTTCGCCCCCGTCCCGCGCGTCAGCGTAAATCCCTCCAGCACGCTCTCACCCGTCTCGCCCTGGTTGAACGTAACGCAACTGCCACCGTACTGCCCATCGATCACGGTGGAGCTGACCACGTCCCAGTCCGCCGGATCGCTCGACCTGACGACGATCGCCTTGCCCCCGAAATTAATCCGCTCGCGATAGACGCCCGGCCCAACGATCACTATGTCCCCGTCCAGAGCCTCGTCAATCGCCGACTGAATACTCCCGTATGGCTGCCCATCCCCAACATAAAGCTCACCGCCATACACCGCCGAAATCACAAAGCACGCCGCAATCATCGGCAACGCAAAACGTTTTGACCTCTCCATGTCTGATCCTCCAAATGAAGTCCCCTCTTTCAAAGGCAAACAACGCCGAAACATCTGCAATCTTAACAAGACCGAGCGGATTCGTCAAGCCGGAATGTCTGATTTTCCACCCCCAAAACCCGCGCAGAAGTCACCCGCACAGCTATAGCTTATTACTCAAGGCAGCGGGGAAAAGGCTACATGAATTGACTTGTATCCAAATACGGTTATGCTTTGCATGAAAGACAAGAGTATCTCACGCGAGCCTGAATGAACGAGATGCCGATCTTGCCCCCGCAAGGCATCCAACCTCATTCTTGCGCCGCCTGAACGGATCGCCCCTGGGGAAGGATAATCCGTTTTCGCCGTGAGTACCTTCGCACAAAATGCCCTTGGGCAACCGAATATGAAACGCAAACAGCTCAAAAAGTTGTTATCCAAGAAGTACGTAACCGACGGCGAACTCCTCAAGGATGTTCGAGATCAGCTCATCATCGAATTGCCCAAGCTGACAAAACGCCGTGCCTTCTGGACCATCTTCCCATACTTCATAATGCTGTCCTTCGCCATGTTGTTCTTCGTCGACTTCTCACGCCCCGCCAAAAGACAAGCCGACTGCCTCGCCCGCCCGGGCGCCGAAATCAACATCGTAAAGACCCCCCAGCCAACCTGGGACGACTACGGCCTTACCCCATCACCCGATCACTGGCGGATTCCCAACCCAACGGGCCGGTCCGCTCACATCTTCGACATCTCCCTCAACGCCCGAACGCTCCCATACAAACGCACCGTCATCCGAGCCCTTTCACAGGACCTCGCCGGCGAAGCCAGACTCGATGTGCTCGATCCGCCGCTGATCGTAACATGCCCCACCACTTTGTTCCTGACCCCCATCGACGTCCCCGAAGAAGACGTCCCCGTAAGGGCCGCCGTAATCCGAACATGCGCAATCAGAATCGACGGCAAAAGCGTCCCGCTAAACACCTTCGTCGATCCGCACACCCACCACGGAAAGCTCATCATCGAAATCGCACCCTCATACGGCCAGCCCCGCTTCGAGGAAAACCTCTCCAAAGCCTTCGGCAGGCTCGTCAGGTTCGTCTCCGCCGCCCTCAGCACAAGGACCTCCGAATAATCCGTGCATGACCGACCTCGACTGTGGCAAGGCCATCCTGCCCTTGTAACGTGCCTGCCCTTGTAACGTAGCGAGGGCATCTTGCCCTTGTAACGTGGCAAGGCCATCTTGCCCTTGTAACGTGCCAAGGCCATCCCGCCCTTGTAACGTGCCAAGGCCATCTTGCCCTTGTAACGTGCCTGCCCTTGTAACGTAGCGAGGGCATCTTGCCCTTGTAACGTGGCGAGGGCATCCTGCCCTTGTAACGTGCCTGCCCTTTTAACGTAGCGAGGGCATCCTGCCCTTGCTACGCGTCAAGGCCATGTCCCCCGCACAACGTGCCGAGGCGATCTCACCCGCGCCCAGTCCCAACCCATGCCTCGCTCCACTCGCCCGCCCCAAAGCGACCTTGGAGAGCAAGACCGTTTGGGCAGAGGCCGATATTTGGAGCATCTTTTCGCCGGGGGGAAATATTGGCCTCGGGGGGCCCCGAACGGTTTTTCTCGGCCGTCCAATACCGCCTGCGCCGCAAGTGCCAGGAGGATGCGTTTGCCTTGCCGCTGCATCAAAAGCCTTGCCGCGCCCTCACTGAAACACTATAATCTGAGGCTTTGCCGACAATGCTCAAGCTAAATGTAAGGCGCCAAGGAAAGAACCAGCAATAGTGAATACAAACGCCTCATCTCTGCGTTTCAACCCAAACGGCGACTGCCCGCAGGTCGACAAGACCGCATACATCGACCCCAGCGCTCAGATCATAGGAAACGTCCGTATCGGCCCGCAAGTCTACGTCGGCCCAAACGCCGTCATAAGAGCCGATGAAATAAAGGACGGATCCGTCTCGCCCATCAAAATCGGACCACGGACCAATATTCAGGACGGAGTGATAATTCACGCACTCGGCGGCACAAGCGTGACAATAGGATCACATTCAACATGTGCCCACGGATCTATTATCCATGGACCCTGCTACATCGGAGACAACTGCTTCGTCGGCTTCGGCGCAAAGGTCTTCAATGCCTCTGTCGCAAACGGCACGTATATCGGAACCGCTGCCGTTGTACAGGGCGTTTCGATCCCCGATCAATCGTCCATCCCCCCCGCCGCGGCTGTCCTGTCCGATGCAGACGCATCAAAGTACGCCGGCGCCGTCAGCCCCGACCAACGCGCATTCATGGATGAGGTCATCGCCGCCAACCTCCACCTCGCCAAAACATACCCAGGCCGATCTTGAGCTCATCCACCAGGTGCGAGCTACCCCCGCTTCGATCATTTTCTTAATGCGTTCATGGCCGCCACGTATGCCGACGCCTCCGCGGTGAGCCGCGCCCAGTCCCGCCTTGCCACGATTTCCTTGCGGATCACCGAACCCCCGATCGCAATACCGATGCAGCCTGCCCCGATGAAATCCCCCATATTCTCAAGGTTAACGCCGCCCACCGCAAGAAAATCCACATCATCGATCGGCCCGCGCAACTGTCGAATGCCGCCCGGACCAACAGCCGACGCAGGAAATACCTTCACGATCCGCGCGCCAAGCCGCGCCGCCGCAAGAATCTCCGTCGCCGTCTGACCGCCGGGAAACACCGCTATGTCTCTCTCAACGCAGTATCGGATAACCTCAGCATTCGTGTCGGGAGCGACCATGTACTCCGCCCCCGCCGCCAAAGCCTGCTCACACCGCCCCGCCGTCGTAACCGTACCCGCCCCGATAACCATACGCCCCGCCATCCGCGAGCCAAGCATCGCGATCATCTCCCCGAATCCCGCCGTATTGCAAGTAACCTCCAGAAGGCGAATGCCCCCCGCATAAAGCGACTCCGCTATCTCAGACGCCGCCTCCGGCTCAACCCCCCGAACGATAGCTACAATGCCCCGCTCACGAACCAGCCCGTATACGCTTTCAGCATCCATTAGCAAGTCCTCGCCACCGCAATATACCAATACCAGACTCGGCTCGCCCGCGCCGCACGCACGCGCCTTAGGCAGGATAGTATCATAAAAGAGGCGAATATTGCAACGCAATTCGAACTAACCGACGTTGACACGCCGGTCCGACCGGGTTAGACTTGCACCCTGTTTTGTGAATGTGAACGCAGACACAATTTTTCCGGCAACCGCACGACGGCCCTTCAGACTGCCGCAAAGGCCATCACAGTCCGATACAAGCGGCGTTTGCCGGACGTCTGAGGAGTAATTACTTATCGTCATTTATGAGCGAACCATCCAACGATTCCCACGCATAACCACTCGTGGGGTTGGGTGCACAATGTTACGTAAGTTTCGACCTTGAATACCTGTTTAGCTCCCGGCCTTGAAGAACCGTAAAGCATCGATAACGTCGTGTCTTACTCTTGCCGCAGCGAGTTATCCGTCCCCTTCGTCAAAGTTGCACCAGACCGAGGGATTCAACTGAAACCGTAAAGAATCGCCATGGACCGACAAAGAGCGCCAAACGAGACTATTCGTCGCCTGCCAATGTACCTGCGGGCACTCCTGGTCTGCCCCCCGGAAAAACGCATAATCTCCAGCGACGAACTCGCTGAGCACGTCGGCTTTAATTCACCCCAGGTCCGTAAAGACCTGTCCTATTTCGGAGCATTCGGAACGCCAGGCGTCGGCTACGAAGTCGATTCGCTCGTACAGCGAATTCGAGATATCCTCCGCATCCAGCACGCCCCCCGCGTCGCCCTCGTAGGTGCCGGCAAACTCGGACGCGCACTGGTCTTCTTCGAAGGCTTCAAAATGTACGGCTTCGAGATCGCCGCCATTTTCGACAAATCCCCAAGGAAGATCGGCCGCAAAATCGCAAACCTCAAGGTCCAGCCGCTCTCTGAATTGAAAGAGCTCCGCCGCCGCGACATCCGAATGGCGATCCTCGCCGTGCCCGCCGACGCCTCCCAGCAGGTCGCCGACGAACTCGTTAAGGCCGGCGTTACCGGAATCCTGAACATGACCTTCTGCCGACTCAGACTCCCGCGAAGGGTCAAAACAGCCACTATCGACGCCGCTATGGAACTCGGCGTTCTGCCGTATTATATGAATACCGGCCCGACGGAACCGGACGTGTCGGAAGCTGCAGCAAATCGCTGCTTCGACCAATCGCTTAACGGGGTAAGTTAATCTTTTAGGAAAAAAAGACTATGAGCATCAGCACACTTAGCAAGACAGATTTCAAGAGGTTCCTCGACGGACTTCTGTCGTCGCAAAGGACGGTTGTGGGCGTCCAGGCCCGCGGAGAACGCTTCGCCTTCGACGTGCTGAAGTCCGCAGGCGACCTCCGCCTGGACTACGACGTCACCATCCTGCCGCCCAAAAAGTACGTCCTGCCGCAGGTCGAAACACTACTCACCTACACCATGCCCGACCGCTACGAGTCGCACTACGAAGAAGATCACATGATCCTCATCGGCGTACACCCCTACGATATGGTCGCCATCAACCAGATGGACATCCTCTTCGCGCAGGACCAGTACGACAACCACTACATGCGCCGACGCAACAACATGACCATCGTAGCCTGCGACGTCGCCGCGCCCTCAAAGAACGTCTTCGCCGCCTCAATGGGAACCGAAACCGTCCGCGAGGGCTTCGATGTCCTGCTCACCGACATAGGACAAGCCTGGGTCGTCGAAATCGCCACCGAAAAAGGCCGCGACCTGTTCCGCGATGCACCCGGACTCGCCGACGCCTCAACCGCCGACATCGCCGCAAGACAGGCCGTCTGGGACAAAAACAAGGCACAACTCAACAAGCACCCCCTCAAGTGCAGCCCAGCCGAAATCCCCAACCTGCTCGAAAACGCCGCCGACCATCCCGTCTGGGAGGAAAAGGCGAGAACCTGCTTCTCATGCGGCTCCTGCAACACAACATGCCCAACCTGCTACTGCTTCGACGTCCAGGACGACGTCTCGTGGGACCGAACCGCCGGCCGCAGATACCGCGCATGGGATGGCTGCCTCCTCGAAAACTTCGCAACCGTCGCCGGTAACCATAACTTCCGAAAAAACAAGGCCGACAGGTTCCGACATCGACTCTATCGCAAAGGAATGTACGTCCCAGGTAAAATCGGCGGGCAGATCGCATGTGTCGGCTGCGGACGCTGCATCACCGCATGCATACCCGACATCGCAAACCCCGTTAACATATACAACAGGATCGTTGAAGAACCCGCCGCAGCAGCCAGAAAATGACGCGGCCGTTTATATTGATGAATCTCTTAAGGAGAGGTTTCTATGTGTGATTGCTGTTCGGTCGAAAAACAAAAAGACATCTACCTGCCCGAGCCGGCGTCGGTTAACGACGCCCGAATGCTCAACTCAACGGAGATGTACATGCACGTCGAACTCGACTCCGGCAAACCGCTCGGACACGCCCCCGGACAGTTCGTCGAAGTCTCCGTCGCCGGTATCGGCGAGGCTCCTCTAACCGTCGCATCCTCCCCAACGCAGCAAGGCTTCGAACTCGTCGTCAGAAACGTCGGCCGCGTCAGCGGAGCCATGCATGCCATGAAGGCCGGCGACAAAATCGGAATACGAGGGCCGTTCGGCTCCCTGTACCCCATCGACGAACTGAAAGGAAAAGACGTCGTCTTCATCTGCGGCGGAATCGGACTCGTCCCCCAGCGAGCGTTCATTAACTACGTCCTGCACAACCGAGACGATTACAACCAGGTCGTCATCCTCCAGGGAACCAAATGTTACGCCGACCGACTGTTCTGCGACGAAATCGCCCAATGGTGCCGACGCGACGACGTAATAGTACTCGAATCCATCGACCTGCCCGACAAAAACTGGAATGGGAACGTCGGCGTCGTTACAACCCTCATACCAAAAATCCCTGTCGACCTCAAAGAGGCCGGCATACTTGTCTGCGGACCGCCCATCATGTACAAATTCGTCCTCATGTCACTTATGGAGAAGGACGTCCCGCTCGACCATGTATTCGTCAACCTCGAGCGACGCATGAAATGCGGCGTGGGAAAATGCGGCCACTGCCAGATAAACGGCATGTACGTCTGCCAGAGCGGCCCAGTCTATCGTTATTCCGATTTGGCCGATGTGCCGGAGGCTATATAACATGAGCAAACCAAGAGTAGCTATTTTCGATTTCGCATGTTGCGAAGGATGCCAGCTCCAGATCGTTAATCTCGAAGAAGAAATCCTCGATCTCATCGGAGCCGTCGACGTCGTCGAATGGCGCGAAGCCATGAGCGAACAGAGCGATCAGTACGATATCGCCATCATCGAAGGCTCCATCACGCGAACCGAGGACGAACAACGAATCAAAATAATACGCGACCGTGCAAAAGTCCTCGTCGCAATCGGCGCCTGTGCAACCACCGGCGGCGTAAACAAACTCAAAAACAACTTCGACCTGGAAGAAGTCAAAAAGTGCGTCTACGGCGACGCCGCCTCGATGCCGCATCTCGCCACTGCCCCAACCAAGGCCGTCGACGAGGTCGTAAAGGTCGACTTCAAGGTCCACGGATGCCCAATGGACCGCGCCGAATTCACCTACGTCGTCCGATGCCTCCTCATGGGCAAAACGCCCGAAATACCCGACTACCCCGTCTGCGTCGAATGCAAAATGAAAGAAAACGTCTGCCGATATGAATTCGACCAGATCTGCCTCGGACCGATCATCAGAGCCGGCTGCGGAGCAAGATGCCCCTCCGCAGGCTTCCGATGCTTCGGATGCCGCGGCTACGTCGACAACCCAAACGTCGAAGCCGCAAAAGAAGTCATGGACAAGTACAACCTCACCGTCGAGGACCTCAAGCAGAAGATGGTGCTGTTCGGAAGCAAACAGGAGCCAACCCAATGAGTAAGAATATTGATATAAACGTCCACCACCTCACAAGAGTCGAAGGCCACGGCAACATAAGAGTAAACGTGACCAACGGGAAAATCGAAATGTGCCAGTGGCAGGTCCCCGAGGCCCCCCGCTTCTTCGAAGCAATGGTCCGAGGCCGACGCTGGGACGACATCCAAACCATCGTCAGCAGAATCTGCGGCATCTGCTCAATCACCCACTCCCTCGCCTCCACCAAGGCCGTCGAGGACGCCCTCGGCATCGAGGTCTCCGAGCAGGCCGACAAGCTCCGCATACTAATGCACTACTCCGAACAGCTCCAGAGCCACGTCCTGCACGTCGGCTACCTCGTCGCGCCCGACCTCTTCCGCGCGCCCTCCGTCGTGCCCCTCATTCCAAAGGCCACCGACGCCGTCAAGACCATCATCCGCGCACACCGAGTCGCCAACACATGGTCCGACCTCCTCGCCGGACGAACCACTCACCCCACAACCCTGATCCCCGGCGGCCTCACCCAAATCCCCAAACCGGACCAGCTTCGCGACCTCCAGGATACCCTCAAAGCCACAATCCCGGACCTCGTCACGATCTGCGAAGTGGTCCTCAGCGTAGCCGACAAAATGCCCGCCTTTGAGCGCCAAACCGAATACGTCTCCCTCAAGCAGGACAACCCGCCGACCTACACGTTCTACCACGGAGGCATCACAAGCACCGACTGCAACGGCCAACCCCCCGTACCCGTCCAGCAATGGGAATCTGTCGCCAACGAATACGTACACCCCCAGTCGACCGCAAAGTGGACCAAATGGCATCGCGACAGCTACGCCGTCGGCGCCCTGGCAAGATTCAACAACAACGCAGAGCTGCTCAGCCCGCTCGGCAAGAAGGTCGCCGAAATGTTCGGACTCGAAAAAGGCAACTGCAGCCCCTTCATGAACAACGTCGCACAGCTCGTCGAAGCCGCCCACGTCGTCGAAACCAGCATCCACATGATCGACGAACTCCTCACCACCGGCCTCAAGGAAGAGAAAGTCAAGGTAACCCCAAAGGCCGGCCGAGGCAGCGGATGTGTCGAGGCCCCCAGAGGAATACTCTTCCACACCTACGAATTCGACAAGAACGGCGAATGCACCGCGGCCAACATCTGCATCCCCACAAACCAGAACCACGCCAACATCCAGAAGGACTTCCAAAAGTTCGTACCAGAATTCCTCGACCAGGGCCAGGATGAACTCCGCCTCGGACTCGAAATGCTCGTCCGATCATACGACCCGTGTATCAGTTGCTCAACCCACATGCTAAACGTCGAGTTCGTAAAATAACCGTAACCCAGGCATCGTGCCCGCGGCCCAAAGGGCTCCAAAGTGTGTCAGGCAATATGACTAAGAACACCATCGTGCTCGGCCTCGGCAACCCCCTCATGGGCGACGAGGCCATCGGTGTAAAACTCATCGAATTGCTCCAGTCGGCCTCCGGGGACTTCCCGGAGGTCGATTTCATCGACGCCGGAACCGGCGGAATGAACATCCTCCACCTCCTCGCAAACCGAAATAAAGCAATCATCATCGACTGCGCACTCATGAACCAGCCACCCGGCACAATCAAACGCTTCACACCCGACGAAGTCCAATCCGTCAAAAACCTCGCACACCTCTCACTACACGAAGTCGACGTCCTCAAAGTCATCGAACTCGCTCGTTCACTCGGCGAATGCCCCGAACAAATCACCTTCTTCGCCATCCAGCCGGAATCCATAGAGCAGCGAATGTCCCTCTCCGAATCCCTCGCCGGCCGCCTCGCCGACTACGTGCAAACCATAAAAAAAGACCTCCCCTGACGCCACCTGCACGCCACCCCCGCCCACAACAACCAAACGAAAACTCCTCCCCGCCCTCATCGAACAACTCCCCCAAAATCCCGCAAACCGATTCCCACTAACCGTCAGCGATCCGTTCGCTTCCTGCGAACAAAGGGCGCCGCGACCAACGCCCCCAACGTTACTCCTGCCGCCGCAGCAGCCACACCCAGCACGCTCACAATCAGAAGACCAAGTGATTCCAAACCGCACAAGTCATACCGCACAATCACCTTCTGATTCACACCCGCCAGCCCCTCCGCCGGCCGATCAATCGCCACCATCAGTACACTGCCCTCCCCCGCATACTCCGGCACACGCTCCAAAAACGTCGCCCACGCCCGCGCGTCCGATTCCAGCCTCACCGGGTAGCACACCAGCCGATCCTCCGCCACAGTCAGCCCACAAATAACCGTTCCCTCCCCATCAGTGATGGTCGCCGTTCCGCCGACACCCTCGAACAACTCTGCCAACTGTTCATCGTCCCTTTCCGCCGTCTCGATTTCGATGTGCAGCCTCATCCCGTGAAAATAAGCCTCCACCGGCGCCAGCACCCCCGAATACGTGCCCACCCGTGACAGATCAACCGCCATCTCCAATAGCGGCTTCTTCATGTCCCCGACCTCGCGGTGTATCTCGTACGCGCCCTTAAAACAAATACCTCCAAAAACCAGAAGCGCCACCCCCGCCCCGGCCAGACACACCCGCACACACAAAACCACATTTCGCTTGGTCTTCGCGTTCATCTTCGCACATCCATATCATATTAGAATTGCCGCATTGGATGCCAGTACGTGCTCACAATGCAATAACTGAACATGCACAAGCCAAACCGCTCCAGCATCCGCCTCGAACGCCGCAAGAACCCCCCGCTACTCATAAATGCGCAGCGGTCTGGCAACAACACCCAATCCTAAACCCAGCCGACCGCCAAGTCAAGCCAACCCTGCTGGATGTCAATTTGCCACCGTGCGGCTTGACGTGACCAGGTTTTCCCTGTAGTCTTGGGCTGGTGCCGCCTGACGCCGATTGCATCGACTGATATCTCTCTGATTAAGACAGCGACTGGAGCTGACATGGGCAAAGACTCTCTTGGAAGACGCCAGTTTTTGCGGCGTTCGGCTGCGGGAATTGCCGCAGCCGCAACGGTTCGCACTGCAATGGGAGCTGATTCGCTGCCGCCGCCTGAACCGCGGGAGAAGCCCGCACGGGACGTGCCGCAAGTCGTCGATGTGCTTGTCGTCGGTGGCGGTACGGCCGGCACAATCGCCGCGATTCAGGCCGCACGGGCAGGCGCCGGCACTTTGCTTGTCGAACGCAACAGCCAGCTTGGCGGCACGACCACGACCGCAGGCGTGTCCTTTCCGGGACTATTCGATGCATGGGGCAAACAAATCATAGCCGGTATCGGCTGGGAACTGGTGCGAGAAAGCGTCCAATTGGATCGCGGAACACTTCCCGATTTCTCAAAAGTGCCCGCGCGGCATTGGGAAAACCAGGTGCGGGTCAACCAGTTCCTCTATGCTATACTTGCCGAGGAAAAGTGCGAGCAGGCAGGCGTGCAAATCGCTTATTACGAATCTCCGCGCTCCGTCACAAAAACCGCCAACGGCTGGCAGGTCGAAATTGGCGGGTTCGGCACCCGCCGTCATGTTACCTGCAAACAGATAATCGACTGCACCGGCGGCGCCGAGGTCGTAGCCCTGCTGAATCTGCCCCGCCTGCGCGACAAAGAAATCCAGCCGGGTTCCCTCCTGTTCCAGTTCGATGCCCCAAACACTCCCGGACGCGGAGGACTCCAACAGATATACGTACACGGCGCAGATTCGTCCAACTCCCGCACCGCAACCGCCGCAAACCTTATTGGTCGCCGGGACCTGCTGCGAAGGCTCCGCCAGGAAGGAAAACGCCTGATGCATCTGCAGCCGGAGACCGGGTTCCGCGAGAGTTGGAGAATCCTCGGCGAGACAATAATCACCGAAGACGACTATACTTCCGGCCGAAAGTTCGACGACGCCATCTGCAACGCCTTCTACCCGGTCGACCTCCATACCAGAACGGGCGTGCGCCCCAAACCGCTCAAGCCCGGAATCGTACCGACCATCCCGTTGCGAGCCCTCATCCCGAAAGACAGCCGAAATATCATTGTCGCCGGCCGTTGTGTCTCAAGCGACCGGCTGGCAAATTCCGGGTTGCGGGTCCAGGCCCCCTGCATGGCCATGGGCCAGGCCGCCGCCGTCGCCGCCACGCTGGCCGCAAAGTACGGAACCACCCCTCTCGAAGTCCCCCTCGCCGAAATCCGCAAACTTCTCCGCGACCACGGAGCCATTGTTCCACATTCCGAATAACCAAAGACGTCAGCCCATCCCCCGGACCAAACCCCTCAAATTACTCCGCAGCAACTCCTCCACCCGCCTGAGCAGGTCGGCGTCCTCCCCGCACGCATCCCATGTTTGACAATATCAAGACCGCTATTCTTGGCAATGCTGTCCGTCTCATCAGAACAAGGTCCTCATCCCAGACCATTTCCTCAGAAAAAATATCACGGCAGATAGCGGCACGGGGGCTGAGGGTCGGTGCAGGTCAGCCAGGATACTGCCATCAGCGCCAAGTCCGGCAGGTCCACCACCCCACTGTAGTCCAGGTCGGAGATGGCACACGGCCCGGCGGCCGTCCGCTGCCAGCAGCTTGCCAGCATCTGAAAGTCCAACAAATCCAGATAACAATCCTGATTCAAATCCCCAACCGGACAGGGATGAAAAGCATCCCCGCACACCGGCAGCCATAACACCGCCCTCGGCCAGGGACAAGCACTGGCAAAACAACCATTACCCAATTGGCCCTGAGAGTTCCGGCCACACGACCACAGCGTGCCATCGGTTTTCACCGCAAGGGTATGATCAGAGACTGCCGCAAACGCCCAATCGGCATCCGTGCTCACCTGTGTCGGCACGGACTTGCTGACGGTGGTGCCGTCGCCTAAATCGCCGTAACTGTTAGCCCCCCACGTCCAGAGCGTGCCGTCGATCTTCATCGCGACGGTAGAACCCGAACCTGTCGCCACTGCCGCCCAATCGCTGGCTGCCCCCACTCGTACCGGTGAGGTTCGAGTTGTCGTCGTCCCGTCGCCCAACTGGTTGTTAATGTTGCTCCCCCACGCCCACAGCGTCCCGTCGGTTTTCAGGCCAAGTGTATGATCGCCGCCTGCCGCCACTGCTGCCCAGTTGTTGGCTGTCCCCACTTGTACCGGTATGGTTCGATTGGTCGTGGAGCCAATACCCAACTGGCCGGAAGCGTTAGATCCCCACGCCCACAGCGTGCCGTCAGTTTTTAACGCGACAGTATGCCAAAAATATGTCGCGACCGCCGCCCAGTTGGTGGCGATGCCCACCTGAACCGGCGACACCTTATTCGCAGTCGTACCATCGCCCAATTGACCGCGGCTGTTGCTTCCCCATGCCCACAGCGTCCCGTCAGTTTTTAATGCGATGGTGTGCGACCAACCCGCCGCAACCGCCACCCAGTTGGTGGCGGTGCCCACCTGTACAGGCTGGTTCTTACTCGATGTGGTGCCATCGCCCAACTGGCCATCACCGTTGCTTCCCCACGCCCAGAGCGTGCCGTCGGTTTTCAGACCAAGTGTATGCCCTGAGCCTGCCGCAACCGTAGCCCAATTGGTACCCATTCCTGTCTGAACCGGTGTAGTCTTGCGGGCATAAGTACCATCACCCAACTGCCCCGAATTATTGTACCCCCACGCCCAAAGCGTGCCGCCGGTTTTCAGTGCGACGGTATGCTCAATACCCGCCGCGACCTTCGCCCAGTCCGTATCAGTACCCACCCGGCGCAGCGTAGTTGTTGAGCCGGCCGTATAGAGACCCCACGTCCAAACGGCGCCGTGATTCTTGAGCGCGACACTGTGCCGACCTAGTCCAGTGACCACCTTTGCCCAGTTAGTCTCCGTACTAATTTGGGTTGGCACATATCTATCGACATAAGTGTTATCTCCCAACTGGCCATAGTTGTTACTGCCCCATGCCCAGAGCGTACCGTCAGACTTCAAGGCAAGGGTATGCCCCGTCGAATAACCTCCGGCCGCGATAGACGCCCAGTCATTGTCTGTACCCACCTGTACCGGGGTGGACTTGTCAATGACGGTCCCGTCGCCCAATTGACCGCGGTCGTTTCTGCCCCACGCCCACAGTGTGCCCTCCGTCTTTAAAGCGACGGTATGGTTATATCCGCTCGCCACGACTTTCCAGTCCCTGTCTGTGCATACTTGTACAGGTACGAATTTATCAGCGGTTGTCCCGTCACCCAACTGGCCACGGCTGTTACCGCCCCACCCCCAGAGCGTTCCATCAGTTTTTAATGCTACGACATGGTAGTCGCCCGGAACAACCACCGCCCAATCGCTATCCATGCCCACCCGGACCGGCGTCGTTCTCATGGTAGTCGTTCCGTCGCCCACCTGACCGACCGCATTATGCCCCCATGCCCAAAGCGAACCGTCTGTCTTAATCGCATAACTCTGAAATGCGCCTGCCGCCACTGCCGCCCAATTGGTGGCCGTGCCGATCTTCAGGGGTGTGGTCCTGATACTCCCTTCGCCGCTTGTGCCATTGCCTAATTGGCCATAGATGTTGTCGCCCCAAACCCAGAGTGTCCCGTCAGCCTTGATCGCCAGGGTATGAAGGCGGCCTGCTGCCACCTGAGCCCAGTCGGTGGCGGAACCCACCTGCACAGGCACAGACTTGCCGACGGTGGTACCGTCGCCCAACTGGCCTCTACCATTGCTACCCCGAGCCCAGAGCGTACCATCGGTTCCGATGGCAACCCAATAATCATATCCTGCTGCAACCTTAGGCAGTAACAGAACATCCGCCTCGGCCGCGCCATGCAGCCCCACCAGCGACATGGCCACCAAACAAATTGTCTTTCGCAACGTTTCCATCATCGTTTTCTCCTGTTATATATGGTTGCTTTTTTGACAGAAACATTCAAGGTTAACTAATCCTCATAGCAGCTCTCGAAGAGCATCGGTCTATTGTAATGCTTCAGACGGAAGTGGACAAATCCTTTGCAACTGGTAATCTATTTCGGACAGTTAGCCCGCATTTCTCACCGTTGTTCTCTTTGAGATGATCTGCGGGGACTTCCGGGGTGGGCAGGTTTGGCGAGGGGTTGGTGTGGTCTGCTTTTTGCTTACCGAGCGGGCGATTTGCCTTTGTGT
>Ga0334882_1001492_pt1 | contig 27653 bp, 23 predicted proteins | sample GraSluR1_MG_5_FD_207226 | JGI IMG/M metagenome (GOLD analysis project Ga0334882, IMG submission 207226) | Sludge microbial communities from methane-producing bioreactor in Wageningen University, Netherlands - Granular Sludge_15_04-R1 | ecosystem: Engineered > Bioreactor > Anaerobic >...
CTGCATATCAGCGCCTATCCCATCCCGGTGGAAAAGGTGCGCAAGTTCTGCGGCCAGGTAAGCAAGGTGGTGGTCATAGAGGAAGGGGTTCCCTATGTGGAACGGCTCCTGCGGGGATTGATTCCTCCCAAGGTTTTTATCGCCGGCAAGATGGACGGCCGGATTCCCCCCACGGGGGAACTGAATCCCGACAACATCCGCCCCGCCCTGGGGCTTTCTCCCCGGAAGGGTCTGGCGGAACCGGAGGCTCTCCCCGGCCGTCCCCCTCAGCTCTGCGCGGGCTGTCCCCATACCGATACCTACGAGGCCATCAACAAGGCCAAAGAGGGCTATGAAAGCGCCATCGTCACCTCCGACATCGGCTGCTATGCCCTGGGAGCCCTGCCTCCCCATAACGCCATCGAAACCATCGTCTGTATGGGCGCTTCGGTGGGAATGGCCCGGGGAGCCGCCGATGGAGGGTTTCATCCGGTCCTGGCGGTAATCGGAGATTCCACCTTTCTTCACAGCGGCATCACCGGGTTGATCGATGCGGTATCGGTGAACGCCAACATGACCCTGGTGATAGTGGATAACTCCACCGTTGCCATGACGGGGGGACAGAAAACCATCATACCCTCTTCGGCTCTGGAGGGGGTTGTCCGGGGAGTAGGGGTGGATCCCGGCCATATCCGTACCATGGTGCCTCTGAAGAAGAATCTGGATGAGAACGTCAAACTCCTCCGGGACGAGATGGAATACCGGGGTGTCTCGGTGGTGATCTCCCTCAGGGAGTGTATTGAGACGGCAAAGAAGAAGAAGCGGGGGGGAGAGGCATGAAGTACGACATCATATTATCCGGAGTGGGCGGCCAGGGCGTTTTGTCCGTGGCGGCAATTATCGCCAGGGGCGCCATGATGGCGGGCCTGAAGGTGCGCCAGTCCGAGGTTCACGGCATGGCCCAGCGGGGAGGAGCGGTCCTTTCCCACCTGCGAATCTCCGATGAGGTGATTCCCGGCGACCTGGTTCCCCGGGGCGGGGCGGATCTCATCCTCAGCATGGAACCTCTGGAATGCCTTCGGTATACCGATTACCTGAAAGAGTCGGGGGAGGTCATCACCTCGGCGAATCCGGTGGTGAACATTCCCAACTACCCCGACCTGGGTTCGGTGATTTCCCGGGTGGAGACGCTGCCCCGGGCCCGGGTGGTGGACGACAAGACCCTGGCAAAGGAAGCGGGGAACCTGCGGAGCACCAACATGGTCATGGTGGGTGCCGCTTCCCCGGGGCTCCCCGTGAATCGGGATACCCTCCTGAAGGCCATCGAAGAGCTGTTCCGCGCCAAGGGAGCGGAGGTGGTGGCTTCCAACCAGCGGGCTTTTGAGCTGGGAGCGGCGGCGACGGATTGATTACATCGGCACCGCCGCCCCGGCGGTGTCCTTCCCTTACGGACAAAACAGACGGCTCGGTGATTACCGGAATCAGAGAGAGATCGGCGGGCCGGAGGAATTTTATGGAAATTCAATACTGGGACAGAGCGAGAGAGACCATGGCCAGGGAAGCCCTGAAAACCCTTCAGCTGGAGAAGCTGAAAATTCAGGTGGACCGGGCCCTGAGTGCCCCTTTTTACCGGGACAGACTGGCTGAAGCGGGCATAACCTCCTCCGATTCCCTCCGAACCCTGGAGGATCTGCGGCGGATTCCCTTTACCACCAAACACGACCTGAGGGATTCCTATCCCTACGGCATGCTGGCGGTGGATAAGGCCGAGGTGGTAAGGCTCCATGCCTCCAGCGGTACCACCGGCAAGCCCACGGTTATTTACCTCACCGCCGGGGACCTGAAAAACAGCACCGACATAACCACCCGGTCGGTGGTCTGCACCGGGGGAACCCCGGAGGATGTTTTCCAGAACATGATGACCTACGGACTCTTCACCGGCGGCCTGGGTCTCCATTACGGAGCGGAAAACCTGGGGATGCTGGTCATCCCCGCCAGCGCCGGCAACACCCGGCGGCAGTTTCAGATGATGCGGGATTTTCAGACCACCGTGGTTCACGCCACCCCCAGCTATCTGCTTCATATCTACTCCCGACTGGAAGAATCGGGTTTCCGGCTTACCGATTTTGCCCTTAAAAAAGCCTTTATCGGCGCCGAGCCCCACAGCGAAGACATCCGTCTCAAAATTGAAGAGCTCTACGGTATCGATGCCTACAACTCCTACGGGCTTTCGGAGATGAACGGGCCGGGACTGGCCTTTGAATGCCTTTATAAAGAGGGGATGCACGTCTGGGAAGACGCCTACATCATGGAGGTGGTAGATCCGGACACCCTGGAGCCGGTACCCGACGGAGAGGAGGGGGAACTGGTTTTCACCATCCTTCACAGGGAAGCCATGCCCATCCTGAGGTACCGGACCAGGGACTTGACCCGGATCATCCCCGAACCGTGTCGCTGCGGCCGGACCCACCGCCGGATCGCCCGCATCAAGGGCCGCACCGACGATATGCTCATTATCAACGGGGTGAACGTTTTCCCCAGCCAGATCGAAGAGGTCATCATGGGCCTCCCTGAGGTGGGAACCAACTATCTTATCGTGGTGGAGAAGGAGGGAGCCCTGGACAGACTGACGGTGAAAACCGAGGTGGGGCCTGCGGTTCTCACCGACGACACCCGGGACCTTTACGCCCTGAAACACCGGATCAAGGAGATGCTCAAGGCTTCCATCTCGATCAGTCCCCAGGTGGAACTCCATGAACCGGGGTTTCTGCCCGTGTCGGAGGGTAAGGCTGTCCGGGTGGTGGATGAGCGCTAGGCTTTATTCTCTTCCTTTTTTCTTCTCTTGTCCCTGACGTAGGTACACTTCTCATCCATGTCGAAAAGCTGGGTGGCCTTGAAGAGTTCGCCCAGCTTTTTATATCCGTAGTTCCGGGGGTCGAACTCGGGAGACTTCTTGGCGATGATCTGGCCGGCGTTGGAGAGGTAGCACCAGCCGGTTTCATCGGCGGTGTCTTCCACGGCGTTTCTGAGAAGGCTCACCAGCCGCGAATCCTGTTTCAGGTCGTTGGTGCTCATCCTCTTAACCATGGCGGAGGTTTTTTCTTCCTCATCATCGTCCTCGTCATCGCCCCGTCGGAGAATATCCACGTAGATAAACTTGTCACAGGCGTTGACGAAAGGTTTGGGGGTCTTTCTTTCCCCGAAGCCGTAAACCACCAGCCCCGCTTCCCGGAGCCGGGAACAGAGGCGGGTAAAGTCGGAATCGCTGGAGACGACGCAAAAGCCGTCCAGGTTTTCGGTATAGAGAAGGTCCATGGCATCGATGATCATGGCACTGTCGGTGGCGTTTTTTCCCGAGGTGTAGGAAAACTGCTGGATCGGACTGATAGCGTAGGTGAGGAGGACATCCTTCCAGCTCCGCAGGTGGGTGCTGGTCCAGTCGCCGTAGATCCTTTTCACCGAGGCCACGCCGTATTTGGCTATTTCCGCAAACAGGCCGTCCGCAATGGTGGCCTGGGCGTTATCGGCGTCGATGAGAACCGCCAGTTTCGGTTGAATGGAATCGTGTTGTTTCATGGAAATCAGTATACCAGCTTCGGATGGTATTGAATAGGTGGTTTCCGTGAAGCCGCAGGCAAAGCTGCCGGGTCCTACTCGTACCGCAGGGCTTCCACGGGATCCATGTCGGCGGCCCGGGAGGCGGGGATGAGCCCGAAGATGAGCCCCGTCACCAGGGAGAGGGACACCGAGACAACCAGCATCTTCCCGTTGATCAGGCCGGGCCAGCCGGAGTAATGGGCGATGGCATGAACCGATACCGCCGACAGGAGGGCTCCCAGGAGCCCTCCTGTGCCGCAGAGCATCACCGTTTCCAGCATGATCTGGTTGAGGATCACGTAGGGAGCCGCCCCCAGGGCCTTTCTCGTTCCTATTTCCCGGGTTCTTTCCTTGATGGATACCAGCATGATGTTCATCACCCCCACCCCCGCCACTACGAGACTGATGCCGGCGATGAAGCTGATGAACAGGGTCAGGGTTTTGATGGTGGAGCCGATGGTGTTGATCAGTCCCCCCATGGATTCCACCATGAACTTGTCATGGATGCCCCCGAATTTGCCATGGTTATACCGCAGGATGGCCAGGATGTCCGCCACCGCCTCGTCGATCCGGTCTTCCGAAACCGCCTCGCCCTGGAGAAAGTAGATGAAGGAGCTGCCCCCCAGCCGTTCCACCGTGGAGGCGGGAACGAAGAGGGTGTTGTTGTAGGTGTTGTCGAAGTTGGCCACCGAGGCGATGACATTCTGCTCCTTTCGCTCCAGTACCCCCACCACCCGGACTTCTCCCACCCCGGGCATCTGGATCAGCTGTCCCAGCGCCTCTTCCCCGCCAAAAAGGGTCTCCCGCAGGTCCGCCCCGATGAGGGCCACCTTGCGCATGAACTTGTCGTCCCCTGCCCAGAGTCCCCGGCCCTCCGCCACCTTCAGGCTGTTCACCTCCAGGAAGAGAGGGAGGGTCCCCATGATCTGCACCGTTTCTTCCCTGCCGTTTCGTCTCACCGGCAGCTCCATGCTGATCTGGGGGGTGACCCCCACCAGAGCGGGGACCTGCTCGTTCAATGCTGCCACATCCTCCCGGGTCAATTCTTCGTAGTCGTATTTCCCCCGGCTCTCTTCGATAACACTCCAGTTGGGAATGATGAGGATCGATTTGCTGCCGTACCCCCCCAACAGGTCCTGGATAACCACCGAAGCGCCGTCGCCGATGCTGACCACGGTGACCACCGCGGCGATACCGATCACCAGGCCCATGAGCAGCAGCAGGGACCGGGACTTGTTGGTTGAAATGGCCGAGAGGGACTCCCGGAAAAGATCGCTGAAAACCATAGTACTTCCTTTAACAACTCTCATTTTGGCGGTTTTTTTATGGGATATTTTTGATCCAACATTACCTGTTGGATCAAAAATATTCAAATTTTCCTGGCAGCTTTTTAGTCAAAATTTTTTGAATAACAGCAGCTGCCAAAATTGACCCCATGTTTTTTTAGTCCCGGCTGAGGGCCGTGATGGGATCCATCCGGGCGGCCCGCATGGCGGGGTAGATGCCGAAAAACAGACCGATGACCAGGGAAACCCCCAGGCCGGCGGCCACCGAAAAGAGGGGTACCAGGTAGTTCCAGCTTTGGCTGAGGGCTACCAGAAAACTGACAAGCATCCCCAGGATGACCCCTATGCCGCCCCCTAAAAGGCAGATGATTACCGCCTCGATGAGAAACTGCTCCAGGATGTCCCGCCGCCGTGCCCCCAGGGATTTTCGTATTCCGATTTCCCGGGTTCGTTCGGTGATGGCCACCAGCATGATATTCATGATTCCCATGCCGCTGACCAGCAGGGAGAGGCCGGCGATGAGGCTGATCACCAGGGTGATGACGTCGAAAACCTTGTTGAAGGTATTGATGTCGTCCTGGGATTTGGAAACCCGGAACCGGGGTTCGCCGTTCTTGAAGCCGTACCGGGAAAAGAGGTAGATCTCTGTTTTGGAGACAATTTCGTTGATTCTGTCCATGTTCTCCACCCGGATGAGCAAATAGTTCAGGTAGGGCCGGCCGTACCAGCCGTGGTTGAAGAAGCTCTGGTAGGTCTCCAGGGGAAGATAGATGGTGGTGTCACCGGTGCCGTCGTTCATGGTTTCCCGTCCCCGTTCATTCAGAACCCCTACCACGGTGTAGACCTGAGCCCCGACCCTGAGGGTTTCTCCCACCGCCTCACCGGTGCCGAAGTACTTACGGGCTATCCGCGAACCGATCACCGCCACCTTCCTCCGGAGGTGATGGTCTTCGGGGTCGAAGAACCGTCCTGCCTCGAGCTCACGGTTCCAGACCAGGTTGTAATCTTCTCCTACCCCGAAGACTTGTTCCCCGTTTGTCAGTCCCCGGGCGGAAGTGTCGGCGCTGCCTTGAAGGTAGGGGAGGACCGTCTCTTCGGGAAAGAGGCGGGCCAGGTTCGTCCCGTCTTCAGGGGCGAGACGCAGGGGCCGTTCCTGGTCATCGTAGCTCTTGTATTCGGGCTGGACGATGATCAAGGCCGCCCCCAGTTCGCCCACTCCCTCCATGATGGAGGTGCGGGCCATGAGCCCGATGGCGATAATGGCTATGATCGCTCCCACACCGATGTTCATGCCCAGCATGGTCAGGAAGGTCCGGAATTTGTTGTGCCGGATGGTCTCGGTAGCTTCGCTGAGGCTGAAGAGGATTTTCACCGGGATACCACCGCTTCATCAGAAAAGATAAGGCCATCCCGTATATGGATGACCCGGTCGGCGTAGGTGGCGATATCCGCTTCGTGGGTTACCAGCAGTACCGTCACTTTCTGGTCACGGTTGAGCCGGGTAAAGATATCCATGATCTCCTGACCGGTCTGACTGTCCAGATTGCCCGTGGGTTCATCGGCAAAGACGATGGCCGGGGAGGTTACCAGGGCCCGGGCGATGGCCACCCGCTGCCTCTGCCCTCCGGAAAGCTCACTGGGCCGGTGATCCATTCGGTCCCCCAGTCCCACCATCTCCAGGGTTTCCCGGGCCCTCTGCCGCCGGGCCCTTCGGGGCATGCCCCCGTAGATCAGGGGCAGTTCCACATTCTGAAGGGCGGTTTTACGGGGGAGGAGGTTGAAGGTTTGAAAGACAAACCCGATCTTACGGTTCCTGATCACCGCCAGTTCGTTATCGGTGAGGCCGCTCACATCCTCTCCGTCCAGGTGGTAGGATCCTGAGGTGGGGCGGTCCAGGGCGCCGATGATATTCATCAGGGTGGATTTTCCCGACCCCGAGGGGCCCATGATGGAGACAAACTCCTGGGCGTTAATATTGAGGCTGATCCCGTTCAGGGCCTTCACCACGTTGCTCCCCATGCGGTAGTCTTTGTGGATATCGATGAGCCGGATCACTCTGCCTCCTTCAGGGTAACCACCAGGCCTTCCCTGAGCATGTCCGAGCTGTTCAGAGCCACCAGCTGGCCCTCTTCTAATCCCTCCAGCACCTCCACATCGTTGATGGTGGACAGGCCGGTAAGAATTTCTTTTTCCTTCAGGCGGTACCGGCCCCCCTCCTGCTCTTCCAGCAGAAAGACTAAAATCTTGCCCCGGGCGGTACGCACCCCTCCCACAGGCACGGTCAGGGCGGAGGCCTTGCTCACCGTAGTAATGGCGGCGGTGCAGGAAGCTCCGGATCGCAGGGGCAGGGATGGATCGTCGGGCCGGATCTCCACCCGGCTGGCCCGGGCGTTCCCGATGGTCTGGATCACGGGGGCGAGGAAGGTAACCTTTCCGGTCACCGATTCTCCCAGCAGAGAATCGGAGGTGAGGGTCGCCGGATCCTCTGGTTTTATTTTCCCTATATCCACCTCGTCCACGGTGATTACCGCCTTCATCCGGTCCAGGCTCTGGATCTCCGCCGCCACCGCACCGGCGGTGATGTAGTCACCCTCTTTCTGGGGCAGGCTGGTGATGAACCCGGCTTTTCGGGCGGTGACCCGGCACTTGTCCAGGGCCTCCCGGGCGGCGGCCATGGCCAGTTTCGCCGCCGCCACTTCCGGAGAGTCTTCGATAACCTTCTCCGGATTGATGCTGCCCAGATCGGGCTCCGCCGTCAGGGGGTTGCCGATGGTAAGGTTCAGTTTTTGCCGGGCCGCTTCAAAGCCCTGCCGGGCCGTTCCCAGGGCATCCCGGGACCGGTTGAGCTCTTCCTGGGAGACCGCCTCCAGGGCGAAAAGCTGCAGCTGTTTTTCATAACCGCGCTGGGCCTGTTCCAGGGCTACCTTCTGGGCCTGGTAATCGAGCTGGTTCGCCAGCAGGGCCTGGGCTATACCGCGGCGGGCCGTTATCAAGGCCACTTCCGCCTCCTCCAGGGCCCGACGGAAATCGGTGTCTTCAATCTGCAGGATAATCTCTCCCGGGGCGACCGGGGCTCCCTCTTCCTTGTAGACTCTTTCTATCCGGGCGGTGAGGGGGCTGACGTGGAGTTCGCTGTTTTCCGGCTGAAAGGTGCCGCTGGCGGTGATGGTTTCCACCAGGGGTTTTCTTTCCGCCGATACCGCCGCGATGGCGGGGATCTCCGCTCCTTTATTCTGCCCCTTCAGAAAGGCGCCGGCGATGATAACCGCCGCGGCAGCGATGATGAGGATAGTGATGATGCGCTTTTTCTTTGTCATTCTGATATTACTTCCTTTTCTAACAGTGAGGCCAGGTCTTCCCCTGTGAAAGCCCCCAGGGCGAGGCGGTTCTGAATCAGTTCCCATTGGACCGCCCGCAGGTCCGCCGCCCGGGAATCCCGGTTCCACCGGGCCCACTCAAGCTGCAGGGTGGTGGAGCTGGCTATTTTGAGAAGCTCCTCCTCTTTTTTCACCAGACTTTCCATAAAGGCGGTGCTTTCCGCCACCTGGGCTTCCTTCAGTTCCAGCATTTTCTGCTTGTTGTAGAGGCTTTCCAGGGTTCGGCGCGCTTCATCCCGGGCTGTGTTATACTCTGCCCGGGCCAGGTTGAGGGAGAGATCGTTCGCCCTCCGGTCCAGGCGGTTTTGTGCCTGCCCCTTGAGGGAGGCGGTGTAGGAGAGGGTTATCGAGGGGTTGAGTCTGGCGTCTTCCTCGAAGAACAGGGAAAAAGAACTCCCCAGGGAATCCGCCGGCAGGGCCGCGGCGGCAGGAGAGGGGGAAACTGAAACCTCCAGAGAGAGGGTTCCGGCTTCGGCCTTGCCCGCCAGGGCGCCGGCGAGTTCCTGCTCCCGCAGGGCCAGTTCCTTTTCCCTCAACCCCGGGTTGACCTCATCCAGCGGGGCCGCGGATGCCTCGACCGGTCCGGAGAGCCGGGGCAGGTCGGGGGAAAACCCGGGGAGCTCTTCCAGCCCCAGGGCGGCGGTCAAGGCTTCGGCGGATTCCCGGACCTGGTATTCCAGTTCCAGCAGAAGATCCTCCGCCTGGCTGGTGGTTATCTGGCGGCTCCAGAAGTCGCTGCCCGAGAGCTGTCCCTGGGCGCGCCGCTGTTCCAGGAAGCCCAGTTCTTTCCGCAGGAGTTCCACCTCCTTCTTCTTCAGTTCATATCTGATCCGGCTCTGCTCTGCCCCCGAAAAAAGAGCCGCCCCTTCCTGGATGAGGAGGTTTCTTCCCTGCCTTTCCGCCAGGGAAGAACGTTTTTCCGGCAGGTCCAGGCTGAGCTGCCGGGAGGCCCGGTACAGTTCCGGGGCCAGGAGCCTGCCGTTAACCCAGAGAGGCTGACGGTAGGAGAGGGTGAAGGTGGGGTTCTGGGTCACCACGGTATTCCCGGCGGTTTCACCAAAGACCACCGTGTCTGAGGCGGAGAGTCCCAGAACGCCGTCGCTGGGAAGAAGCCAGCTGCTGCCCAGACTGACACCGGCGGTGTGAACCTGATCCTGCCCCGCCACGGGGGTGATCCAGCCGTAGAGGGGGGTCAATCCGACGGTCAGGCCGGGGCGGAAATCCCAGGCGCTGCGGGCCCGGGCGGTTGCCGCCATGGCGGTCCGGGTTTCCAGGTTCCGCCAGGCCGGGGAGTTTTCCTCCAGCAGCCCCGGCAGGTCCCGGAGGGACAGGAGGGAGCCACCGGCGGGAAACGGCTCTTCCGCTCCCAGGGGCAGAAGCAGAATCAATAATAAAACAGAGCAGACGGCTTTTTTCATGCGGTAAAAGCCTGGGCCAGGGAATAGCTTCCCCAGGCGTAGAGACCGGTGAAGAGAATCCACAGGGCCAGAATGGTGATAATTCCCGCCTTCTTCAAACGCCAGATCTCTTTCATACCAAAGAAACTGATAAAGAAGAACCACCAGTAGAAGGGGTTTGTCAGGCTGCTCAGGATGGTATCCAGGAAAACGGGAACCTCAAAACCGGCAAAGAGGCCGAAGAGGCTGAAATCCACATCCATCTTTTTCATTAATTCTTCCATGGTGAGAACATTGGTCATGGTATCGGGGTTCCGGAAGAAAATGACCAGGCCCACCAGGAGAGAGTAGATTCCCAGGGGAATGTAGGCCAAAAAGGAGAGAAACAGGCTGCGCCGGTGTTTCCGGGTAACGGTTTTTTTCCGTTTCTCCACATCCACGGCGGTTTCTTCTCCGCCGAAGAACCGGGCCGCCACGGTCTGAAGGCCCCAGAAGAACAGGGGAACCAGGATGAACAATCCCGAGGTTATCACCACCGAGACATAGGTTGCGATCCGGGCCACCGGCGATTCCATCCCCATACGGATCTGTTCCCGAAGGGCTTCTCTGTCCGCTTCGGAAGCGCCGATCATGTTCTTTTCCGCCTGCCGGACCGAAAGGGCCAGCTGAAATTCCTGCATCTCCGGCCGGTTCATCACCGCCGTGGAGAGCAGGGCCGATGCCAGGGTGAGGAGATAGACGGTGAGAATCAGGAGAAAAAAGGATGATTTCAGGTAGTCCTGATCCTTGAAGGTTTTTTCCGGAGCAGTCAGGGCCTGCCCCATGGTTTTGAAGGTTTGGGCCGCCGTTTTTTTCATGGTGACTCCTTTTTTATGGTATTCATCAGTATATACACCAATGGAGAAAAAAATATTCATAAATTAAACAAGGGTAAAGAAAAAAACTGTTACCCCCTCCCGGAAATCTCGCCATTTATGGTATTCTTCAGATAACCGGGGGGGTGAGACAGCCCCGGGATTTGAGACTTTTCATCACCAAACCCCAGGGAGACACGCCATGGCATCGAAACAGGAACATGTCGCCGGAGCAGAAGATCAAAAAGCCGCTCCTTCATCGATTAAAATCGGGCTTCCCGCTTTTTTAACCGCCCTCACCATTCTGCTGGTCCTCATCGTGGTTTCCGGGGTGCTCACCCGGATCATCCCCGCCGGCACCTACGAAAGGGTGGTGGTGGAGGGCCGGCTGATGGTGGTCCAGGACTCCTACCAGGCCACCCCCGATGTTCATTATCCCCTCTGGCGCTGGTTCACCGCTCCTGTGGAGGTTCTCTGGGGCAGCAACTGGATGATGGTCTGGGTGATTCTTTTGTTCATCATCTTCATCGGCGGTTCCTTCACCATCCTGGAACGGGGGCGGGTCATGGAAGCCCTGCTGGCCCTGCTGGTTCACCGGTTTGAGAAGAGAAAATACCTTCTTCTGGCGGTGGTGATATTTATCATGATGTTTGCCGCCTCGGTGATCGGCCTGTATGAGTCTCTGGTGCCCCTGGTGATTTTCATGGTCCCCCTTTCCCTGGCCCTGGGATGGGACAGCCTCACCGGGCTGGGCATGACCCTGCTGGCCTTCTCCTTCGGATTCGCCGCGGCGGTGACCAACCCCTTCACCGTGGCGGTGGCCCAGAAGCTGGCGGACCTGCCCCTCTATTCCGGCTCCTGGCTCCGCATTATCTTCTTTCTTGTCGTTTACCTGCTGGCCCTGGCTTTCGTGATGGGCCACGCCCGGAAGGTGGAGAAAGACCCCTCCCGGTCCCTCACCTTTGCCCTGGATAACGAGATTCGTCACCGGTATTCCCCCGAGAGGGTTCTGGAACAGCTCCATCTCAGTGACAGCCCCGGCATGAAACGGGCCATGGGGTGGTTCGCCGGCGTCATGGGAACGGCGGCGGCCTTCCTGCTGCTGTCGGCCCTGGTCCCCGCCATCCCCTCGGACTACGCCTTTCCCGTGGTGGCCCTCCTCTTCTTTGTGGGAGGTATCGGCGCGGGGCTTCTTCTGAAGATGCCGGGCCGAAAAATCACCGTCACCTTCCTTAAAGGGGTGGGATCCATGGCCCCCGGTATTGTGCTCATCCTCATGGCCATGAGCGTCCCCCACATCATGACCCGCGGCGGGGTGATGGATACCATCCTCCACGCCGCCGCCGGCGCCATCCAGGGTACCAGCGGCTTCCAGGCGGCTCTGATGGTTTACGCCCTGACCCTCTTTCTGAACTTCTTCATCAGCAGCGCTTCAGCCAAGGCGTTTCTGGTGATGCCGATTCTTGTTCCCCTGGCGGATTTGGTGGGGCTGACCCGGCAGACCGTGGTGCTGGCCTTTGATCTGGGGGACGGCTTTTCCAACATCATCTATCCCACCAACGCCCTGCTGCTGGTGGGGCTCGGTTTTACCGTGGTGACCTACCCCAAATGGATCCGCTGGACCTGGAAGGTTCAGGGTGTGATTGTTCTCCTTTCCGTAGCATTGCTGGCGGTGGCCGTTAAAATCGGCTTCGGCCCTTTTTAGGCGGAGATTCACCATGGCCAGCCTGCTGATAGTCGATGATGATATTCTGGTCCTGAAGGATTTCCGGACGCTGATCCCCCCCGAACACGACCTCCACGAGGCTTCCACGGGCCGGGATGCCCTGCGGATCATTCAGGAGCACCGGCTGGATATTGTTTTTCTCGACTATAATCTGGCCGGCGAGAACGGTCTGGACATCCTCACCGAGATAAGGGAAATCCAGGAAGATCTCTACGTGGTGATGATCTCCGGCCATGGCGACTTTGAGGTGATTATCCGGGCCATGGCCCTGGGAGCCTACGACTATCTGGAAAAACCCCTGGATCAGGACAAGATCCTGATGCTCCTTAAGCGGGCCGTCAAATCCCGGAAGCTCAGCAATGTGGTGAACTTCCTGGTGGACGAGCAGCGCAGCCACTACAGCCTGAACCGCATTATCGGCAAGTCCCTGGCCATGCAGGAGGTGTTCAAGCAGATCGGCCTTCTCCTGAATCAGGATGTAACGGTGCTCATCACCGGAGAAAACGGCACAGGCAAAGAGCTGATCGCCCGGGCTCTTCATTACGGGGGAGACCGTAAAGAGGAGCCCTTCGTCACCGTCAACTGCTCGGGCCTCACCGAAACGCTCCTGGACAACGAGCTCTTCGGCCATGAAAAAGAGGCTTTCACCGGGGCGGATACCCGGGTGAAGGGAAAATTTGAAACCGCCGGAGAGGGAACCATCTTTCTTGATGAAATCGGCGAGATGCCCCGGTCTTTTCAGGTCAAATTCCTGAGGGTCCTGCAGGAGCGGGAGTTCCACCGCCTGGGGGGCAGCCAGAGCATCAAGCTCCGGGCCCGGATCATTACCGCCACCAACATCGATCTGGAAGAAGAGGTGGAGGCCGGCCGGTTCCGCCGGGATCTTTTCTACCGGGTCAACGTGGCCCGCATCGTCATTCCCCCCCTAAGGGATCGGAAGGAGGATATTCCCCTCCTGCTGGACCACTTCGTCCGGGAGGCGAACCGCAAGCTGGGCAAGGACATCAAGGGTGCCACCGAACGGGTTATCAAGCGGCTGAAAAAGTACGACTGGCCGGGGAATGTCCGGGAGCTGGAAAACACCATTACCAATATCTGTATCAATACCCACGGCGATATTATCCGCGGCTCCGCCATGCCGGAGCACTATACCCCCACCGGAGCCAGAGAGGCTGAAACCGAAGAAGAGCTTCTGGATCGGCTGATTAATCTCTATCTCCTGAACCGGGAAGGGCAGGAAAACCTGCTGGCTCCCCTGGCTTCCCAGCTGGAGAGGAAGATGATCGAGCAGGTCAGAAACAGGGTGGGGAACAACAAGACCCGGATGGCCGCTGTCCTGGGAATCAGCCGTGTTACCCTGGCGAAGAAGCTTCCCCAGGACGAAGTGTAAACAAACTGTACGCTAATTGCTCATTCCCTTTACACTTTCTGAATATCTTTCGAGAGCTCTTTTCCGGTATCGAAAAATAACTCCTTCAACGGTCACGAATTGTTAAAAAATCGTTAAATTAATAAATTGGCATGAAAATTGCTCTAAAATTACCAATACAACACTGCGAAATCCGCAGCCCATCATTCCTCTGTGGCTTTTTTGCCTGATCCTTTTCCAAGGGGTCGGGTTTTTGCAGATTCGTGGAACAGGAGAAAGTTAATGAGCATCTGGGACATTTTCACACTATTCGGAGGATTGACCATCTTCCTCTTCGGCATGATGGAGATGAACAAGCATCTCACCCTCATCGCCGGAGCAAAAATGAAGAACATCATGCTGGCCCTGACCAAGGGGCGTATCCGGGGATACCTGACCGGGTTGGGCATCACGGCGGTGAATCAGTCTTCATCGGCCACCACCGTCCTCGAAGCCGCCCTGGTGGGGGCGGGACTGATGACCTTCCAGCAGAGCCTGGCGGTGACCCTGGGGGCGGAACTGGGATCCACCTTCCTCCCTCAGCTGGTGGCGTTTCCCGCCATCACCAAATTTGCCACTCTCTTCATCGCCATCGGCTTTTTCATGATGGTGTTTGTCAAGACAAAGCGGTCCAAGCATATCGCCATGACCATCTTTACCTTCGGTCTTCTCTTTCTGGGAATGGACATGATGTCCAACTCCCTGAAACCCCTGCGCTCCTACGAACCCTTCATCCGGCTTATGCAAAGCGTGGAAACCCCCATTCTGGGGATTCTTATGGGGCTGGTTTTTACCATGATCATCCAGTCCTCCGGGGCCACCACGGGAATCACCATCGCCATGGCCCTGGCGGGTACCATTTCCCTGGAGCAGGCCATTCCCATCAATCTGGGGGCCGCCGTAGGAACCTGTATCACCGCCGTTCTGGGCAGTGTGACCCTCAACTGGGAAGCAAAGCGTTCGGCTTATATTCACATTCTCTTCCAGCTCATCGGGGTGATCTGGGTTTATATCCTCCTGATGATTCCCTTTCAGGGCGAGCGGTTTTTTATCTGGGGGGTCAAGTGGTTTACCCTTAACGTCCTGGGCACCGAGAGCCTGGCCCGGCAGATCGCCATGGCCTTCACCTTCATGCCCCTGATCAACCATATCATCATCTTTCCCAATCTCAACCTGGTGGTGAAGCTTTTCAACAAGTTCTTCCCCGAAAGGGAGGCGCCCAAACCCTTCGGTCCCGAGTATCTGAGCGATACCCTCATCGATCAAAGCGCCGCTTTGTCCCTTATGGCGGCCCGTAAAGAGATTCTGCGGGTGGGAGAACTGATTCAGGGGATGCTTCAGGATATGAAAAGCTCCTTCAGAACCAAGGATCCGTCTTTGATCGACAGGATCAGGGAAACCGACTGCAAAGTAGATACCCTCCACAAGGCCATCATCACCTTCCTGGCCCGGCTGAGTCAGGAGGAACTGACCGCTTCGGATTCCCGGCGCTGCATGAACTATATGTACATTCAGAATGAGCTGGAATCCATCGGGGATGTGATTGATAAAAACATCATGGCCCTGGCGGCTAAAAAGATCGAACACCACCTGGTCTTTTCCGAAGAGGGGTTTCATGAGCTGGAGCATCTTTTGTTTAAACTCAACCGTAACTTCGGCCGCCTCATGGAGGCCATGACCAACGATGATCCGGAAATTGCCGCTCAAATCATCAAAGCGTACAAAAAGAAGGAAGTGGAGAAATACAAGGATCTGCATATGCAGAGGCTTCACCAGGGCCTCAAGGAGTCCCTGGAAACCTCCTCGGTTCATCTGGACCTGATCTCCTACTTCACCCGGATCAACGGCCAGATCACCTACATTGCCAAGCACCTGACGGACAAACTGGTGGTGGATGAGGATCATCCGGTGGACCATATGGTGTCGGTCTGATCAGACGTACTTGTTATAACCCTTGAGCATGAGGAAGCTTTCGGTGGAAAGGATACCCCGGACCTGGGAGAGTTCCCTGATGAGGAACTCCACCAGGCCGTGGTTGGAATCCACCAGAACCTCCGCGAAGAGGTCGTAGCGGCCGGTGGTGATATTCACCGCCAGCACATCCTTGAGTCGGGAAATTTCCCGGGCCTTCATGTCCAGCTGGGCCGATTCGGCCACGTTGATGGCCACCACCGCCAGAACCCGTCCCTCCAGAATATCGGGGTTGATCAGCGCCTTGACCTTCAGGGCTTCGGCATCCTTCAGTTTTTTCAGGCGCTGACGGATAGCCCCCTCCGAAACGCCCAGTTCCCGGGCGATGGTGCTGTTGGGGGCGTTTTCATCCCTGAGAATACCGATAATCCGCCAATCCAGTTCGTCCAGCTGCATGAAAGTCCCCCGGGATTAGAGCAGAGAATCCAGGGGGGTGTAGGGGATGCCGAAGGTCTCCGCCACCGCGCTGTAGACACAGGCTCCCTTGTAGGTGTTCAACCCTTTCTTCAGGGGCAGGCTGAGCTGGACCGCTTTTTCCACCCCCTCCCGGGCCAGGAGCAGGCCGTAGGGCAGGGTGGCGCCGGTCAGGGCCAGGGTGGAGGTCAGGGACACGGCCCCGGGCATGTTGGCCACGCAGTAGTGAATGATACCGTCCACCTCGAAGATGGGGTCGTCGTGGGTGGTGGCCCGGGTGGTCTCGATACAGCCCCCCTGATCGACGGCCACATCCACCAGGACAGCACCGGGCTTCATCAGCTTGAGCTGCTCCCTTTTCACCAGATGGGGGGCCCGGGCCCCGGGTATCAGAACCGCTCCGATGACCAGGTCGCTTTCCTTCAGGACCATCTCGATATTTTCCCCGTTGCTGTAGAGGGTGGTGATGCGGCTTTCAAAGATATCGTCCAGATATCCCAGCCGGCGGGCGCTGATATCCAGGATGGTCACATCCGCTCCCAGTCCGATGGCCATCTTGGCCGCATTGGTTCCCACCACCCCGCCTCCGAGGATGGCCACCTTGCCCCGGGGTACCCCGGGAACACCGCCCAGAAGAACGCCCCGTCCCCCGAAGGGTTTTTCCAGGTACTTGGCCCCCTCCTGGACCGAGAGCCGGCCGGCGATCTCGCTCATGGGGGTCAGGCACGGCAGGGTCCGGTCCAGTTCCTCGATGGTTTCGTAGGCCACGGCCTTGACCTTTTTTTCCATCAGCGCCCGGGTCTGGGGTTCGTCGGCGGCCAGGTGGAGGTAGGTGTAGAGGATCTGGTCTTGGTGAAAAAGATCGTACTCCGAGGCCTGGGGCTCTTTGACCTTGATGATCATGTCGCTTTCATCGAAGAGTTTCTTCTTGTTGGCTTCGATGCTGGCTCCCGCATCGCGGTAGGCCTGGTCGGGGAATCCGGCGTTGGTTCCGGCCCCTTCTTCAACGGTCACCTGGTGCCCTTCCCTGATATAGGCTTTGGCGTTGGCCGGGGTCAGGCCTACCCGGTATTCGTGTTTCTTTATCTCTTTGGCTACTCCGATTTTCATGGCATACTCCGATATTCGATTATTTCAACATTATTACTACGAGAGTCGTAATAAATCAAGAAAAAAATACGAATAAATCAGTTCATGGGCCTTCGACCCGGTTTCTGCCTTTTGACTTGGCCTTGTATAGGTTGGTATCGGCCCGGGACAGGATTTCGGCGGGGTTACAGGGACAGGAGGATGCGTGGCATCCGGCGCTGATGGTAATCCTTTGCGATCCCACCGGCCAGGTTTCTTCTTCCACCCGGCGGCGTAGCCTTTCGGCCACGGCGGAAACCGTGTCTTTTTCCTGGTTGGTGATAATCACCATAAACTCTTCTCCCCCGTAGCGGCCGAGATGGTCATTATCCCGAAGGCAGGAGGAAAGCAGAGGGCCCAGCTTTTTCAGTACCGCGTCTCCCGTGGGGTGGCCATGGACATCGTTGACCTCTTTGAAGTGGTCCACATCAACCATGATAACCCCCAGGGTCTCGATATATCCGTTCCGGCCGTCTTTGCGGCAGCTTTTTTCCAGGCGGGCCATGATGGCCCTGCGGTTTTCCACCCCCGTCAGGGCATCGGTGCCTGCTTCAATCTCCATGTGGCGGTACCGTTCCTGGAGTTCCGACAGGAGGCGGTAGAACTGCCTGGCCAGGATGTGAATTTCATTGTCTCTGCCCCGGCGGCTCTTCTGATCTGGTGCCATCAGGGTGTCGCTTTTGCGTTCCACAAACCGGGTGAGTTTTGTTATGGGCTTCAGCATCAGCTTGAGGATAAGGGCGTAGTAGCTTCCCGTGAGCAAAAGGAAAACCGTTATGAAGATGGCGCTGGTCAGTACCACCGTATGAATCCCTTTCCGGTAAATCTCCGGGTGGTGCGGGAAGAAGAGAAAGAACCCCGGTTTCCCGTCAAACAGATTAACCGGCAGGGCGACATCCCAGGTCCCCAGGCCGAATAAGCCGGTTTTCAGGATGTGGTGGAGGGGAGAATCCCCACGGTCCCTTAGGACCGACCCTTCCGGCAGGAAGGTTGCCAGGGAAACTTCGGCCTGAAGCCTTTCGGATATCCCCTTCAGAAAAGAAGAGTCCACGCCGCGGCCCACCACGATAAAACCCCGGGCGGGGCCGGACCGGTCGGTCCTGAAGACGGGCCGGAAGGTAAAAAGGGCGAAGGAGCCGGATTCCTTGGTGATGAATCCCCTGACCACCATTTCCTGATTCGGGGGGGGACCGGAAACAGGAGAAAAGGTGTCCAGGATATTTTCCGGCCGGGTCAACCCTGTTTCGGCGAGTTCCGGGCGGAGCTCCGCATAGACCAGGTCTCCCCGGATGTTGTAGAAGGCGAAAAAGTCAAGATTGGCCACTTCCAGGGTCTCGGGGCCCAGATTGCTCTCGATGTATCCGGGGTCACCGGTCTGGACGAAATCGTAAGTATCGTTCCAGTAAGACCAGTCCCGACTGAAGAGATCCAGATGGTCCACTTCGGATTCCAGCAGATAAGAGAGCTGCCGGAGCCGGCGATGGAGATAGTCTTCCTCCAGGCTGTGATAGTCGGGCAATACGATGAACACTGCCATAATCTGAAAGACCAGGAGCAGGGATATCAGGAAAATCAGGGAGACGAGACGGAACTGGCGTTGCAGCGAAAGGTTCTTCAGGTTCATTCTTCTTACCTTTATTATTATCAATAACCGGGGGAACCGATAGCCCCGGGTGATAAAAGTTGTCAGATTTATTGCTATTTATTCCCATCTCCCCTACACTGTTCGCCATGAAGAAACCAGCCCATCGATCACCCCTGTTATTACTGCTGACATTTTCAGCCCTTCCCTTTTTTACCAGCTGCGGCGCCGGCGCTCCTGATTTTCTGGAGTTTGATGCTCCCCGGTTTAATCTACCCCCGGGAACTGTCAAACCCCTGGATGTCTACGGCATCAAGTCCGGGAAAGAGGGGCCGCAAAAGACCCTTCTTTCTGAGTCGCTGCAGTTCTCTTCAGACCGCCCCGATGAGTTCAGCATTGATTCCAACGGGATTCTTTCCCTGTCGTCGGGGCTCCTGGCGGGGGAAACCGCCGGGATAACAGTCCGCCACCGCGGCCGGGAAGCGGTCCTCACCGTCATGGTCCGGCCCGACCGGGAAGCCACCATCGATGCCGATGCGGTCCTGCGCCGCCCCGAAGCCCTGGACAGCCTGGTCAACAAGGAGCGGTTTCTTCCCGAAGCTTTTGTCCCGGAGGATCTGGTACGGATTTCGGTCCCCACCATCCTCACCTTCGAAGAGGTGAATCATCTTCGCCTTCCCGCCGCAGAGGCGTTGAAGGAGCTGTTTGAGGCCGCCTGGGCAGAAGCGGGGCTTAACCTCTACGCCCGGTCGGGGTACCGTTCCTACGAAACCCAGCGGGGGCTCTATCAGGCGGCGGTGGCCCGGGACGGTCAGGAGTGGGCGGACCGGTACAGTGCCGTACCGGGCAGTTCGGAACACCAGACGGGTCTGGCCATGGATATCACCGCCGAATCGGTTCGCTTTCAGCTGGAAGAGGCTTTCGGAGCCACCCTTGAAGGGCGCTGGGTGGCGGAAAACGCCCATCGTTTCGGCTTCATCCTCAGGTATCTTCCGGGTAAGGAAGATATTACAGGATATAATTACGAGCCCTGGCACCTGAGGTATGTGGGCGAACCTGCGGCGGCGGAGATTTATCAAAGAGGCCTGACCCTGGAGGAGTTTTACGACCTTCCCGAGGAGGAAACCGAGTGAAATATCAGGTTCTGGTCCTGGGGTCCGGCCCTGCGGGACTGACCGCCGCCCTGACCTGTGCCCGGGCCGGGTTCACCACCGCCCTGGGGGAGAACGATGCCGCCGGAGGAACGGGACTGAGGTGGGGCTGTCTTCCCGTCAAGGGCGCCCTGGATCTGTTCCGGTTCCCCGGTGCCGGCCCGGAGGCCGCCGTTCCTGCGGAAGCATCCCCGGGGGATGAAGCGTTCCAGGTCCGGATGGACCGGGCCGCTGCGGTGTCCCGGGAGGTGGAACGAAGACTTGCGGAGGCGGGGGTTGCGGTTTTTCACGGGGAACCCCGTTTTACCGGCCCCCGGACCGTGGCGATCTCTGCTGCCGAAGGAACCGCGCCGGTCATCCTTGAGGCCGACAGGGTCGTCATAGCCACCGGCACCAGCCCCGCCGCGCCGGCGGGGTTCTCTTTCGAAACCCCTGGTATCCTTTCCCACCGGGAACTCCTCTTTCTGCCCCGGCGGCCCGAAAGCCTGGTCATCCTGGGGGGAAACGTGGAGGGGATCGAACTGGCCTGCCTCTACGCCCGGCTGGGGACGACGGTGACCGTGGTGGAGCAGGAAGAGCTCCTTCTTCCGGGGAATGATGAAGATCTGAAAATCCCGGTCCTGGCGGCCCTCCGAGGGCTTGGGGCGGGGCTGATCATAGGCACCCGGGTGGAGGGGGCCCGTTCGGTACCGCCGGGCCGAACCGGTGGCGGTTCTCGGAAGAGCGGGGTGGAGGTGACCCTTTCGGGGTCCGCCGGAACCCTCCGGGCGGACTACCTGGTGGTGACGGGGTTTCGGAAACCGTCCATTCCCGCCGGCTGGGAGGCGGTGGGGGGAACCGTTACGGCGACGGGGATCCCCGTGGACCATCGGTTCCAGACCAGCCTGGAAGAGGTTTACGCCGTGGGCGACATCAACGGCCTCATGGGGATGGCCCACGCGGCGATCCACCAGGCCTCTCATCTGCCCCGGATCTGGCGGGGCGAAACGGTCCGGCAGGAGTATCCCCTGCTGCCCCGGACCATCTTTACGATTCCCGAAATCGCGGGAGCCGGGGTGCAGGAGGGGGATGCTCCCGCTGCGGGAGGCCCGTACAGGACCTGCCGGGCGGATTTCACTCGAACCTGGCGGGGCTTTTACCGGGGTGAAGAGGGGTTTATCAAGCTTATTTTTGACGGAGAGGACCGCCTCAGGGGAGTCTGGGCGGTGGGCCGGGACGTGACGGAAATGATGAGTTTCGCCGCCCCGGTGGTCAAGGCGGCACCGCGGCGGGAAGAGCTTCTGGACACCCTGTTTATCCATCCTTCCCTTGGGGAAGCCATCAGGGAAGCCCTGGAGACCTGACCCGGCTCAGGCGGACGGGGCCCCCGCCAGGTTCTTCAGGAAAGCGGCGATGAACCGGCCGGGGAATTCGTAGGCCCCTTCGGGGTCGATGACGGCAAATTCGGGGTTGTGGAATTTACCGTTGTTGCCGGGAAGACCCAGCATGACCGTGGGTTTGTACTGGCTGATATCTCCCACATCGGAGCTGGCGGCGGAAAAAGCCTCTTCGGTGAAGGTTGCCCCTGTTTCTTCACAGGTCCTTCGGGTGAGGTCATGGAGAAAGGGACTTGCCTCAAAAGGGGCGTACCCGGGGTCCACCGTTATTTCCACCTGGGATCCCAGGGCCTGGGCGCACCCCAGGGCGGCGTTTCTCAGTTTATCCACCGTGCTGTTCACCCCCCCGGGGGACAGGCTCCGCACGTAGGTTTCCACCACCGCGTGGGCGGGGATCAGGTTCACCGACTGATCGGCGGGAAGCTTCAGGATCGGGTGGATGCGGATATGATCCTCTTCATCAAAACTCTCCCGCAGAAACGCGGCGGCCTGAAGGAAGAGGGAGGCGGCGTTCTGGGCGTTGATGCCCCGGTGGGGCTGAGCCCCGGCGTGGGAACTGCGGCCGGTGAAAGCGAAGGACATCACCTTGAAGCCGCTCATCTTCAGCACCGAATTGATGAAGAGCCCTTCACTGCCCGAAGCGCTGTGGGTGGAAATTACGAAGTCGGCGTCATCGAAGTAACCGCGGTGAAGCAGCTCCAGTTTCCCGCTGAGGTGACTTATGGTTCCCGCTTTTCGCAGCTCCTCCCGGAGAGGAAAATCGATGAACTCCTCCGCCGGGATGGCGGTGAAGGCCATTTTTTCCAGAATCCCGGGGTTTTCGCTTTTCAGGATCCGGGCGGTTTCCCAGAGGGCCACCATCTGCTGGTGGTGACCGCAGGAATGGATATAGCCCCCCCGGGGAGAGCCCGGGTTGGGCAGGGCATCCATATCGGAAATCAGAAAAATCCGTTTACTCTTCAGGGAACCCCCGGAGTGGGCGGTGAATCCGGGAAAATCACCGAACTCTTCCACCTCGAATCCCAGGTCCCTGAAGACCCGGGACAGGATCCGGTGGGTTTCTTTCTCATGGAACCCCGGCTCAGGATGATTCCAGAGCAGGGTCCCCAGTTCCTTGGCGTTCATGACCCTTCCTAATAATTGATGTCGGCGTAGGCCACCCACCCTCCGGCGGTAATCAAATCGGCGTCAAAGCCGGTGAGGGAGAAGGGGTAGACGGCTTTCTTGCCCTTCGATTCAAGATAGAGCCTGCGCTGCTCGAAGTCAACCGAGAGGCTGGTCTCTTCTCCGGCGAAATCGGTGAAAATGCCTTCAATTTCTTCCCGGGAAAGTTCCACCGCCAGCATGCCGCAGTTGAACATGTTCTGCCGGAAGATCCGGGCAAAATTTTCCGCGATCACCACGTTGATGCCGTTTACTTCAAATGCCCAGGGGGCGTGCTCCCGGGAAGAGCCGCACCCGAAGTTGCTGCGGCTGATCACCGCTTTTTTTTCCTGAATATCCCGGGAAGGTACGAACCCCGGCAGTTCCAGGTCTTCCAGCAGGTACGGCTTCAGCGCCTCCTTGGTAACCTCGGTGAGGTACCGGGCGGGGATGATTTCGTCGGTATTGATGTCGGATCGGTCTAAAAAAAGTACTTTCCCGTTAAAATCTTTCATTATTCTGCCTCTCTGAAAAGGGTGGAGATGGTGCCCGCCACGGCGGTGGCGGCGGCGCTGGCGGGGCTCATCAGGTGGACCGTGCCGCCTTTCCCCATCCGGCCCTTGAAGTTCCGGTTGGTGGTGGAAGCACAGACCTCACCGTCCGCCAGAACCCCGTTGCTCATGCCCAGGCACGCCCCGCAGGTGGGGTTGGTGACGCAGAATCCGGCGTCAAGAAAAGTGTCAATAAGCCCTTCCTTAAGGGCCTGGCGATAGACTTCCGGGGTGGCCGGAGCCAGGATGGCCCGCACCGCGGGGGAGACGGTCTTCCCCTTCAGCACCGCCGCCGCCGCCCTGAGATCCTCGATACGGCCGTTGGTGCAGGATCCTATATAGACTTGATCCACCGGGGTTCCCGCCATTTCCGCCACCGCTTTGACCTGGTCCGGTTTAAAACCGAAGGTCGCCTGGGGCGTGAGGTCTGAAACATCGTGGGTGATCTCCCGGGCATAGACCGCATCTTCGTCGGCGCACCAGCGGCGGTACTCTGCCAGGGCCGCCCCGGGAGAGTTATACTCCTCCTTTATGAAGGGCCAGAGGAAGGCCACGGTGGTTTCATCGGGGGCGCAGATTCCGCTGGTCCCCCCCGCCTCGATGGCCATGTTGCAGAGGGTCATCCGCTCTTCCATGGTCATGGCTTTAACCACGGGCCCGGTAAATTCGATGACATGATCGGTGGCACCGTTGACCCCGATGCGGCCGATGATGGAGAGGATGACATCCTTGGCGGCCACCCCGGGTTTCAGGGTTCCGGTGATTTCGATTCTGATGGTGGCGGGGCGTCGGAAGGCGCAGACCCCTTTGAGAATTCCCACTTCCAGGTCGGTGGTGCCCACCCCGGCGGCGAAGGCGCCGAAGGCGCCGTGGGTGCAGGTGTGGGAATCCCCCATGATCACGGTGAAGCCGGGCCGGACAAAGCCCTTCTCGGGAAACAGGGCGTGACACACGCCGTTTTGCCCGATATCAAAGAAATCCCTTATGCCGTGGCGGCGGGCCCAGTCCCGGAGGATCTTGCCCTGCAGGGCGGTTTTGCTGTCCTTGGCGGGAGTGACGTGATCGATCACCGCCTTGATCTTATCGGGGTCGAAAACCCTGTCCATCCCCCGGTCCATCAGATCGGTGATGGCGATGGGGGTGGTGATCTCGTGGCAGAAAACCCGGTCCAGCCGGAGAACCTCCACCTGGCCGTCGGGAGAATTCACCCGGTGGCTTTCAAAAATCTTTTCGGCAATTGTCTTTCCCATATGTTGTTCTCCTTGAATCCCAGCTTTGGTGAAGATGTGCTCCGGGTAAAACGAAGATTCTCGAGGATTGGCACCTGCGCTCAAAACCAATCGCGCAGGCACCCACCCTCTACCTCTTCGTTTTACCAAAGATGTAACCCCTTTATCAAAACTGGAATTCTCTATTCGCTCGTACTTAAAGGAGGAAATTACAAAAATCAGGGATTTTTGTAATATCTTCCATGATTTCACTGATTTTATGTTTCTAACGAAAAATCCGGCCCGGGGTGATGACCCAGAGGGTGACCAGCGGGACCTCTCCGGTGTTCCGGATGATGTGGGGCATATCGCTGGTGAAGGCCACCGTATCCCCCCGCCCCAGGGGCAGCACCTCTTCGCCGTAGGTGAGTTCTCCCGTACCCTCCAGGATGATCCCCACCTCCCGGCCGATGTGACCGAACTCTTCATCTCCCTTGGCACATCCCGGGGGAATCTCTACCTTCAGGACCTCCAGGGAGGGTGATTCGGGGGCCTCGGGATGGAAGGCCATCTGCCGGTAGGTGACTCCCCCCAGGATCAGCTGGTTCTGCTCTTCCGGGGTCAGTACCACCGCCCGCTTTTTGCGCCGAAAATCCTGGAACAGATACTCCACATTCAGATTCAGCACCTCGGCGATGGCAATGAGGGTATCGATGGAGGGGGACGCCTTGTCTCTCTCGATCTGGGAGACCAGGGATTCGCTGACCTGAGCCCTGGAGGCCACTTCTTTCAGGGTGAGACCTCTTCTCTCTCGGACCAGCCGGATTTTCGCACCGAATTTGTACCCTTTGGACTTCAATTTAATTAAAACCTCTGCAGTATTTATAAATAATCGGGGATTCCCCGTCAAGGGCGGATTGTGCAAACGGCGGAAACTGGCTAAAATCTTCCCATGATTGCCACCATCGTCAACTGTATCGCCGTTCTCATCGGATCCTTCCTGGGAGTTTTGCTGCACCGCCGAATCGGGGCGGAATTCAAGTCCACCGTTTTTACAGGCCTGGGGATATTCACCCTGGTCATCGGACTCTCCATGTCTCTGGCGTTCAGCCGGGTGATCTACGTGGTTCTTTCCCTGGTGGGAGGGGGGCTGCTGGGGGCGTGGTGGGATCTGGACGGCAGGCTTCTCGGCTTCGGCCGCTACCTTGAGTCAAAATTCGATAAATCCGGAGGAGAAGGGGAGAACAAGGGAAGGTTTGCCCATGGTTTTCTCAACGCCTCCCTGCTCTTCTGCGTGGGAGCCATGGCCATCGTGGGGGCCATCAAGGCGGGAATGGAGAAGGACTATACCCTTCTCTTAACCAAGTCGGTGATGGACGGATTCGCCGCCATCGCCCTGGCGGCGGCCCAGGGGATAGGGGTTGCCTTCAGTATCATTGCCCTGCTGATCTACCAGGGCGGGCTGACCCTGGTGGGAATGGGGCTGGGCAACATCGTTTCCCCCCTGACCCTCTCGGAGATCTCCGCGGTGGGGGGCATGCTGATTGTGATGATCGGGGTGAACCTTCTCAACCTGAGGCAGATCAAGACCGCCAACTTTCTTCCCGCCCTGGTGCTGATCACCCTCTTTACCTCCCTGGAACCGCCGGTTCTGGCCCTCTGGGAGCGGTTGAGTTTTTAGTAAGATCAGGGTTGGAATCGGTATCCCAGCCCCCGCAAGGTTAGGATATGCCGATGTTCCCGCTGTTCTTCCAGTTTTTTACGCAACCAGCCGATATGGACATCCACAGTCCGGGTGGTAGCCACTGAATCGTATCCCCATACATGATCAAGTAGCTCATCACGGCTTATTAATCTATTTGCGTTTCTGCATAGATATTGCAACAGCAGATATTCCCGGGTGTGCAGGGCAATCGGCATTTCATTTTTTGTCAGCTGGGCTTGTTTGGTATCCAGAAGAAAATCTCCAAATTTGAATTGGGGTGCAGGAACCTTGCCCCGATATTCTCCCCTTCGAAGAAGGGCTTTGATCCGGGCCACCAGCTCTAAATTATCAAAGGGTTTCATTAAATAGTCATCGGCGCCGAGTTCCAACCCCATGACCCTGTCCATGACCAGGGTTCTGGCGGTGAGCATCAGAATCGGAGTTTTTTTCCCCTTTTGGCGAAGGTACCGGCAAACATCAAAGCCGTTTTTACCAGGAAGCATTACATCGAGAATAATACAATCCCATTCGGTTTCCATAGCCGCCGCTTCTCCCGAAATACCATCGGCCCGAACTGACGCTTCGAAACCTTCATCGATGAGATTATCCTCCAGGCTCATTTGAAGGCCCGGTTCGTCTTCAATAACCAAGATTCGCTTCATTCAGGATACCTCTTCGTTGGGGAAGTGAATGATGAACCGGCTGCCCCACCGGTTACCCTTGGCATCAGAATGAACGGGGCTTTCCACGCGAATCGTTCCGCCGATTAATTCAAGGGTTCTCTCTACAAGATGTAACCCCAATCCGCTTCCGGCGATCTGATGGCTCATGCTTCGCTTCCCCCGGTAAAAAGGATGGAAGATCTTTTTTTGTTCCCGGGAGGGGACCCCCGGCCCATGATCGGTAATGGTTAAAACCACCATATCGGTTATCCGTCCCCGGTAGAGACTCATGACGATCTTCCTGGCTTCCGCACCGAAGCCGCAGCCGTGTTTTAAGGCATTGGATAACAGGTTTTCCACCACCAGCCTCACGGCCTGGGAGTTTATTTTTACCTTGATATCCGGTTCAATTTCTTTTTCCAGTTCCGCTTTCGCCTCGTTCAGAAGCGACTGCAGAGAATCTGCCGTATCAGCTACACATTCGGACAGGTTCACCCATGTATCTTGCTGGGAGGATGTCCCCTGGTTTTCCAAACCGGAATAGAGAAGGATCCCTTCCACATGTTCTGACAATCTCCTGGTCTGGTTTGAGATAACCGCGCCATACCTGGCAATCCGCTTTTGGTCGGTGACCAACCCCCGTTCCAAGGTGTCCGCCGAAGACCGGATGACGGCTAAGGGAGTTCGCAGTTCATGACTCATGGAGGAGACAAAGTTCTTTTCTTTTATCAGCATCATTTGGCTTTTACGAAAGAGGCCGTAAAGGAGGATAAGGGTGAGGAGGAATAATACCTGAAATCCCAGTATGACCAGAAGATTCAGATGTTTCTGAAACTCGACATGTTCAGCTAAATCGCCGCCGGGATAGAAAACAAGCACTTCATAGGTATTCTGTAAATCCTTCGCTGCCGCCGATGGTTCCCTGCTCAAGATCATCCAGATACGCAGAAGAAGATTCCTCCTCAGGTCTTCCTCGGCGAACTTGTCCTGAGGCAAGTTCTTAAGAGGGGCGAGATAGAGAGTCCGTTGTAACTGGTAGGATTCTTCCGGTTTCTGATTCGGGCCGATGCGGCCCTGTTCATATATAATATCCCCTGTTTCGGTCTCCCGAAGAAGAAAGGGATAGTCCGAGAGATAT
>Ga0334882_1001493_pt1 | contig 27653 bp, 30 predicted proteins | sample GraSluR1_MG_5_FD_207226 | JGI IMG/M metagenome (GOLD analysis project Ga0334882, IMG submission 207226) | Sludge microbial communities from methane-producing bioreactor in Wageningen University, Netherlands - Granular Sludge_15_04-R1 | ecosystem: Engineered > Bioreactor > Anaerobic >...
ATTTATTTTTGTCAAATTTGGTTTTTTCTCGAAAAGAGTAATATTTTCAACCAACGAACCATCAAAAAGTACCTGATTCTGAGAAAAGTAAAAAACATTGGCACTAAAACTGTCAAAATCCTTATCTTTAAGAAGTGTTATACAACGAGTTTGAATTGAGCCGGATAGTATTTTTGCTATGGTTGATTTACCGGAACCATTTGGCCCACTTAGACCAATTAAATGACCTCTATGTAATTTTAAGTTATTAATTTTCAAATTAAAACTTGCACCAAAAGTGTGTTTAATTTCTTTTATTGTAATAATATCGTCATCATACTCTGTATTTCTCAATGGTATTTCATTTTCATTTGCGATGTTTTTATATATATCAATATAAGGTTTTATTCTGTTAAATATTGGGACTAATTTGGGCAACTCTATGATTAATGAGCTTATTACTCGTTGTAATGGTACGTTAAAATATGTGGAGTATGATATAAAAGCAAAAAGAACGCCAATTGATAACTTGCCGTCAAAATACTGTACTCCACCAAGAAAAAATATAAGAACTGATGGAATACTTAATACTAATACATTTGATGCGCTCACTAAGCTGTGAAAAAAACCTTGTCCTATTGTAGCTTTGATATATGAACTATCAGAATAGGCATACTGTGCCTCAGCTGTTTTGTTTAAATTATATGCTTTTATAAAGAGAAATGCCATAAACCACGAATATACTTTATTTGTTAGCAAAGCAAGTTTCTCTTGTGTCTCCTTCGAATAGAAGTTAATCCTGTTCTTAAATATCAAGCCGTAGTATATAGTAAAAGGTATAAATACGAATAAAATAATAGATAAAAATAAATTCATTTTAATAAGAATTACTGCTAAGGCTAAAAGAAAAAGAATGTCGATGGATAAAGATAAAACGAAAGAAGTAAAAAATCCTTTTAGTTTACTTGAATCATTGAATAAACGAGAAGTATAATCGCCCAACGATTTTTTTTCGAAATCAATAAAACCAAGATTGAGTATATTATTTATAATGGTCCTTCTTAAGTTATAGCCAAATTCCTCTGTAATTTTTACAGTAAGTAGGTTTGCAAAATAGTTTGTAATAATTCTGAAAATTGAGACCGCAATTAATATGTATAAATACTTATTGAAATCAGACCTATCATATAATGCAAGCGCATCAATCAACCAAGCGCTAACTAATGGAAGAATGAGTAAAAGAAATGCATCAAATATATAAACAACAAAAGCAACGTAGAATAGCAATTTACTATTAAGAAACTTTAATAGATTAAAAGAAATACTAAATAGTGTTTTAATCATTTGATGGTAATTTAGTACATATAATAATTTGACACATCAAAACAAAATTTTACTGAAAGTATGAAAATTAAAATATAACTACCCTTAATTCTCAAGCTACTCTATAAATATAGGAGTAGCTTGAGATCAATGAGTTAAACTAAATTACGATAACTCACTACATCTGCCATAAACTGTGCATGTTGCAGTTGAGCTTCACAGGGCAGACCAATATGACTGCACATTGCAACAGTCCAAGCACCTGCGACTAAGCCAACCGAGGCAACAGCAGCAGCAACAAATGCAAAACCAGCAACGGCAAGGACAAGGCATGGAACAGCAACTGTGCACACCTCTGTTGTTTTGGCATTACTAAAATCGATACCATTGATGTACTTTAGTAAGTCATTTCTTTGTTCAGGATTTGTTGCATAATCCTCGCACAATTGCTGCAAGTCTTTGCTTTTCCTTGAAAGCATAACTCTTTGTTGATGATTTGTTCTCATAATTCTAATTGATTTTGGTTAAAAAAATTTGAAATTCCAACTAAGGGATCGGTATATTTGGGGTTATAGAACGGGTAAAGGGTATAGGAATTATTTTCATTTTTACAGAATTTCAGCTGCACAATTTGTTTATAAACATAAGCATTCCCAATTGTTTTTATTGTTTCTTCAGAGTATGTGCTGTTGAATGGTTGGTTGGTTGTTATAGATTTAAACCTCTTCTCACCCTCAGTCATAATAGAGTGTGCATAATTTCTAAAATGAAGAGGAAGAGGCATCTTGCTCAACACAATAGATGAAACTTCAATACCACTTGAGTGTTTAAACAAGGTGTTAATTTTTTCATTTAAAAAAATGTTGTGCATAGAACCGAGAGATTCAACAAATAGTAAAGCGAGAGTATCATTATTACTAATAGTAGGCAAGGGTAGGAATAAATCATCTGTAATTGTTTCTTCTCTTGCTAAATTAATAATCTCAAATGAGTTATAGTCTATTTCATTAGAACACAGATTAATGCCAGCAACGAGGTTAAATCTTACTCCACCCGATCTTAGTTTTTCCTTATCAATAATTTTAGCCTTGTTGGCATTTAATGCCAAGTTAAAGAGAATGAACTCTTTATAGATATTACTAGAGGGTAAAATGCTGACATCATTGCTTCCGAGTGAACATGCAATATTTGACAATACGCCATAGTCTGAATTAATTTCAAGGAAATTAGTTGTATTGTTGAATTTGTTTTTTAACTCATTCGCAATAAGACTGGTGTCAGATGTAATTGTGTTAAGAAGGGTATTGCGAGAGCAGGTAGGGTAACTACTAGGCAGGCTTGTTATAAAGTAAAAACCTTCAAATGGAATAATACAAATATTTGGCATGCGATAATTATTGCTGCTTTTAACTAACAGCCCAGTTCTAAGTAAGGCGTGAAAAACTTTTTCAGGAATAAAACTTTGGAAAAATGCTAAATCTGCCGGTTGTCCAAATCTAAAAACGGAAAAAGTAAATGCATACAGTGGATTTAACTTGGCAATGTTTGCCATAAACATAGAGAAATCAGGGTAAATGGTGTTTTTTTGGTTAAGAAACGTGTTTAAAAACTGGTTTAGTGATTTATATGAAATATCATCCAGCCAATGTTTTATTAAGGAAATTTCCCGAATCTTTTCAAATTTAAGCATCGCTTTTTCGAATTATAAGATTATCGTGATCTACTGATTGCAAGACACCGTTTGAATCGTAAATTACATAAAAAATAGTTTCTATATCATTTACTACTTGTTTAAGAAGCAATTTTCCATAACTTGCTCCAGATATCATTGCATTTTCTAGTACTTCAACTTCTGCGTAACCAACTGGTAAAATCTGGAATGATAATTTCTTTGAATCAGGCTTCAAACTCCTTAACCACAAAAAAGGAATTAGTAAAGCACCAGCAAACGTGATAAAGAAATTGCCATTTACAATAGGGACAGTTTGGATAATATCGCTTGCACTTGTCCTTCGAGTGGAAAAGGTAGCTTGATTATTAGAAATATCTGCTAAAAATAAATTATTTTCAGAGTCACTTATTTTAACACTAAGTGGAAACCAGTTGTCAGTTACCTCCATATATACCGTTTGGTAAAACCCATTCACTCCAAATACTGTTATATCCGATTTAATCATAAACCTATTTTTGGTGCTATAAATCTCGTAGGCCTCACGTGCTATCATTGGCCCATTACTGGTATATGCAGAGTACACTCCTTTCTCGAAAGGGCTTAGCCCGTTTACTTGCTGGATCATCTCTTTGATATTAAAGCGTTATAAAAATTGCGTGTTTCGGTTGAACTTTTAAAATTTACATATAGAAAACTGCTATCCTGTAATCTGATTTTTAAATAGGGTGGGTTCTCCCTATAGATGAATAACCTACCTCTTCCTTCCCCTTCCAGCTCAAATCTGCCAATGTACGAAATGTAAAATCCACTCCCACTCAGCACTCTCTCTACTTTTGGCATTATATGAACAGTGTCAATGGTTGCGATTCTATCAAGACTTATGGTGCAACCAAACCTACCAGCAATTACAATATTTTCTTTAGAGGCATCAATATATATTGAAGGTAATTTAGAAGCCTTTTTTGCAAAATAAATTGGTACAACAATAATAAGTACTGTAAATGTCCATTTTAGCAAACTAATGCTCTTAAAATAAGATTTGTAGGTGGTGTGTACTTTCGACCATTTAATGGTTAAAATTATAAAAACCAAAAGTGAACCAAAAATATAAACAAAGAAGGTAATAGCAGTTAAACCCTGAATATTAAATGCAACATACAATGAATTTACCCCCAAAAGTATCAGAGCAGAAATAATGAAAAAGATCGATTGTTTTCTTTGGATAGAAATAGTACTTGCTGATTTGGCACGCTGTTTTGACGTAAGGTACAACAAGAAGCCAATTAGTAAAAAAAGAATGCCTATTAAAAATAAAAAATATTTTGTCAGCATAATTGATATTGTTTAAGTTTTATACACGTAGTTACTTGAATTGATTGTAGAGTTGATGATGATTTTTCTTGCAATAATATCATCCTCTAATTCTAATCCTTTAGACTGGAGGTAATCTAAAACATCCTTATTTGTAAACAGTTCGATACATAACTCGCAATTACCAGAGTAAGATGATTTTGGATGTATTTTCAGGTTGGTGTTTTTTGCAACCCTCTCCATAAAAGATTTCAAACCAAAATACCGTATAATGTTAGAGATCAAATCATCATTTGCCCTTTCAAAAATAACAGATAAATCCTCTTCACGCCAATTGCCTATGCTTAGAAAGGGTAGCCCAGGACTAGCTACACCGCAACATATTGTTACATTGCCATCGGGATGACAGGATAGGGTAGAAATTGTATCAACGCATAAATTAGGTAAATCTTCATATTTGATTTGAGGAATATCTTCCCTACTTATATAGTGTTGCCCTCTACCGTAATTTACAGCGCTATTGCACGTAAATGCATGTTTATATAACGTAAATGGGTTTAAATCGGCACTTTTAATGGCCCTGCAATTTAATGAATTCTCAAAATCTTTAAGAGAATGTTTGTTTTTGCAACTAGAGGTAGTAAATTCGCCTGCAACTAAAACTGTTTTGAAATTAATATCACAACCCGCCTTATAGGCAAAGCCAATATTTTTTAGTGGGACATATTCTTGATGAAATTCGCCACAGCTCACATTTAGTTCATCAAGCCCAGCAACCTTCCAATCACTTAGTATTTTAAAGGCTTTGTCATAACTTTTTGCCCAGTGACCATTTGTTACTATTCTTATGTTTTTAATAGTGGTATTTCCTTTTACAAATCGAAGATAATTACATAAATCTACATGCTTGATTAGAGTGGGTTCTCCACCAGTTAATACAATGCTAGAGGCACCAAGTTTGGATGAATCTAAAGCAAGTTTTTTCATCTCATCAAGGCTCATCCATTCCTTGTTGTTCGGTGAGCAATTCAATCCACAATGTTTGCACTCAACATTACATTGGTATGTTACTAGTAGTGCGAGAGACGATAATTCATTCATTTCTTAAGGCTATTAATTACATCTGCAGATAATGGTTTGAAATACATGCCTATAACTTCGTTTTTTTTGTTAAAAGTAAGTTGGAATGACAAATATGTAGTGTCAAATCGACAGTCCTGAAAAATTAATTCCCCAACTTCATGATTAACACTATAAATATTAAAAATGGTATCAAGTTTACCAGCCTTGGTGGTAATGTCTTTCCAAACATCGTGAAGTACTTTTTCCGTAATCTGTTTCTTAAGCCCGTTTGATATATAGAAGTGCGGTTCAATGTAATTATCATTATTTAACGACTGTAGGAACATCCTTGCAATTTCCTTGTTGTCGCTCAGACGAAATTGATTGCTCGCTTCACTACCTTTCTTTTCAAGCTGACTTTTACAGCCCGAAGAAATAAATACAAGTATTGAACACAGCAGCAAGAGAACTACTTTTCTTTTCATAAATTTTAGTTTAAAAAAGTTAATAATATTATCATAATACACTATTCCCAAATTTTATAGGAAGCAGTATTTTTTCAGCTCATCATATAATTTTAATGTTTTTTCCCTTTCCTTAAAATTTATGTAAATTGGTTCTCTACCTTGTGACTCAATCAGAATATATGGAATGGAACCTTTTTTAATAAATAGTCTTATGGAACTTTTGTCCTGAATCTTAAAAATCCCTGATCTTGTTTTTCCAAAAGCGTAACCATTTTTTCTCAATACAATTTTCGGAAGTATTGAAACGGTATCAACATGAGTTAATTCATTATAAGGAATACTTTGCCCATAAAAACCTTTAATAGTCAACCCGTCATTTTCAAGTTTTATTCTTGTTTCTTGTTCACTTGATATAAACAATGCACCAATAACAAAAAATAATATAAATAATATTAACCAAGAAGGATTTATGCTCTTTTTAAATGATGAATTTTCAAAATTAGTTGGTGATTCCTTATTTATAATGGATTGAATAAATTCACAAACCTCAAAAGGGTTGTTTGTGCCGATTCTTACTATTTTCTTACTATTTTTGAAAGATAATTCGATAGCTTTCAAACCTGAAACATTGTACAACCAACCGTTTGATATTTTGCGAATGCCTATACCATAGATTGCGGAATTTTTAACAGGTTTACAGTAATTAATATCAGAAATATTATAGGATTTACCAAATAATCCAATCCCTAGTTTAAAAGAAACTGTAGTGTTATCAACAATTATTTTTAACTTATAAAAAGTCAACAGGCAAACAAAGAAAACTACAAAGAGAGTTAGTAAAACATAAACCACTGGGCTAGGCTGTAAACCTGCTCTAATCAATAAGCCTACGGATAGCAAAACAATAGGAGCAAAAATAGCCACAGAAAATGTACCAAACTGAGTAAATTCCCTATTTTCCATATCAAATAGCTTTTGAACAATTATTGTTTAAAGTTGAAACATCATCAATGACATTGTTTTTGTGATAGATGCTTAGAGAATACTATTTCAATACCCTCACAGCAGGGAGGCTTCCAATAGCCTTTTATCTTATTTTTGGGCTGATCATAAACACCCTTAAAAGTACTATTGAAGGCAGGGATACTTAATTTAATGCTATCCGTGATAGTAATATTTTCGGTGTTTAAGTCAAATAAACCCTGTTCGGGATTATCAACTTTAATAAGCAGTTGTTCGTTAACCGTTTTTTCAATTTTCATTACAATGGTTAATTCAATTCCATTCAAATGCAATACTCCATGCCACTCTCCAAGAATAGTTTTTTTTTCTGGAGTACATCCATAATAAAAAATTGCAAAGACGATCATAACAAATAATGCTTTAGTCAAGTATCTTGTAATTGAAATGAGTGCTATCATGTATGACAAAGTAATAGTTTAATAATCTAATAAATAAGCAATATATTTTAGGGGTGAATTTTCCGTATGAAAGTGTATTTTAGTTAAAAAATAACCAATAGCACAATGCAAGTATAAGAGAAATAATGCGTATATAGTGATGCTTGTTCCTTTATTTGTATAAGTGTATTATATTCGATGATAAGTGTAAAAATTTAAAGGGGGTTGTTGTTTTGGGATTTAAGTTTATCAAAAAACGCCTTCTTTTTCCTACATGATGTGTTGAGGCAAACCCCATTTGTTAGAGTAATAGCAACACTGTTTTTTAGTTTTAAAATAGTTTTGATAAAGTGAAGGTTGAGTAATGTATCGTGATGTATTCTAAAAAAACAATCGGGCAGGAGTTGTTCAAATACACCTAAACTTCTAGAAGCCAATAGTCTTGTGTTGTCGGCTAGATAAAGCCAGGTATACTGCTTTTCTGATTTACAGAAAACTATTTCCCTGCACTGAACAATATGGTCATTTTTGTTATGCTTCACAAAAATTTTATCGCTTCTTTCCTTTTTGTTATATTGAAGACAAAAAGGGTATCCGTTACAATATTTAATATTTGTCATGACCGTCTTTAAATAACATGAGTTATAGAAGTTAATACCCTGTCATTCTATTGTAAATCCTATTTGTCAAATGATATATATTCACCGTATTTTTACCATTACCGCTAACGGCTGGGGGTTGATAAAGTGCAGGCGGTTGGAACATCGTCATCGTCCCACGATGAGGACGCTGGATTGAAACGAGTAAGTTTTCTAATCCGCTGATAGCCTGCATTTTATTAACCCCTTGTTATGGGCAGTTATTAAATATTGAGTCATTGAAATACTTGCAAAAACAACTTTTATTATAATTGAGAAATTAATAAAAACTAGTAAAATTAAACTTACCAATGAAGATAATTGAATTGAAAAATCAAAGCTATTTGAGGAAACTCTTTTTCTATTAATAACTAATCTTAGCGCAGAAATAAAACCAGCAACACCAATTAAAAAAAGAAAATTCCGTTCCATTAAATTTTCATTTAAAATTGAAAGAACAATGTAACCTAAAAATAATAACACATATAAACCAACTGCAAAGTAATCAATTAGAGAGTATTCTTTACTTCTGTAATTCAGGTTATTAAATGAATATTCAAAATTATCAAAAGTCTCTTTGTCTACAACTTCAGCTTTCATTGCATTTTTAAACATAACGTCAGTAAACTTGTATGGAAAAAGATTTCTACACTTTAATGATACAATAACATATAAGTTTTCTCCCGATGAATTATTTTCAAGGGTTAGTCGATATTTGTGGTAATCAAGTTTAAAATCTAACCACTTTTCATTGAATGACTCTATGTCAATTGATTGCGAATGCGAAAGATTGTATTTCGCACCACTGCTAGATGTTATTTTTACATTTCTAGCTGTATAATAGTTATAAGGGAAAAAACATTTTAAAAATATCTTTCTCATATGTTAAATTATTTAGAATTTATAATAATTTGAATGGTGTTTGCCTTGAGTTACAAACACCATTCAATGATATTTTCTAAATAGCGGAAGCGAAAATTGCACTACCTAACAATGCAGCAGCACCGCCCCAAGGGCCAAACAATGTCGTTGCATAACCAACTAATCCTGTTTGAACGCCTGCGATTGCACCTGTACAATCCTTAACATACCAAGGAATCCCTTTATTTGGTAGAATTAATGGCGCTTCTTCCCAAAACTCAATAGATGCAACTGTTATAGAGAATACCTTCTGTAAGTTCTTTTTTTCTGACAAGGAAAGAGAAGCATCAGCTAATATATCCTGTTCAATCTCATATAATTTGTTTAATAATTCAGGAAAATCGAAGGGATATTCTTCATATGCCGAAATAATTGAAGTGCAATAGATTTTTTCATTTTCTGTAATTTGTTCCTTTTCATAAATGTCATTGATTATGTAGTAACCAGTTTGAATATCAGATTCAGAATTTGAGATTTGCTCTAAATATGTTTTAATTCCAAGTTGATTACTATTAACAATGCTTGTAAACATACCTTCATCAATTCCTTCTACTACTTGAGCTAAATATTTATCAATAAGATTTACTTTTTCTTGAAAGGATAAAGTCGATTTAGAATGTCCATTTTTATAGAACATACCTAATACTTCATTGTGAATCTCACCATATTTTGATATGTCGAGTGGATGTTCTATTGCGTTGTTTGCTATTTCTTCATTTTTTTTGCAAGAATTTAAATTAATGAGAATCATAGAAATTAACAAAACAAAGATTACAATATACTTTTTCATATCTAGACAGGTTTTTAATTTTGCTTACTCTCTTTTTTATAGTTGTGGTTTCAGCCTATTCCAACTTTTCATAAATGGATGTTCAGCCCTAAATTGAACATAAATAAATGATTATTAAATATATAATAGTTGAAAATATTGTATTCAATGCAAAAATAAATAATTCCTAAATAAAAGTCAAGTGTTTAATCAAGTATATGAATGTCTGTGTCTTGTCTTATAATTGCCCATAACTTGTTTATATATCCAATAAAAGTTGCTTATATTTCAAATTTATGTTGTTAAAGACAACTTTTTGTGTTTTTTGATAAAGGTACGATTTTTCCAAAATATTCGAGCATCAAACCTATTTTTCTTTTCACGATATCCAACTCCTGTATTTTTATCTTCTTATTAATATCTCTTTTTTCTAAGAACTTCTTTTGTCAAACTCAAAACCAAACTCGCCCGCCGATTGCCCTAATTTAACCTCTGGGTTTACTCCTTTCCGCTCTCAATGCTACAGCTTCGCCCCGTCAGTCACAGGGCTACTAACAAGGGCGTTGAGCTTTCACGTACTAAAAGTAAAACTTTTATCCTATAAAAACTAAAAATCATCTAGGTAATCCTTGGATTAGTGAAAGATCATTTTAAAAAAATGAATGGATTCTAACTTATACAAGAGTTTGAAAGTCGAAAATTGTATGGAAAAAATGAATTGCTATTTACGGGTAATCCTATCAACTGCCTTGACCACATCACCATAATCAAACCCTCGCGATAAGCCAAAACGGATGAGTTTACCCCTTAGCTCAACAGGGCTTGTATGCTTTACCGTTTTGGACTTCTTGCTCAGAAGATCAAGCAGCGAAATGGCAGTGGTAAGATCCTTGATCTCATCGAGGGCAAGGTGTATATTGTCGCCCGATATGCCCTTGGCTTTTAACCCCAGCGCAATCTTTTTTGGGCCCCACTTGTTGAGGCGTGCCTTGTCGCGCGCAAAGGTTACCGCATAGCGGCTCTCATCAATGTACCCATCTTCTACCAGCATGGCGATAACAGTTTTGATTCCCTTCGGATCAACGCCCCACCGAACGAGGTTTAACCTGATATCGGCCTCACATTTCTCCTGCCGGCTACATAGCCTCTGCGCCCTTTCCAATGCCTTCTTTGTTTCCATCCCATTCATTATCTATGCTATCTATTCCGATTTTTGATATTTCCATTTTCCCAATCCTCCCCTCAACCCTCAACCCTCAACCCTCAACCCTCAACCCTCAACCCTCAACCCTCAACCCTCAACCCTCAACCCTCAACCCTCAACCCTCAACCCTCAACCTTAACCTTAACCTTAACCTTAACCTTAACTTCCTCCTTAACCCTAAACCTCAAACCCTCAACCTTAAACCCTCTCGCCCCTTCACCCTGATCATCCTATCCTTCCCGTTGATATCTTTTCGAATTTCAACATCTACAAAACCGTACGACCTGAAAACTTCAGCAGTTTCCTCTCCCAGCGCTTCGTTGATCTCGCAGTATGCTACTCCTTCTGGCTTTAAACGATCTTTTGCGCACCTGGCAATGGCATGGTAGAAGATCAGAGGATCGTTATCTTTAACGAAGAGAGCCGTGTGGGGCTCGTAATCCAGCACATTACGGTGCATCAGTTTTTTTTCGCCTTCGCGAACGTATGGAGGATTGCTAACCAAAATATCGAAAGGAGCACCAGGAATATTGCCGTGGGACTTTAGGATATCATGTAAAAAAAAGTTGATGTCAACACCAGCAATCGCAGCGTTTTTCTTTGCCAAGGCAATGGCTTGTGCCGATATGTCGATGGCACGCACTTTTGCTCTGTGAATGTTTTTGGCCAATGCTATGGCAATGCACCCCGATCCCGTTCCAATGTCTAGAATAACAGGGCTTTGGCTGGTATTCGATTTGATAATCCAGTCAACCAACTCCTCTGTTTCGGGGCGGGGGATAAGTACATCGGGGGTAACCCGCATGGTTATGCCAAAAAATTCCGTTTCGCCCATGATATATTGGATAGGCTTTTGTAACTTTAGCTGCGAAAGGTAGCCATCCATCTCCTGGAGTTGCTCAGTGCTTATAACGAGAGAACCATTGGCAAGAATATGATGGGGAGGCTCACCGGTAACCTTTTGTAGCAGGATCCGGGCAATGGTCTTAGCCTCATCCTCAGTATGGTAATCGCTTAAGCTCTGCCAGAGCTTTTTGTAGTAGGTTATGATGTTTATGCTGCTCACCGTGTGAGAGTGTTATTTTTTGAGATCAAATTTACGGAATAATTATGGAACAGTTGGAACTCGATACAATGTACATGCACCGATGCCTTGAATTGGCGAAGAAGGGCATGGGAAACGTGGCGCCAAACCCCATGGTTGGTGCAGTTGTGGTTTACAACAACACCATTATTGGAGAGGGTTTTCATATGGAGTACGGCCAGGATCATGCCGAGCGTATCGCTGTAAACTCGGTTAAGGATAGAGAGCTGTTGAGCAATTCAACCCTTTACGTATCGCTTGAACCCTGCTCGCACTTTGGCAAAACGCCACCTTGTACCGACCTGATCAAGGAGTCGGGGATAAAAAGGGTGGTGATAGCCACAAAGGACCCCAACCCTAAGGTTTTGGGCAGGGGTACTGATGTGCTAAAAAAGGCTGGATGCGATGTTACCGTAGGTGTTTTGGAAAAGGAAGCCAAAGAGTTGAATCGCCGTTTTTTTGTTTACCACATCAAGAAGCGCCCATACATAATCCTTAAATGGGCACAGACCCTCGATGGGTTCATCGATGCGGTTAGACAGCCCAATCAACCCATTGCCCCGATATGGATTACCAACGATTTGGCAAGAACGGTGGTACACCGTTGGCGTAGCGAGGAGCAGGCCATACTCATTGGTACCAATACCGTTGACAAGGACAATCCCCGGCTGGATGTCCGGTATTGGAGCGGACGCTCACCCCTTAGGATTGTGATGGACAGATTACTGAGACTTTCGCCCGAGTCCAATGTGTACGATGGCTCTTTACCCACCCTTGTTTTCATCGGTAACAACTCCAGCGCATCGGCACGCAAGGCAAATTTTGCCTCTGTACCCAATTTAGAAATGCTTACGGTCGATTTTGCCAAGGGAGTTGAGACTCAGATTTGCAAGGAGCTCTACGAAAGGGAGATTGTTTCCCTGATCATTGAGGGTGGAACCATGCTCATGAGCAGTTTCATTAAGCGTGATCTTTGGGACGAGGCTCGAGTTTTTGTGGGGAATAAATTCTTTGGCGATGGCGTTAAGGCTCCCACCTTTACAGGGAAACTCTTTTCGTACGATCAGGTGGGCGATAGCAAGCTCTTCACTTACCGTAACAGGGTTGATAAGGACTAAACGGCAGCAAACCGAATAGCCGATTCGTCCCAGCGTGGGGCATTTATTATGGCTGGAATTATATCTGTTGGCTGTTCAACCAAAGTCCATATCTGCCTATGCTCGGGACGCATAAACCGCTCCTCAATCATCCTCTCAATCATAAGTTCCAGATGTGAGTAAAAGCCATTGGTGTTTAGCACTACAATAGGTTTGGTGAACTTGCCTAGGCGTTTAAGGGTGAATACTTCCATTAGCTCTTCCAACGTGCCACAGCCTCCGGGAAGGGCAACCACGGCGTCAACTTTTTCAATCAGTTTCTTCTTGCGTTCGCGCATGTCCTTAACCAGGATTAGCTGGCTTAGTCCCTTGTGTCCCCACTCAACCTTTTCCATAAACCGAGGGAGCACTCCCACAACCTTGCCATTGAGCGATAGTGCTGAATCGGCAAGGCAGCCCATTAATCCTATTGAGCCACCCCCATACACAATGGTTATTCCAGCCTTAACGAATTCCTCGGCCACAATCCGGGTATGGTTAAAGTAATCGGGATCCACCTTTGCGCTGGAAGCGCAGAACACGCAAACACGCATTAATAATCAGTTTGATAATTTTTTAGTTTACCCAAGTGTAAATGAAAAACATATGGCATAGATCATAGCGGCCTCAAGGACAGGGAAAATCTATGCCAAGATTCCTTGTGAAGGGAACTAAAGCAGTGCTTCAAGTTTCGAAGCCAGGGTGTTCTTGGGCACAGCACCAACCTGCTTATCAACCACCTCTCCATTCTTGAAGAATAGAACAGTTGGGATATTACGAATGCCATATTTCCCAGCAATATTGGGATTATTGTCAACATCAACCTTGCCCACAACAGCCTTTCCCTCATATTCCTGCGAGAGCTGCTCTACGAATGGAGCGATCATTCTGCAAGGGCCACACCACTCTGCCCAAAAGTCAAGCAAAACGGGCTTGTCGGTTTTTAAAACCATCTCCTCAAAGTTGGAGTCTGTAATTGCTATTGCCATACTTCTTATTTTTTTATAAAATTAACAGTTTTATTTAATAATTGTTTCAAAAAGGTAATTCTTGTACCATAAAAAATCTAAGCTAGTTTACCTTGAAGTTAAGTTGAAGGGTCTTCAGCTGTTCAATGAGCTCGTTGGTAATATTTACCCTGAATGATCGCGAGAACATTTCAAGGGTAGTTTTGCTTTCAGGGTCAACAAGTTTTACATTTAGCTGTACCTTCCCATTGTTTGACGATGTCATACTCTTTATGGAATCAACCAGTTCATCGTTGAGTTCATCAAGAATAATGGTTATGGTGATCTTTTTTATTAGTTCCTCCCTAACATCGGAGAGCATGGTGATGTTCTTGATGTTAAATTTCAGTTCACCCTCTTTAAACTGGTTTTTCTCAAACTTACCCTTGATTAACAGAGGGTAACCTTCGTAAAAGAACTTGCGGCTATTTTCAAAGTCTTTGCCAAAAAGGGTCATCTCAAACGAATCGGTAAAGTCTTCAATGGCAAGTCGCCCGTAGAAATTCCCATTTTTCGATGTTAGGACTTTTGCCGAGGAAACAATACCGGCTATGGTTATTTCCTTGCCGTTTAAATATTCAGGAAAAGCCATATCGGAAAGAGGGGTGTTGCAAAAATTTTCAATTTCCAGCGAATAGTCATCCAGAGGATGAGCTGATAGGTAAATGCCTATCACTTCCTTTTCTTTGTTAAGCTTTTCGAGCATTGGCCAGTCATCAACTATGGGTATCTCGGGTTTCTGAAGTTGAAATCCTCCCCCCATATCACCAAATAGGGTTTGCTGTACGTTGTTCTTTTCTTGCTGTACCTTAGCCCCATAACGCATTAGTTGCTCAATAAAAGAGACACCCTTTATGTCCTCGACGAAGTACTGAGATCGCTTAATTTTCCCAAGATTATCCAGTGCTCCAGCCAATATCAGGGCTTCAATGTTCTTTTTGTTAACAGTCTGAATGTTTATCCGTTCCACAAAATCGAAGACATCCTTGTACTTTCCATCCTTACGCGATTCAACGATATTGGCAACTGCTGCTTCGCCCACGCCTTTTATGGCAGCCAATCCAAAGCGAATATCGCCATTGGGCATTACGGTGAACTTTATGTTACTATAGTTAACGTCGGGGCCTAAAACCTGAATTCCCATGCGTCGGCATTCGTCCATAAAGGAGGTGATCTTCTTAATATCTGAGAGATTGCGACTAAGAACAGCAGCCATGTACTCGCTGGGATAGTGCGCTTTAAGATATGCTGTTTGGTACGAGACCATAGCGTAACATGTGGAGTGAGATTTATTGAAAGCGTACTGGGCAAATGCTTCCCAGTCGTTCCAAATTTTCTCAGCCTTTTTCTTGTCGAAATCCCTCTCGATGCAACCATTGATAAACTTTTCGTTGAGTTTATCCATCACGCTCTTTTGCTTTTTACCCATGGCTTTTCTCAGAGAGTCGGCTTCGCCCTTGGTAAATCCACCCAACTTCTGCGACAGGAGCATCACCTGCTCCTGGTAAACGGTAATGCCATAGGTATCTCTCAGGAACTCCTCCATTTCGGGGATGTCGTACTCTATCTTTTCCCTGCCATGCTTACGGTTTATGTAGCTGGGGATGTAATCCATTGGGCCAGGTCTGTATAGAGCGTTCATGGCGATAAGATCCTCAAAACGGTTGGGTTTTAGGTTACGCAGATGCTTTTTCATTCCCGGCGACTCGAACTGGAAGAGGGCAGTGGTTTCACCCCTGGAGTAAAGCTCAAAAGTTTCCTTGTCGTCCAGAGGAATACTGTCAATATCGATTTCAACTCCCTTCGATTCCTTGATGAAAGCAATGGCATCCTTAATGATGGAAAGGGTTTTCAGCCCCAGAAAGTCCATTTTGAGAAGCCCAACAGACTCCACGTGCTTTCCATCGAATTGAGTAACATAGAGTTCGGTGTCCTTGGCTGTGCATATGGGGATATGTTCCTCGAGGTTGTCACGACCTATGATTATCCCGCAGGCATGAACCCCTGTTTGTCTGACTGAACCCTCCAGAACTTCGGCGTACTGTAGGGTTGAGCGTACCAACTCACTCCCCGACTTTTTGCTCTCGAGCAGATCAGGAACCTCCTTGTAGGCCATGGCAAGAGTAGTCCCAGGCCTTTCGGGAACCAGCTTTGCCAACCGGTTGGCTTCGGATAGGGGTAGTTTCTGCACCCTGGCAACATCGCGAATGGCCATCTTTGCTGCCATGGTACCAAAGGTAATGATGTGTGCCACCCTTTGCTTTCCGTACTTGTTAACCACCCATTTTAGCACGTCTTCCCTGCCATCCTCATCAAAATCAATGTCGATATCAGGCATGGAGATACGCTCGGGGTTCAGAAAGCGCTCAAACAGCAGATCATACTTAATGGGGTCAATATCGGTGATCCTTAGGCAGTATGCCACTGCCGATCCGGCAGCGGATCCCCTTCCAGGACCAACTGATACTCCCATCTCTCTGGCCGCTTTAAGAAAATCCCAAACAATAAGGAAGTAGCTGGGATATCCCATGCGGGCTATAACATCCAACTCAAAATCGATCCTTTCACGAAGCTCCTGCGAAAGGTCTTCGCCCCATCTCTTCTTTGCCCCCTCGTAGGTGAGGTATCTTAGGTATTCGTTCTCGTCGGTAAACTCCTTGGGCAACTCGAAATGAGGCATAATGGGTTCGTGTTCGAGCGAGTAAAACTCTACCTTTTCGGCTACTTCGAGGGTGTTGTAAATAACATCAGGATTTTCGGGGAATAGCTCTAGCATTTCGGCTTCGCTTTTCAGGTACTCCTGCATGGTGTAGTGCAAACGATTAGGATCGTCCACATCTTTGCCGGTGTTTAGGCAAATAAGCCTATCGTGTGCCTGTGCGTCCTCTGCATCAATAAAGTGTACATCGTTGGTAGCTATGCACTTTACCCCAGTTTTTGCAGAAAGATCGAGAATGGCTTTATTTACTTTTATTTGTTCGTGGTAGGTATCAGCAGCAAAACCACCTTCTCTCACTGGATGAAGCATAACCTCAAGGTAGAAATCATCGCCAAATATTGTCTTGTACTCGTGCACCAACTCCTCGGCACGCTTCATGTTTCCTGCCAGAATGGCTTGAGGAATTTCGCCTCCAAGGCAAGCTGAGCTGGCAATAATGCCCTCGCTGTACTTGCGGAGAAGTTCTTTGTCCATTCGTGGTTTGTAGTAAAAACCTTCGGTCCACGAGTAGGATACCAACTTGGTAAGGTTATGATACCCCGTTTTGTTCTTGGCCAGAAGAACTAAATGATCACCACCCCTATCGTCCTTTTCGGTGCGGTTAAACCGGCTGGTGGAAGCAACGTACGCTTCGCATCCAACTATGGGTTTAAACAGTTTTTCTTGCTCTGCCTTTAACCTTGTTTCAAGCTCGTCAATTGGTTCAGTATTATTTTCCGAACCGGAATACTCCAACTTTTTGGTGTTAATCTCGGAGAGTATGCTTTTTATCTCGGAATGGATGGGCCTATTAATCTCATTAACACTGTTAAGAAATTCCTTTACGCCAAACATATTCCCGTGATCGGTAATGGCTACGCCTCTCATCCCCAACTTACGAGCCTTGTCAACCAAACCTTTAATGCTTGATGCACCATCGAGAATAGAAAACTGTGTGTGAACGTGAAGGTGAACAAATCTACTCATCTCAAAATCAATCTTTTCCTCTATTTTTTCGACATTTTATTCTTAGCCCAAAGGTAGCTATTTGGTACCCTCAAAAAGGATGATGTTGATAACTTCGGGAAAAATATTTGGGTAACAAAAATTGTTGATAACTTTGAAAAATGAAAAAATGGAATAGATCGAAAAAAATTTTAATACCAAATATTTAAATTGCAATATCCCATGAACTTAACTACCTCCGAAAGGTTTTTGCTTTTGGCAAAAAATCCATCCAACGGTCGTTTTATCAGCTCCGATATTTACCTTTATTATGGTTTGGTTGGATCCATTCTCCTCGAGATGTCATTTGAGGGTATGTTTACCATTGAAAACAAAAGGCTAATTCTAAAAGACGGGACACGAACCACAAATCCCATTTACCTCGAAATAGTTGAACGGATTAAAAAGTCAAAAAAGCCACGTAAATTGTCATCATGGATATCGATAATTAATAGAAAATCAAGAAAATATAAATGGATTGTTTTAAAGGATATGGCACAAAAGCATATCCTAACCATTGAGCAAAAGCGTTTTTTAGGCTTAATTCCTTACAGGAGGTGCTCCTTAAACGACCAGAATGTTCGAAATACCCTTATTTCACAGCTAAAGAATGGTGTTTTATACAAAAAGGAAACTAATGATGAGCTAATAGTTTTGCTTAGTTTGATTGAGGCATGTAGGATGCATAAAATTCTTACCCGTGACAGAGCAGAGCTTAAAATATTACGCAAAAATCTTAAGGAAATTTTAAAGGAAAACCCCATAGCCAGCGAAGTGGCAAATACAATAAAGCAGGTGCAGATAGCCATTGCTGCTTCAATTGCCGTATCAACGGCTGTGGCTGCAACTAGATAATAGTAATTAAAACCGATACATGGGATAGGTTGATGCCATTTAGATTTTTTAAATTCCAAAATTTTAACAGTTTTTCAAAGATTCTTTTTATAATTACAAATAAAAGAAACTTCATGCACCAGCTAGAAAAGCATTTTGAGTACTTCAGAGCCAATACCATAGGTAATGAATTAATTTTTGAAACTCCATATGGTAGTAAGAAAATAATTTATGCCGACTGGATTGCCAGTGGACGACTATATAGACCTATTGAAAATCATATTGCTAACGTTTTTGGGCCATACGTCGGTAACACCCACACCGAAACCAGCGAAACGGGAACCCTAATGACCAAGGCATATCATCATGCACACAACCTCATTAAAAAGCATGTAAATGCTGGTCCAAACGATGTTATTATCACTGCCGGAGCAGGTATGACCACCGTTGTGAATAAGATGATAAGAATTCTGGGCCTTAAAACATGTGGAATGATACAAAAAAAAGATTGTATTCAGAAAACTGAAAGACCAATTGTTTTCATCAGCCACATGGAGCATCACTCAAACCACACCAGCTGGCTTGAAGCTAACGTTGATGTAGTGATTCTAAAGCCCAATAAAGAGTTGCTTGTCGATCTGGACGAACTACGTTATCAGCTGGAGAAATTCAAGGATAGAAATTTTAAAATTGGTTCATTCACAGCTTGCTCAAATGTAACGGGTATTGAAACACCATACCACGAAATGGCAAAGATAATGCACGAACATGGCGGGGTTGCATTTATTGATTTTGCCGCTTCGGCGCCCTATGTTGACATTGACATGCACCCTGCGGATGATGAGATGAAAAAACTTGATGCCATTTTCTTTAGTCCACATAAGTTTTTGGGGGGACCCGGCAGCTCGGGAGTGTTGATCTTTGACCAAACCTTATATAAGAACGTAACACCAGATAATCCGGGGGGTGGCACAGTTGACTGGACAAACCCCTGGGGAGAGTACAAGTACATTGATGACATTGAAGTAAGGGAGGATGGCGGAACTCCAGGATTTCTTCAGGCTATTCGTACAGCGCTAGCCATTGAGGTTAAAAATCAGATGGGTACAGAAACCATGCGAAAGCGAGAGCACCTGCTGGTTAAGAGAACCTTTGCTGAGTTTAGAAAGATTGATGGGGTTAAAATTCTTGCAGATAATGTTGAGGATAGGTTAGGGGTTTTCTCATTTTTCCTTGAAAATGTTCACTTCAATCTGGTAGTGAAATTGTTAAATGATCGTTTTGGCATTCAGGTGCGCGGAGGTTGTGCCTGTGCAGGCACATATGGACATTTCCTGCTGGATGTGAGTTACGAAAAGTCGAAGAAAATTACCGATCTGATTAATCATGGCGACCTATCGGAAAAACCTGGCTGGATCCGTGCATCGCTTCACCCAACCATGACTGACTGGGAGTTGGATACTTTAATTGAGGGTGTTACTGCAGTAGCGCAAAATCACAGGAAGTGGAGCAAGGATTACATCTACAACAAGCACACCAACGAGTTTAGGCATAAGGACGAACTCGAGGATAAAACAGTGATTGTGAAGCCTTGGTTTAAATTGGACTAACGGGCTTTCCCCCTATCGAAATTCTTCATTCATCATTTATCATTTATCATTTATCATTGTATTTACCCTCCACATCCACAGCATCCTCCTTGCATTCCGCAGGAAGGTGCACTTGGGAAAGATGAATCCTTTGATACTTTGGGCGCTTGGTACTCGTTGCACTCCTCGCCATTGGTGGGGCAGGGTGCGGTTAATTTGCTACATGGACCAAAGGTTGGATCGATCCACTCTTCTTTATTTCCTTCGGCTTCAAATTTTTGGTTGCACGATTTGCAGTAGAATGTTGGCATTTTTAATTGATTGACTGATTGACTGACCTGCCTACCGGCCTTTAGGCAGGTTGGATGATTGAATGATTGGTTATTGATTTACTTGTCTCGAAAAACGAAGCTTGACGAGATTGAGGGAGATAATGGTTTGTTGCAACTGATAACATAAAAGTTGCTAAAAAACTAACAGCATCCCTCTCCGCACGAGCAGCCACATCCTCCGTGCTTGTTATCCTCGTGTGCTTTAACAATAATAGGTAAAGCATCCCGATACCACTGGGCTATACCGCCATCGAGATTTACAGCATTGCTGTATCCTTGATGATTAAGAAGGTTAACAACCTTTACGCTTCGTATTCCGTTGTTGCAGGCTATAATCAATGGCCTATCCTTAGGAAGTATCGTGTACGTATCAATGATATTCGACATGGGAAGATGAATGATCTCGCTAGTTTCAAACTGAACCACCTCTAATTCATCATTTTCCCTAATATCTACAATAAAAGCATCTTGATCTGCAATGGTTTTTGCTGCTTCTAAGGGTTCTATATGATTAACTCCGGGAAGAGTAAAAGACTGTTGTTTAGGTGTTTCGGAAGTTTTCATGGATGATTTTATATTATAACAAATTTTTTAAAGATAGGTTGAATCCAAAGGATTTAAAATCTTTTCCGATTTGCAAACGCCACTAGCGATAACATTACAGGTACCTCTACCAATACGCCTACAACAGTTACCAATGCTGCTGGCGATTGTAATCCAAACAGCGCAATGGCAACCGCCACGGCCAGCTCAAAGAAATTGCTAGCACCAATCATGGCAGCAGGTGCGCATACAGGATGTGTAAGTTTAAGTTTTTTCCCACCGAACCATGCAAGGAAGAAAATGAAGTAGGTTTGGATTACCAATGGAACTGCTACCAGTAGGATGATAAAAGGGTTTCTAAGGATGTTTTGCCCCTGAAAGGCGAACAGCAGTAAAAGCGTAACAAGTAGAGCTACAATGCTAACAGGTTTCAGTTTGGGTAAAAAAACGGTTTTAAACCACTCAATTCCATGCGACTTGATAAGTATTCTTTGGGTTATAACTCCTGCCACCAAAGGGATTACAACAAAAATTACAACGCTTGCCACAAGGGTATCATAAGGAATAACAACATCGGTTATGCCCAGTAAAAGCCCAACAATAGGCACGAATGCCACAAGGATGATCAAATCATTAACCGATACCTGAACCAGCGTGTAGTTGGGGTCGCCATCGGTAAGGTAGCTCCACACAAACACCATAGCTGTACAGGGTGCTGCGCCAAGGATAATTGCACCCGCAATGTACTCTCCGGCCAAAGAGGGGTCGATCCATGCCTGATAGAGTTTCGAGAAGAATAACCAGGCAAAGAATGTCATGGTGAAGGGCTTGATCAGCCAGTTTATGATTACCGTCCACACTACCCCACGGGGTTTTTTGCCAATCTGCTTGATGCTGGTAAAATCAACCTGAAGCATCATGGGGTAGATCATCAACCAGATTAGCACTGCTACTGGGATGTTAACATTTGCTATCTCCAAGCTGCTGATTATCTCGATGCCATCGCCCACAAGGTGACCAATGGCTATTCCTACAGCAATTCCAAGGGCAACCCAAATTGTGAGGTACTTCTCAAATATTCCAATGGTCTTTTTTGGCGATTTTTCTGTAAAATGTTGGCTCATAAAATTATGATTTATAGCATTTGAACATTGAGTTAACTGTTTTTTACTTGTTCAGTATAAAATGTATAGAATCTTTCTTTAATCATATCTCTAACCCTACGGAATTCGCTCCAGATAAACTCATCGCTTCCCGAAGCATGGCTGGGATCCTCAAAACCAATATGCAGCCTGTGCTTTACCTTGCCCAAAAAAGCAGGGCAGGTTTCGTTCGCATCATCGCATACGGTGATAACAAAGTCCCACTCCTCATCTATGTACTCATCAACTAAAGTTGGAATATGGTGACTTATATCGATACCCACTTCCTCCATTACTTTTATGGCTTTTGGGTTGACCTGCGTTGCAGGTTGTGTTCCTGCAGAACAAACGGTGATATTTGAGTCGAAGGATTGCAAAAATCCATTAGCCATCTGACTGCGGCAGCTATTCCCCGTGCAAAGAATTAGTATTTTCATTCTGTTATTGGTGTTATTTTGTTGTTTGGCAGTTAATGTCTTGAATATCAATCGCCGAGAAGAAGTCATTGAACAGCATAAGGAGACGCTCAATACCCTGAGCGCACAGGCAGTAGTTAATCCTTAGCCCATCAATCTCGCCATGGATTAACCCTATATCTCGGAGCTCCTTAAGATGCTGCGAAACGGTGGTGCGGCTCAAGGGAATAAAATCAGAAATATCGCCTGAGATACAGGTTTTTGTTTCTGCGAGATATTTTATGATGGCTAGCCTTGCAGGGTGCGATATTGCTTTGGCCAATCGAGCTAGGTCCTGCAAATTGTTGTCGAATTTTTTTGATTTGTCCATGTCGGATTGTCTAATGTCGCAAACATACAACATTATTTTAAAATCTTATTTTTTTTTACGTTAATTGATTATTAATTTTTAAGGGAAAAGAAAAAGTTTCAGTTTTTTTGTCGCTGGGTTTCTATATCGCCCCAAAAATCATCCCGCTAATAGTGGCCATTATAATCACCAGCACAACGTAAACCAAAGTTTTCTTTGTGCCCATTACACCCCTAATAACCAGCATATTGGGTAAAGAAAGTGATGGCCCCGCCAAAAGGAGCGCCAAAGCTGGCCCCTTGCCCATTCCCGATGACAGTAAACCTTGAACAATTGGCACCTCGGTTAGCGTGGCAAAGTACATGAATGCGCCTACTATTGAAGCAAAAAAGTTTGAAAAGATTGAGTTTCCCCCTACTAGCGAAGAAATCCAACTACTTGGTACAACCCCTGGGATATTTGTTGAGTTGTGGGTTGAACCTAAAAGGAAACCTGCAATAATAACACCCAATGCCAGCAATGGCATAATCTGCTTGGCAAAGTCCCATGTGGCAAGTGTCCATTCGCGGTTCTCGTCCTCTTTTTGTAGCGTGATGATGCTAAGCCCAGTAATGGCCACAAGCATTGGAACAAGGGGTGCTAAATTTCCACCGATATATGTAGATGCAAGAATACCCGAAACGCCCGTTGCAACAGCGGCTGATATCACCAACCACCATTCAATTTTCAGTATCTTGATTAAGGAGTAAACCAATCCCAGTCCAAAAATACTAGTTATAATCCATTTGTTACTCCAGATAAAGAACCATGCGCCGCTGGTGTCATCGCTAGCGGGTTTTCCCCAGTTAGCAAAAACCAGAATAAGCACAAGGATGAAGAAGTGGAAGGATGTTTGCCACATTGGGCGACTTTCGGGAGGTAGCTGAATATTCATTTGCTCCTCCTTCTTGGCCTTCTCCTCCTTTCGGTAAATAATCGACATGATGCTACCAATAACAATGGCAAAAACCACCGCACCTATGATACGTGCAACGCCCATCTCGAAACCTAAAATACGAGCAGTTAGAATGATTGCCAAAATATTTATAGCGGGACCTGAATATAGAAAAGCCACTGCAGCGCCCAAACCAGCACCACGCTTGTGGATGCTTGAGAAAAGCGGAAGAATGGTGCAGCTACAAACGGCAAGGATTGTCCCTGAAACTGAGGCAACAGTGTATGCCAGCCATTTTTTGGCGTTTGCGCCAAAATATTTCAGCACCGCACCCTGACTAACAAAAACTGATATTACCCCTGCAATAAAAAATGCAGGAAGAAGGCAAAGTACCACGTGTTCCTGGGCGTACCACTTGGATAAGTCCAGCGTGGCATCCACCGCTGTGCGGAATGTTGCGCTATCAATCGGCATAAAGAATGCCAGCGCAAAGAAAAAAATAATCCAGAATAGGATTTGAAACTCTTTTTTAAAGTCCATTATTATGGTTTTGAAAAGTTAAATAGAAAATTTTGCTCGCTACCTCAACTTACTCGGCACCAAAAGCACCGACACATCGGAGTTGCGAGCAACCTTGTAGCTTACGCTACCTATAAAAACATTGGAAAAATATCCACGACCCTGACTTCCCATTATAATCAACGAATAGCCATTATGGGCTTCGTTAATAACTTCTTCAGCAGGGATTCCGTAAGGTATCTTGATATTAACATGGGTTGCACCAAGTTTTTCAAGACGTTCCTTCCGTAGTTTAAGCCTTTCGTTATCAATACGGTTAAACTCTTCCAGCTTATGCTCAAGATGCCCGGCAATGCGCGTTTTATCCTGAACATGAAGCAGGGTGATATCCTTGGCACCATCCTCCACAAATTTCTCAACGTACTCAAAAGCAAGCATTGATATATCGGAGAAGTCGGTGGCAAAGAGTATTCTCTCCTTAAAATCCTTGTTGGCTGCCTGAAGTTTTGGTTTGTCGCCGCCATTAACTGGCTTTGTACGAAGGAAAAGTAATGGTCTATCATGGCTATTAAGGATTTCCGATGCCACCCCGCCTAGCCTGAAGAGCGAATTTGTAAATGCGCTGCTGCCGTGCGAGCCGATAACCATTACAGAGATATCCTTCTCGTTGCAAACCTTCTTAATCTCCTCCAATGGCATGCTCAGGGCAATTTCAAGAGTTGTTTTAAAGCCAAAATTTTTCAGCGTTTCTTGCTGTTTCTTTAGCTCTGGCTCAACCTTCTTAAGCATCATATCTGAAACGGCATCCTCCTCTTTAAATCCCATGGCGTAAAAAAGTACAACCTCCTCCACATCGAGCGATTTAAGGTTATTCATGCACCCAATTATCTCGTTTGATGATTCGGATAAATCGCTGGCAATTAAAATCCTTCTAAACATATTGTAAAAGTTTTTAAAGATTTACGGGGTTACTTAAAGTACACCATCCAAGTGTAGTAAAGCCCAACAAGGATAAACACAACAGAAACCACCTTTCGGAACCACAGCTCAAAGGTTTTAATGCGGCTATATACCAGCCCAACACTCGACACGCTGTAAGCTAGAATCCAAGCAAAAAGAATTACTGGCAAGCCAGTAGCAATGGCAAATACAATTGGCAAAAAGTATCCCATGGTTGATGAAACCGAAAGGGGAATGAGCCCCCCAAAGTAAAGCACCCCGCTGTATGGACAAAATGCTAAAGCGAAAACTATCCCGAGCAACAATACTCCCCAGTAACTACCACTGCTAGCGTTCTTTTCGGCTTTTGCCGCTAAACCACCCGACATGGAAAAGTTAAGTTTTATTATCCCAAGCATAAAAATCCCAATTATTATAAGGAGCGGACCGATAAACATCTCGCTATAGGTAGTTATTACCCTCTGGATTTTGAAAACGCTGGAGCCCTGCTTTAGGATTACGATGAGGATAATCCCAAGCAAAGTGTAGCTGATAGTACGTCCAAGGGTATAGATGATGCCATTAAGAAAGACCTTGCGCTTGTCCTGCACATCCTTACCGATAAAACCGATAGCCGAGATGTTGGTGGCAAGAGGGCATGGGCTAATGGCAGTCATCAAACCAAGAAGAAAAGCAGTAAGCAGTGGAAATTGGGAGTTATCGATAAGATTCTGCAAGAACTCCATCTACTTCATGCTTTCGTTTATCTTAGCCACAAAGTTCTTCTCAAGCTCCTCCTTATTCTTGAACCTTGAGTAATTCCTTACGATATCAGTTACATCGACAAAGGTTTCCTTTTTCTTCTTGTGGGTTACAATAACTACTGTTTGCGATTTAGCATTGTACTTCTCAATTAGCTCCTTGTTGTTTGGGTCGGCAAGTTTAATCTCCTTGAATACAACGGTTTCACCGTTGAAGTTCTTTTCAACTACGGCTTTTACATCACCTTCGAGGGCATTGCAAGCTCTTGCCTGACAGCAGGCCAAATCGGCCTTGAAGTAAAGTACCTCGGTTTTCTGGGCAAAGGTTGCTAAACCAATAAGCATAGATGCAACTAGAAACAATCCTGTCTTTTTCATTGTATAAAAAATTTAGTTGATTAAATAATTATTTACTTCTGTTACAATTCGCTCCTTAACAACATCTGGGTTGCTAAACACGTTTGCAAAAGCTATCTCGCTTAGATCAATATGCTCGCTATGTCCTGCAACAACCAGGCTGCTGAAGGCAATTTCATACCTATCGGCAATGGGAGCATTCGCTCTCTCTGTGAAATCAATCTCAATAAATTGAACATTGGGGTTACTGGAGAAGTTCTCAGCAAAGGTTTCCTCTGCAAGGTTTTGAACACCAACACAGGTTTTGCAACGTTGCTTGGCGTGGAAGTAGTAAACAACTACCTTCCCCTTCTCAATTGCCACAACTTTTTCTTCATCATTAGCTTTTTGCTCAGTAGAGCCACCACAGCTTAGCATCACAAGTGCTAATGCGCTGATTGAAAGAATTAGTGCGATTCTTTTCATCGTTTTACTTACTTTTTGTGATTATTTCCTTTAGTTCACTCACATTTGGGACTTTCCCTGAGAAGATAACTTTTTCATCGATTACAAGTGCCGGAGTACGCATCACTCCATAGCCCATAATTTTTACAATATCTTCTTCCTTAGTTACATTGGCATCAATGCCAAGCTCACTAACCGCATTGCGGGTGGCCTGTTCAAGCGTTTTGCACTTTGGGCAGCCGGGCCCGAGGATTTTGATTTCCATAGTTTTGTTTGTTTTGTTTGAGTTATGATTTAAGAACAAGGATTGCCTTACGGCGAACTCGCAAGCTCGGTTAACGATTTCGGATTTCAGATTTGTTCTAGCCGTGTTTTTCTTTACTTCCAAAATCAAAAATATTCAATCCTTGTTCATCATTCAAAAAACGCCTCCATCATCCGCTTCGCTTCGTCTCACGCCTCTCTGTGTGTATTTGATTTACGAACAAGGAACAAGGATTTACGATTTCTGATGTTCCTGCCGTATTTTCTTCACTTCCTAATTCAAAAGTCTTCAATTCTTGTTCATCATTCAAAAAACGTCTCCATCATCCGCTTCGCCTCTTCCCATCCTTCTCTGCGGATACAGTACTTGATTTTGGGTGGATTGAACTCTCCCTGAATCAGTCCAGCATCCTTTAATTCACTTAAATGCTGCGAAAGGGTGCTGCGGGCAATGGGCAAATCGTCGGCAATGTCGCCGCTGTAGCAGCAGGTTTGTTTTGAAAGAATTTCCATTAGCTGAATCCGAACGGGATGGCTCAATGCCTTAGCGTAAC
>Ga0334882_1001496_pt1 | contig 27624 bp, 25 predicted proteins | sample GraSluR1_MG_5_FD_207226 | JGI IMG/M metagenome (GOLD analysis project Ga0334882, IMG submission 207226) | Sludge microbial communities from methane-producing bioreactor in Wageningen University, Netherlands - Granular Sludge_15_04-R1 | ecosystem: Engineered > Bioreactor > Anaerobic >...
AACAACGGTCCTGTCCTTTACCAGGGTCTCCAGGTCCGCGGAAATTGAGGCAGTTGCGGTTGCCATTGACAACAGAACCAAAAGAAGAACAAGTGGTTTCCTCACCGGAATAACCTCCTTTGCGTTTGTTCTGGAAAAAACACCCTTTCCTTGCCTGAGGTCCGATCTTGCCCCTTGGGTACAGCTTTTTCCTTTCACATCTTACTCCTTACGTATTTTTGTACACAATTATGGCATTTCAAGGTCTGACCCCAAAGCCTTTGCCCGCGCTTGATCTTGCCCTTCCTGTTGCCTGAAGCCTGTCTCCTGACGCCTTGATATTCTGGTTTTACCAGTCACGAGTCACGATCCCCATCCCTGCCCCTGAACGCCTCCCTTATCCAGCCCCACTCAGGGCTTCCGGCCTTCCAGGTGACCGCTGCGTAGACAAACGCCCCGAAAAGGACGGGCAGCATCATCCAGGAACCTTTGGAAAGGATACTCCCGTAAAGGGGATAAGGGAACAGGCTTTTCAACGCAGCCAGGAAGATACCCATGGAAAAAAGCCCTGCCATCATCGGAAAGCTCCATCTCCTTGAAAAAAGAGGCTCACCCGTTGCTGCCTTCGGAAGAAGTCTCCACGCGAGAAAGGCAGTTCCCGAAAAGGCCAGGGAAGAGGCCAGGGCAAGACCGTTGATAGCCATGGGTTTTATCAACATAAGACTGAACGCCACATTGGACGCTACGCTGAAGGCGGTAACCGCCATGGCTTCCCGGGGCATCCCCCGCGCATAAAGGGCCCTCAGCAGTATTGTGGAGCAGGCCATCCCCGGAAGCCCCAGGGAATACATTGCCAGCGCACCGGAAGTGCCTTTCCAGGCCCACTCCCCGAAGGCACCCCGGAAGAAGAGGATGTGGACTATCTCACCTGAAAAGAAGACCATGCCCAGAGCAACGGGCAGTACCATGAAAAACCCGAACCTGACAGCCTCCTGGACCCCGCGGGAGAAATCATCCTCCCCCGCGAGCAGCTGTCGGGACAGCTGGGGAAGGATGGCCTGCGATATGGCGATCACGAAAAGCCCCAGGGGGAGCTGCATCACACGGTCGGCATAATTCAGTACCGATATGGCCCCTTCATCCAGGAAAGAGCCCAGCATCCTGCTGATAAGGGGTATAAGCTGGTTCAGCGAAAGTCCTGCCGCATAGGGAAGGAAAAGACGCACCGCCCTTGAAAGGGCTTCGTTATCCCTCCTGGGCATTTCCGGGAGGAGGGGCATGCCGAGCCTGGCAGACCATAACCACTGCAGGATCATCTGGGACAGCCCCCCGAGAAGCACTGCGTACCCCAGGCCCCAGACACCCCATCTGAGTGTTACGATCCCCAGGAAGGCAATGTAGACCACGTTGCTGAGAGCAGGCGCTATTGCCGGAACGAAGAAGCTGTCCAGGCTGTTCAAAACACCCATGGCCAGCGCGGCTACGGAAATAAAGACAAGAAAGGGGAACATGAGCCTTGTAAGGGATACCGCGGCGGAAAACCCCCCGTGATCAAAACCGGGGGCCATGACCCTTACCAGGACCGGGGCCGCAGCGATCCCGATGACCGTGACGATGACCGCGGCAGCCAGAAGCACCGTAAGGGTCTGCCTGGCAAAGGAAAGGGCTTCTTCCCTTCCGTCCTTTTCAAGTACCCTTGAGAACTCGGGGACGAATGCCGCCGAGAGCGCGCCCTCGGCCAGAAGTCTCCTGGAAAGGTTCGCAAGGGTATAGGCCACCAGGAAAGCATCAAGCTGTCGGGTGGCCCCGAAGAGGGCTGCCGTTATTACTTCCCTCGCGAGCCCCAGGATACGGCTCAGAAAAGTACCTGCCATCATTCTCAGCGAGTGGCGTACCATCCGTGATCCGCTTGAACTCATGTCAGATCACCTGTTCCCTTTATAATGAACTCCGGAAGGAGTGAAGGGCAATGCCTCCGTTGACAGTGGTCTGGGGAGTAGGGAACGAGATAATGAGGGATGACGCGGCCGGCATCAGGGCGGCCGAACTTGTCAGGGAGAGAGGCCTCCCCTGGATGCGGGTCTCCATTTGCGGCGTGCTTCCGGAAAACCACATAGCTCCTCTCAGGGAGATTTCCCCCCGGCTGCTCCTGGTGATCGACGCAGCCGACTTTGGAGAAAAGCCTGGAGAGATAAGGCTTCTCAGGGTGTGTAACATCGGCGGCTCGGTCTTCTCTTCCCACGGGATCCCCATAGGCGTTCTCCTGGAGCCTTTCGAAAAAAACACCCGGATAGTTATTATAGCCATACAACCTCAAGATACGGGTCTTGGCGAAGGGCTCTCCCAACCCGTTGCCAAAGCCGTGAAGTCGGTGGCCGGGGCTGTCTGCGACGGAACCTGGGAGAATTTCCCTTTCATTCACAGTGAGAACCTTTCACCCAGGTAGAATTTCCTCGCTGCCTCGCTTTCTGCGACGTCCGAGGGTGTCCCTTCCACGAGGATCTGTCCCCTGTGAATGAGATAGGTCCTGTCCGTTATGGCAAGGGTCTCCCGGACGCTGTGATCCGTGAGAAGTATCCCGTACCCCTTGCTCCGCAATCCCAGTATTATTTGCTGAATATCGTAGACCGCAATTGGATCTATACCGCTGAACGGCTCGTCAAGAAGTATAAAGGAAGGCTCCATGGCCAGGCTTCTTGCTATCTCAACCCTTCTCCTCTCTCCCCCGCTCAGGGCATAACCCGGGAGGTCCTCAACATCCCCCAGCCCGAATTCCTCAATAAGTCCGGAGGCGATCCTGCCTGTCTTCATCCTGTCATTGCCTCTCTCCTCCAGGACCAGTTCTATATTCTCCCTGGCTGTCAGGCTTCTGAACACGGAAGCCTCCTGGGGAAGGTATCCTATCCCCCTGCGGGCTCTCAGGTACATGGGCTGGTCGGTAAGGTCCTCGTTGTCGATAAGGATCCTCCCCGAGTCGGGCCTGACAATTCCCAGGACCATGTAGAAAGTGGTGGTCTTGCCGGCGCCGTTCGGTCCGAGGAGCCCGACGATCTCGCCCTGCTTGACCTTCAGGCTGACTGAAGAGACAACTGTACGCCCCTTGTACCCCTTGCTCAGGGACCGGGCCCAAAGATACCGACTGCTCATTGAGACTCCTGCGGTGGCAGGTCCACGATCATCCTGGGGTTCCCCACCGCTTCTATCCTTCCGCTTTTGAGGTGGATCACGAAAGTGTCGGCGGTTATTTTTCTTCCTTCCTGGGTTGCGACGGCATCCCCGGAAAAGACCAGGGTCTCTTTTGACCGGGAGTAGACGGCCTTCCTGCCCGTCATGCGGGTAGGCCCACCCCCTGATGCCACGGCATCGGCAACCACATTCCCGGCAGCCTCAAGATCGGTGAACACTCCACCACGCACGGTGCCCTTCATGAGGTCTCCACGCATCACCACATTCCTCGCAGGATCATGGAACCTTGTCACCTTTACGGCAGAAATAGTCTGCCCCGTGGGCAATTCTTCCAACTGCAGTTCTTCGCAGTCCATGGTAAGGACACTCTCTTCCCACCTGGCGAGAACCTTTCCCCTGAACAAGGAGCGCATTCCCGCCGAATCGAACTCACCCTCCAGCGAGGTTATCTCGGCGCCCCGGCCGGTTACCCTGACGTTCCCGGAGGCTGTTACAACTCCCCTTTCGGGGTCGTACTCGAGGGTGTCCGACGTGAGGCGCATCTGTTCGGCCCCCGTTACGGCTGTAACGAAGATCAGAAGCAAAATAGCCGAACCGATGAAGGCCGATGTTCTTTTCATGGTATTCTGCACCGCCCTTAAAAGGAGAATGGCGGCACCCTTCGGGCGCCGCCGTTATTCTACCCCAAATATCTCACCATCCATAGAAGCCAGATTCGGCTAGAGGCAGCCTCTCACGGGAAAGCCCTTTCAAGCGCTTTAACCGCCCTGACGGAGTCGATCAAGGAGACCACGCAGGTAATGTTCATTTCGGTGGAGGATATCATGTCGATGTTGACCGATTCTCCGGCAAGGACTGAGAACATACGGGCGGGGATACCGGGATCTCCTGCAACGTCAGCTCCCTCAAGGGTAATTTTCCCGATCTCAGCGTCAAAGGCAACTCCCTGGGCGCCCATCTGTCTCACAGCCCTCCGGCAGACATCTATGGCTTCCCCAAGATGTTCTTTACGAACCAGAAATGCGATATCGTTCACCTGACCCCTCATCACGCTCTGCACTATCATCTCCGCCGCAACGCCCCTGTCGGCAAGGGCCGAAAAAAGGGACGCCGCAATTCCCGGTGTATCGGGCACCCCCAACACAGCGACCTTTGCAACCTCGCTATCACTGACCACTTTCATTATCGACAACCTCCTTCAACCAAAACCCCATTCTCGTCAACTTCAAGAACGAAAAACCTGGATCTTACCCCGTGCTCACGGAAGACCCTGCACATGGCCTCGGCAACCCCCCTTGGAGCCCCTTTGGCAAAGGCAAGAACGCTAGGCCCCGACCCGCTGATGGCAGCTCCCAGGCACCCCGGGACACTCTTCACCTTCTCCAGTATCACTTCTCCGCCGGGGAAAAGTTTGGCCCTGAATCTCTGGTGAAGGCGGTCGTCCATGGCCCATGAAAGGTTTTCCCATTTGCCGGCGGCCCAGGAAGCGGCCAGAATGGCCGCCCTGTTCAGCGTGAAGACCGCATCCCCCATGCTGACCTCTTTAGGCAGGGCATTTCTCGCGTCTTCGGTCCTGACCCTTACGTCAGGAACAGCAACAACGGCAAAAATGTCCTCTGGAGGCGGAGGCAGCTTGACATATCTCAGGCGGCCGTCCCCGACGCCGCTGATGACAAGCCCACCGAGACAGGCCGGGACTATGTTGTCCGGGTGTCCTTCAATATCAACCATCAAGGGCAGGAGGTCCTCCATCCCAAGGGGTTCCTTCCTGAAGGAATTAGCTATCATAACGCCTCCCGCAACCGCTCCGGAAGAACTCCCGAGCCCCCTGCAGAGGGGGATGGCGTTAAGGCACCTGAGGGTAAACCCCGGGCATTCCATATCCCATTCTTCGCATGCCTTTTCGTAGCTCTGGATTATCATGTTCGATTCCGGATCAGAGAGCTCGGCACTGCCCTCGCCTATCACTTCCATCCTGTAGGCCCCCGGTTCGTCCAGGTCGAACACGTCATAAACGTTGTAAAGGGATAGCGCCAGGCCGATGGTGTCAAATCCCGAGCCGAGGTTCGCCGTCGTCGCAGGGACCCGTATTCTGATAAGGGAGCCGTTCATGAAAGCACCGCCCTTATCGACTCCATGGTTGCATCCATTTCGACGGGCACCGGCAGACCCGCGATCGCGGCGTCGGTGTCCTTGAGCCCGTTGCCCGTCAGGATAGCGACATACTCCCTCCCCATTGGCAGGTCTCCCCGGGAAGCAAGCCGGTAAAGACCGGCTATGCCTGCACATGATGCGGGCTCCGCAAAGACCCCTTCGCGCCTGGCAAGTCGTTTCTGGGCCTCGAGGATCTCCGAATCGCTGACCGACAGGAATCGGCCACCGCTTCGGAGAACAGCCCACAAAGCCTTTTTCCCGTTCACGGGTTTTCCTATCCTTATAGCCGTGGCTACAGTCTCAGGTTCGGGAAAGGCCCTTCCTGAAGCAAGGGGTGCGGCCCCCTCGGCCTGGATACCGAACATCGCGGGAATACGATCGCTTTTCCCCATCCCGGCGTACTGGACGAACCCGGCCCAGCTTGCCGTAATGTTGCCGGCGTTGCCTACGGGAAGGACGACCACGTCAGGTGCGTGCCCCAGTTCGTCGCAGATCTCCCATGCTACGCTTCTTTGTCCCCACAGCCTGTAGCGGTTCACCGAGTTGACCACGGCAAGCCCCAATTCGCGTGATACCTCCAGGGCCAGTTCAAGAGCCCTGTCGAAGTTGCCCTTCAGGGAGATCACCCTGGCCCCGTAGACCATGGCCTGGGCAAGTTTGCCCAGGGCGACCTTGCCCCCGGGAAGGAGAACGGCACAGGGAATGCCTGTTCTCGCCGCGTAGGCTGCCGCCGATGCGGAAGTGTTCCCGGTGGATGCGCAGACGAGCCCCCTGGCTCCCCCCTCTATGGCCTTGGCAACGGCCAGGACCATACCCCTGTCCTTGAAGGAGCCTGTCGGATTCGCCCCCTCGAACTTCGCGAACAACCTTATCCCCAGATCTCTTCCGATCGAATCGAGAGGGATCAGGGGCGTGCTCCCCTCCTCCAGAGATATCCCTGGCGTCTTGGGGGTCAACGGAAGCAGATGCTTGTAACGAATTAGAACTCCCCGCATACAAAACCCTCCCCGGAAAAATGCAAATAAAAAGCCCCTTTTCATCTCCTGCTCCAGGAGACGAAAAGGGGCGCTTTTCGCGGTTCCACTCCGGTTCCAGCCAAACATCGGCGGCTCTCGTACCCGCTGTAAGGGGCGGGGCCCCGTCACCTTATCCCTTGAAGGGCTTCGGATCCAGCTCCAGGGTGGTCTTCACCGCTCAATGCGCCGAGGACCTTCCAGCCAGGGGTCCCTTCTCTGTAGCGCACGGAGAGCGGCTACTCTCCCTGTCATCGCCTTTGCAGTATATACCTCTCCGGTTTCCGAAGTTTATAGACCTGTTGGAGGTATTTGTCAAGGACAAACCTGAATCGAAACCTTAAGAGCGTTAACAGTAAACGCGAAGTCCCGCGGTTTCTGCGGGGGTCAACGGTGAACGGAAAGCCAAAGATCTCTGTCATTCCGATAGGCCTGCCTCCTGGCGGAGACAAAGTGCCCGAACGGAGTGAAGGGTGGGGATCTGTTTTGATTCTAAAAATTACTCGAAGCTGATCCAATAACAGATCCCTCGTCGTCTAATAAACCTCCTCGGGATGACAGAAATCTGGTTTTCACTACTCAGGGGTTTCTGTCTTTACGGTTGACCGTTTACGCTTTTGATCTGATGTTTCCAGACCTGGTTTCTATTGGATTTTTCAGTTTACTGTTTACCGTTGACCGTTTACGCCTTTTTAGTATCCCAGGTTTCCCCTCCATATTGCCCATTTCTTGACGGTCTGTTAAAATACGCCATCAGCAGATGACATATATTCCCCCCGAAGGGAGGACATAAGTATGACAGATGTTACTGCTTCCGACGCAATTGTCATGACCCGGGAGGGATACGAGAAACTCAGGGAGGAACTGGTGAACCTCAGGAGCGAAGGGCGCCAGGAGATAGCCCGGATGCTCGAGGAAGCCAGGGGTTTCGGTGACCTGAGCGAGAATGCCGAATACCACTCGGCAAAGGAAGCCCAGGGAAAACTTGAAACAAGGATCCAGTGGCTGGAGTACCAGTTGAGCAAGGCGAAAGTGGTCGATCCACGAGATATAGACCCCACTAAAGTCGGCCTTGGGACTACCGTCACTCTACTGGACCTGGACGGCAACAACCACCTTCTCTACACCATTGTCGGCTCCGAGGAATCGGACCCTGCCGCTAACAGGATATCAGCGAACAGCCCGGTCGGCCAGGCTGTTATAGGGAAGACCGTCGGGGAAGAACTCTCTGTCAGGGTGCCCAATGGGACAAGGAAATTCCGGATAACCGAGATCTCAGTAATTCCGCCTCGATAGAAGGCAATTCCCTTTGCCTCTAAGGTCAATGGAGGACATGACTATCCTCCAGGCAAGTTCAGAAAAAGTCCATCCCCTGGCAGCGGCAGATTTCGGGACCAGGCTTGTTGCGGTCATGCCCGGGGCTGTATTGACCTCAAGGACCGACGGCAGCCCGCCGTCGGTCAGTCTCATGTCCACCCTGCTGTAAATCCTGCATCCCAGTGACCGGTGTGCTGCAACAGCAGCGCGGGAAACCTTCTCCTCCACTTCCGGCGAGAGGATGGCAGGACAGATGTATTCCGTTTTACCTGCAGTGTACTTTGCCTGGTAGTCGTAGAAACCCGACTTCGGCGCTATCTCGACTACGGGGAGGGTTGAAGTATTGGAGCCCTCTTCCCAAACTGTAACGGTGATCTCTCTTCCGGGGACGTATTCCTCGACTATCACGGAACTGTCGTAAAGGGCCGCCGCTGCAAGGGCCTTTTCCACTTCACCTGCCGAAGAAACTATGTTCACCCCGACGGTACTGCCGCATCCTGAAGGCTTGACCACCATCTTCGACCATTTTTCAAGGGCTCCAACGGCCCTGCCAACATCCATTTCAGCCGGGCCATGCTCAATATCAAGATAGACCGCCTCAGGTGTCGGCACATCGTTCATGGCGAACAGGGCCTTGCTGGTGCGCTTGTCCATGGCGAGGGCACAGGCGGTCGGTCCCGAACCGGTGTAGACCTTCCCCATAAGATCAAGGGCGGCCTGAAGCCTGCCATCCTCGCCCCAGGAACCGTGAAGGGCAATAAAGAATACGTCAGACGCTGACCGTCTCGACGCCTCCAGCATCTCCAGGGCAGTAGCACGTTCTATGGGTTCTGTCTCTACCCCTGCCTCTTCCAGTGCTGAGCACACGGCCAAACCGCTCGAAAGGGAGACCTCCCTTTCGGGGCTGTCCCCCCCGAAAAGAACTGCAACCCGCAAACTGATACCTGCATTCATTCTCCGAACTCCTCTATCTCTACCTCTCTCGCTCCCAGGAAGAAAGGATGGCTGGGGAAGGCGTTCAGGACGAAAACGATCCCTGCCCAGTCGTCATCGCCTGCCCTGTCGTCACGGTAGGTCAGATCGATCCTGTAACAGCAGTCGTTTTCGTAGCTTATCCTGTAGAACATCTCATCGAGGCTGCTGTCGCGGAGGTTGTACCCGCCCCTGACAGTGAGGCTCCAGTTATCACCGAAGGGGATCAGGGCCTGCTGGAAGAACACTTCGCTGTCTGAATACCTGTCCCACTCCATTGGGGACCAGCCCTCTACCCAGCGTTTTCTCAAGACGCTGGTCATTTTTACAGGGCCTAAAGGCCACATAACTCCAATTCTGGCAGTAAAGATCCTCTGGCTACCGTCTGACGATCCGTAGTCGTAGTACCAGTATTCGGCCCCCCAGAATGGGTTTAACTCCCCAATAACGGCAGAACCTGAATACGCGGCCCCAAGAGCAAGGCGCTGGGCTTTTTCCTTTAAGGTACCGCTGTCGGAGGAAGATTCATAGTCACCCCAACTGGCCCTGAACTGCCATCGCCCGTGAAGGGCGGGAAGAGCCCACCATGGCGAGAATAACGTTATCTCCGGACTTCTCCAGAGGGTCCCTTCGAAGGTGTCGCCAAGCTCCTTTTCAACCTTGACGCTCTCGGAATGGGACCACCAGAGCCTTCCGGTCCACCCGTCAAGGTTATAGTCGACTCCCCATCTCGGACTGAATCTTTTCTCCTCCCGGTCACCGTCCCATGTATATGAAGCATCGGCGAAAAAGACGACACCCTCCCTGTACTGGTAATCAACGGAAAGTGTTGCCTCCAGCCCGACACTGGACCACAGGAAAGCCTTCCACCTGGCATTTACATCACCCATGGAGAGAGGGGCTCCGTAGGAAACCCCCAACCCCTTGTCCCCCTCGTACATGACCTGGGGAAGGAACTGGGTCCTGCTTCCTTCAGACAGGTCGATAACGTAGTCGAAGGGGTATGAAAGAAGGTACTTCCCTCCTATATAGATAGCAGGCCGGGAAGCGACAACCCTGTAACCGGGGATAACAACGAGGCGCTTCGACACAAGCTGGTAATGGGGAGTATCCGATGGACAGGTCGTAAAACCCACGTCGCTCCACCGGTAGATCTGGTCGCCTTCCACAAGACCCTTCTGTACCCTTCCGGGGAGGGACTCGATCTTCTGTCCTTCCGTGATCCTGATCGTCGTTACATTGGCCCCTGAGGCGTGTATCTCTCCCCTCTCGGCGGGGAAACTGCCCGAAGCATTACGGAAAAGACCTTCACCGGAGATCATGTCCAGGGAGAGAAGATCCCCCTCAAGCCTCTGGGGTCCGTTAAAAAGGACCACTTTCTTGCCGGGAACAGAGAAGGCCTCAACAGTGTGGTCAATTGCCGAGTACTCGACCCTGGGGGCAAAAACCCTTATCAGGTCCCTGCTTATCCTCACGTTCCCGGTGGCTGTGGCGAATCCTGAAACCTGGTCGTACTCGACCCTTTCCGCCTCGAGGACGATCTGTCCGTCTGAAGCTATAGCTGCACCTGAAGGCAAAAACAGGATAAATGCGGCCAGAACAACAAGAGATCTTTTCAGTTGGCTGATCCCTGCCACGTGACTACAGCCCCTTCCTCTACCACGACGGAACCGGACATTGAAATTCCACCCCTCTCGCCGGTAAGAACAAAAGCATCTTTACTTGCCTCAAATCCTTCCGGCAAAACCCATAGAGACCTTCCAGGGTCCCAGTCCGCCCTTGGAGCTTTCCAGTCAAGGCTACCTGACTCGTGATCGATATGGCCGGTCACTTCATAGAGCAGGATCTCCCCGGAAACCTCAAAGATAGTCCCCCGCAGGGAGTCGATGTCCCATATGGCTCCACTCCCTGATCTTATGACCACTTTCAGGACTTCCGCTTCGCTGGCATCGCCTTTTTTCTCCACTCTCTCCGCACTGAGATGCCAGTCGTTCCCGTTCTCTTCACGGATCACGTCCAGCCCCTCGACGATTATCGGCGGGACATCGGGGCTCTCTTGAACCGTTCTCTCCTCCAGGAGAAGATCCCTCACTAGCCCCATGGCAAAAAGCATCATCAGAACCGCGGCCGCAACGAAAAGGAAGCGCCGGTTCCCCTCAAATCTCAAGGATCTCCCCCCGATCGGGCAAATGGAAGGCCGTTACACGGACCCCATCAAAGCTTGTAATCGATGACTGCCGAAAGCCCGACCTTCTGGACGCGGCGAAATCGCTCAAGCGGATTTGTGGAATCGATCGGTATCAGTATCCTCACACCGACCCGCCCCATGAAACTGGCTGAGATCTCCGCCACTGCCCTGACCCGGTCAACTTCCGCCTTCGGCCCCGCCACCTGGGCAGCACCTATGGAGGTGCCGCTGCCTACGGAGACTATCGGGACCACTTTTGTCTCGTCCTCAACACCAACACCGCGGTTAAAGGTTACAGTGTTTATAAAATCGTTTATCTGGCCGGCAAAACCGCTGACCAGGAAGCCGCCACCCAGGATCCCTACCAGGTCACCCAGATCGACGGCGGCAGCCGCACCGGTAAGCAATGTCAGGCCGATTGCAACAGCTGCGATAAATTTCCTAATCCTGGTCAAGAGGCATTCCACCTTCCTGTCCTTGCTCCGGGGCAACCTCCTGAGCCTGTGCTTCCGCTGGAGTTGTCCCTTTGTCGTCTCCCAGAAGACCGTGCAAAGATGACGGGACCGGGTACGCCTTTACCCCTGACGAAGATGCTGTCTCCAGGTAGATCGGGGTACCGGGTACGATATCCGGTGCATCCCCCTTGACGAATAGCCCCCCCACAAGGCCTACAGGGCCAAGCAGGGCCAGTCCTACGACACTCGTTCCGAGAGCCGTGGCGACAGTTGTGTCGGATTTGGTGGCCAGAGCGGCGGCATCGCCAAGGAATACGGGCACCTTTTCAGGGCCGAGGGGTTCAAGGCGGTCAAATGCGAACTTGATCTCCGCCGGCCTTCCGAAACTGCGGGGAGGCTTTACCCTGTCGATCACTGCTATGACCCGGGATCCCCTGGGTGCCACGAGAAAGCCCTCCACGGAAAGGTGCTCTTCCAGCTTAAGCCTGACAATATCACCTACCGCCGCGCTTTTGGGGGATACCCTGTCCACGAAGGAGGCTTTGAAAACAAGGTTGGCAGGAAGATTCACGTCCTGCCAGAAAAGCTGACCGGGAAACAGAAGCGCAAGAAGGCGTTCAAGCCTCATCGCCAGGGGGCGCCCCTCCCCGGCCTCGCCCTCGAGATGGCGTTCTATCTCACCTATCCTCCGTGCAAGGGAGAGGTCTGGACGTGCCTCGTGAAGGATCGCCCACTCGGCAAGTCCCGTCTTGAACATCATGGAAGGCTGCCCCAGCGTCCCGTTCCGGATGAAGTTCATAAGGCCCAACTGCCGCTCCGAGATGCTGCCTGGCAGTTCCCTTCCGAAAAGGTCCGTCTCAACCTTGCCCAGCCTCTGGATTATGCCCCCGGTGCCGATCTCTCCATAGATCATGGTGTCCAGCAGATCCTGGACCTGCGCCGGCGTCTCCAGTTCCTCTCCCAGGGCCGGCCCAGCCGCTGCCAGGGAGAGAAGAAGCAACAGAAGAACTGAAATGGAAAGGATCCTCGTCCTCATACTGTTCCCCCCTTTTTGTCAGAATCTTCGGCCCTGTCGCGGGCCGCTCGAATAAAGCCTACGAAAAGCGGATGAGGCCTGACAGGCCTCGACTTGAGTTCAGGATGGAACTGCACTCCCACGAACCACGGATGATCTTCCAGCTCAATGATCTCCACCAGGTCACGCCCCGGGCAGATCCCGGCCATCCGCATCCCGCGGGATCTCATCATCTCCCTGTAGTCGTTGTTGAACTCGTATCGGTGCCTGTGGCGCTCCCTGATAAGGGAAGATCCTCCATAGGCCGCGAAGGAGAGGGAGTTCACGTCCAGTTCACAGGGATACTCACCAAGCCGCATGGTCCCCCCGAGATCCCTGACCCTTTCCTGTTCATGCATCAGGTGTATTACAGGGTCCGGGGTCGCAGGATCCATTTCCACGCTGTGAGCCGTATCAAGGCCGCATATATTCCTGGCAAACTCAACAACTGCTATCTGCATTCCCAGGCAAAGCCCAAGGTAGGGGATCTTGCGCTCCCTGGCGAATCTGGCCGCCAGCATCTTGCCGGCGACCCCCCTTGAACCGAACCCTCCGGGAACAAGGATCCCGTGAACCCCGTCCAGGAGCGAAATACCCTGGGTCTCCACATCCTCGGCCTCAACGTGGCGTATGCTTACCCTCACACGGTTGGCCGTTCCAGCATGAGACAGGGCTTCGACAACGCTGAGGTAGGCATCCTTGTGGCTCACGTATTTGCCGACCATGGCCACCTCCACCACGCCTTCCGGGTTCTCGCAGGCCTCTACGAAAGCCCTCCAGTCATCCAGGGCCGGTTCCTGCTTCGGTTCAAGACCGAGCCTCTTCATTACCAGCGTGTCGAACTCCTGATCGTAAAGCTGGAGTGGCACCTTGTAGATCGATGAGACATCGATCGCCTCAACAACAGCCTCCCTTGGGACACTGCAGAAAAGCGCTATCTTGTCCCTGATGTCGTTTCCGAGATGGCTGACGGACCTGCAGACAATGACGTCGGGCTGAATGCCAAGACGCCTGAGTTCGTGAACGCTATGCTGGGTGGGCTTGGTCTTCAGTTCCCCCGCCGCCGCTATATATGGGACCAGGGTAACATGGCAGTAAAGGACGTTCTCACGGCCAACCCTGTTCGTCATCTGGCGAATAGCCTCAAGAAAGGGCTGTCCTTCGATGTCGCCTACGGTGCCTCCTATCTCCGAAATAACCACGTCAACATCACTGTTTATCTTGAGGATGCTCTCCTGTATCTCATTGGTTATATGGGGGATCACCTGGACCGTTGCCCCGAGGTACTGTCCGGCCCTCTCCCTGGAGATAACAGAAGAATATATCTTGCCTGTTGTCAGCGTGTTGTCGCTTGTCAGCGATTCATCAATGAAACGTTCATAGTGACCCAGGTCAAGGTCTGTTTCCGCTCCATCGTCCGTGACAAAAACCTCACCGTGCTGGAACGGGTTCATCGTCCCCGCATCAACGTTGATATACGGGTCCATTTTGATGATGGATACCCTGAAACCCCTTCGTTTCAGCAGAACCCCCAGGGAAGCGGCCGTTATTCCCTTCCCCAATGATGAAACAACCCCGCCTGTTACAAAAACGTATTTTGGCATATATGAGAAACCTCCAGAAGATGAAGATCAAGCCGTGAATCGTGACTCGTAACTCGTGACCCGTGACTGGTAACCCGAAAGCCGTGAATCGGAAATCTGTCATTCTGATCCGCCTGCTGGCGGAGAAGAATCTGGTTCAGGTACCGAGAAAAGTAAATCGTTAATCGTGAATAGTGTGAAGCCGGAAAACAAAGGGCAGGGCTTTTTGGTTCTTACAAAAAAAGGGCTCCTCTGTGTTCCTCTGCGACCTAACCTACGCTGGCGGTGCGCCAGCTAGGTCACTGCGTCTGTGGTGAGAAGGTCCCAGGTTCAGATCCTCATCCTCCGGCTGGCGGACTGCCACTCCCTTTGCCTACCGGCGGGAATCTGGGCTTTCGTAACTCGTAACTCGAAAATTCAAAAACAGATTCTTCGTCATTTCATTCCTCAGAATGACAAGCACCCTCATGTTCGGCCATCGCACCCGTAAGGACGGGTTCTTCGTCATTTCATTCCTCAGAATGACAAGCACCTGCCTTCCAGTCTCCAGTCTCCAGTCTCCAGTCTCCAGTCTCCAGTTTCCTGTTTCACGGTTTCACGATTCACGATTTACGATTCACGGATCAAAAAAAGAAGAACCAGGACACCGGTTCGTCCTGGTCCAGTTTATTGCAATAAGGACTTTTTGTCATACGCAAAATCGCACAGCAACCGGCAGATTTTTTCTATTTCAGCACTTGCAGCGGGTTGATCGCCTTGTTGTTCAACCTTACTTCAAAATGGAGATGGGGTCCCGTGGCCTGTCCGCTCGACCCGACCTTTCCGACTGGCTGTCCCGTAGAGACCCTCTGTCCCTGTTTCACCATGAGGCTGCTGCAGTGAGCATAAAGCGTGGTGTAGCTCCTTCCATGATCGATAACGACAACACGGCCATATCCGCCCATCCAGCCTGCATAGGCCACCCTGCCGGCCTTCGATGCCCGGATGATCCTACCGGTGGATCCCTTGATGTCAATGCCTGTGTGGAAATCCCTTCTCTTGGTGAGCGGATGGCGTCTCCATCCGTAACCGCTGTTTATCCTTCCGGACAGAGGCCATTCGAAGGTCTTTGAGAACTGCTGTGAACTCTTGCCGGAACTGCTTCCTATCAGGGAAAAGACCGTGGTCACAGGCTTTGCCCCGGGGAGGAATATTTCCTCGCCATCCTTGAGGCTTCCGGCATCCATTCCGTTGGCTTTTACTATCTGTTCTGTCTGGGTACCGTGTTTCTTGGCTATCTCAGCCAGGGTATCTCCCTTGGCCACCTTGTAGAAAATACCATCCTGGTTGGGTATCCTGAGAACCGTGCCCACCCTGAGGTAATTGGGGTCCTTCATTGTGTTGCATCCGAAAAGGGTGTTGATGTCCAGGTTGAAGGAGTTGGCTATGGACCAGAGACTGTCTCCATCCTTTACGGTGTACTGCTTGACTTCAAGGGGGGAATCCACCGTGCGTGAGGCCTCATCGGCGGTGCTTCGCCTTTCGATCTCATCCTTGACAGCTGACACTGCATTCTCATCAACAGGTATAAGCAATTCCTGCCCTTCCGAGATCCTGTGAGGGTTGGAAATATTATTGGCTTCCTGGATAATTTTCATCGGTATACCGAAAGAAGCAGAAATATCAGAAAGGGTCTCACCCGGTTTAACATAGTAATCGGTCCAGGCCAGAACCTCTTCGGCAAGTTCCTCTTCTGATGAGGCCACATCTTCAGCAGCCTCCTCTTCATCAGCCGTGGAGTCTTCAAGGACCAGTTCCTTCTCGAAAAGTGAGGGACCTTCAGGGATGGGGCCTATTCCCAGGGCCACTGTTCCTGGGTCAACGGTCTCCTGGGCTAGTGAATGGGAAATATCTACGACAATAAAACCGGAGGGTATTTCCGAAACCGCCGAAGCTTTGCCGGCGCTTCCGATAAGCGAAGGGGTAGAGACCCCTGTCGTAAAGAAGGCACATGCTGCAAGAAAAAGCGCGGCGCTCAACATCGTCCCAATGGCTGCCCAGAAACCTATCCTTCCGGAGAGCCTTGTGGTCCATCTCTTTCCAGGGATTCTCATCAAAAAGTTGCCTCCCCTCACTCTTTCCCCTGCGACACTTTTATAGTAGCAAGGAACTCGCTATTGGTCGAGGTGCTCCTCAGCTTTCCGAGAATGAGGTTCAGGACCTCAGCCTCGTCAACGTTAGTGATCCTTCTCCTCAGAACCCAGACTCTCTGAAGCTCCTCCGGATCCATCAGCATCTCTTCCCGCCTTGTGCCTGACCGGGTTATGTCGATGGCCGGGAAGATCCTCTGTTCGGAGAGTTTCCTCGAAAGATGGACTTCCATATTGCCCGTGCCCTTGAATTCCTCGTAGATAACCTCATCCATACGGCTCCCTGTGTCGACCAGTGCAGTACCTATTATAGTCAGGCTGCCGCCTTCCTCGATGTTTCGAGCAGCCCCGAAAAACCTCTTGGGGAAATAAAGCGCTGCAGGGTCCATACCTCCCGAGAGGGTCTTGCCGGAAGGGGGGACCACGAGGTTGGATGCCCTCGCGAGCCTGGTGATGGAGTCGAGAAGGAGGACAACATCCTTCCCGACCTCGACAAGGCGCTTGGCCTTCTCAAGGGCCAGGTGGGCTACCCTCATATGTTCTTCCGCAGGCCTGTCGAATGTCGAGGCAATGACCTCGCCGTCAACGGACCTGGCCATATCGGTTACCTCCTCGGGACGTTCGTCAACAAGCAGGACCATGAGGATCACGTCGGGCTGGTTTGTGGTAACAGCGTTGGCGATGTTCTTGAGGACCGTGGTTTTTCCCGCCTTGGGCGGGGACACTATGAGGGCCCTCTGTCCCTTCCCTATGGGCGAGAACAGATCTATGACCCTTGCGGTAAGTTCGGTTTTTTTCGTCTCCAGGACCAGTCTTTCATCGGGGAAGATCGGCGTGAGTTTCTCGAAATGAGGCCTTTTCCTGGCCTCCTCCGGGTCAGAATAGTTGACCACTTCGACCCTTAGCAGCGCTTCGTAATGTTCCTGTTCCTTGGGCGGACGTATGAGGCCCCATACAAGGTCGCCGTTGCGAAGACCGAAACGCCTGATCTGCGATGCGGAAACGTAAATGTCGTGATCGCTGGGCAGAAGACCTCTTGGCCTCAGAAAGCCGTACCCCTCGGCAAGAACTTCCAGTGTGCCGCCCCCGAAACGGAAGCCCATCTGCTCAGTCTGTTCCTTCAGGATGGCAATTACAAGGTCGTCCTTCCGCAGGACCGACACTCCCGCCGCCCCCAGCTCCTTTGCGTACTTACGCAGATCCGCCAGGGTCCTTCCGGAAAGTTCCGCGAAGTTGTGCTTGGGCCTTGGAACTTTCCTTGCCTCGCCGTTGTTGCCGTTGGCCGTGACTTCGGCGACCGCCATGGGCTCCGCTGTTAACTGGGTTTCAGTCATTTCCTTATCTTCCATGATCTTTTCCATATCCCTCCCAATCCGCCAGGAACTTGCGGATTCCGCTCTCGGTAAGCGGATGATCGAAACACTTTTCAAGAACGCTGAAAGGAACCGTCGCAATATCCGCTCCAGCCAGCGCAGCATCCAGAACATGCCTCGGGTGCCTGACGCTTGCAGCGATTATCTCTGTTTCTATACCATGGATATCGAAGACCTCCGCGATATCCCCGACAAGCCCTATTCCATCCTCGCCAATATCGTCAAGGCGGCCGATAAAGGGGCTTACGAAAGCAGCACCCGCAGACGCCGCCAGCAGGGCCTGCTGAGGGGAAAAGACCAGCGTTACGTTCACATCCACGCCTTCACGGGCCAAACGCGAGCATGCAGCCATGCCTTCCTTGCACATGGGGATCTTTACGGCAATGTTCGGGGCTATCGCAGAAAGGGTCTTTCCCTCGACAAACATACCGTCGGCATCGGAAGAGATAACTTCAGCGCTTACCGGGCCTTCAACAATGGCCGCTATCTCTGCTACAAGCGTGTGAAAATCGCCCCCGCCGCTTTTTGCGACGAGTGAGGGATTAGTCGTGACTCCATCGATGACGCCCCATCCGGCAGCCTTCCGTATCTCCTCGATGTCGGCGCTGTCAAGAAAAAAACGCATGAATAAGAACCCCTTTCAAGAAAAAGAGAATGGGACAGATCAGCGGACGACGGAAAAGGGTATGCGGAACTGCTCCTTTCCGTCACTTTCAATAGCGACGTCATATTCGCCCACAGGGAGAGGGCTTCCGTCCTCGCGGATCAGGAAAAATGCCCTGGATCCGCTGGTTTCGCCGATCCTTAAGGATTCCCGGAAAATGACACGATCCCTGAAGCGCCAGATAACATCCATGAAACCACCGGGACGTGGCGCTTCATAATGGAAAAGCAGACACACCTGACGGCCACCCCACTGGAAAACGGAATCTTCGCCGACAGGGAGGTTGAAGTCGTCCAGTTCACGACAAATGACCGCGCTGTCTATTCTGACAGGACCTGCGAGAGATCTGTGACCCTGCTGCCAAAGGAGCAGAGCCACCACCGGAACGGACAACACGATGATCATGACAAAGAAGAATCTACCGGTCTTCTGCATTATACTCCATGAACCCCGCAAAAAGGCAATAGGCCGAATGAAAACCGGTCCATAGAACCGCAATTTTCCTACCCCACTGGCACTATGAATAATACTTTACCACGTCTAGACTCTGTGTACAAACGAAAATACCGGAGGCGAAAAACCGGAATGGACAAAAACATCGCAAAACGGATAGCTCTGGGAGCAGTACTTGCCGCAACTGTAACCCTGGCTACCATGCTTCACGTTCCGCTACCCGGGCTTCGAATATACTTCAACCTTGGCGAGGGAGTTATCTACACGATCGCCATCCTTCTGGGGGCCCGTTTCGGTGGGTCCTGCGGCGGGATAGGCGCCGGACTGGCCGACATACTTCTCGGCTATCCGCTGTGGGCACCCCTCACACTGGTGATCAAAGGGCTTGAAGGTTACATAGTGGGCCGCCTGGCTTCCAGGGGGCGTATCATGGCCATGGCCGCAGGGGCGGCAGTTATGATCGCAGGCTACACAACCAGCGCCGGGATCCTTTACGGCTGGAAGGTGGCCCCTGTCGAGTTCATGACAGACATCGCCCAGACAGGCATAGGTGCGGCCTTCGCGCTTATCATGGTCCCGATATTGGAGAAGCGTTTAAGTCTGGGAGACAGAACGAAGTCTTCAGAAGGCTTGAAGAGCTCTTGACCCAGTGAGGGGGAAACATAAAGAACTGAACTAGAGACGCATCCCTCCCTTTTTGCTTTTGTAGCGTTTGATCAGTGTGTTTGTCTGGACCCTGGTTATCCCCTTTTTTGAATAGACCGTTTCCAGGATGAATTTCTCCAGCGCTTTCATATTTTCCACGAGGGCATGCATATGAAGCGTGCTGGCTCCAGACATCAGATAAAGGTTCTCCACGGCTTCTTCCTGGCTCAAAGCCTGGGCGACCTCGTCCAGATAGAAAGGCTCCACGTCTATCTCGAAAAAAACGGAAACCTCCTTCCCCACGGCACTGGGATTAATAATGATAGTGGACTCTTCGATCACGCCTTCGCGCTTCAGCTTTTCCACCCTTTCCTTGATGCTTACTCTTGTCAGACCAAGCATTCTTCCCAGTTCGGCATAGCTGATCCGGGAATCCTTCTGAAGTTCCCTCAGAATGGTCAGATCGATCTTATCCATCCAGACACCTTCTTCCCCCTTTGGGATCTTCCATTCACGCCTGTTTGAACAGAGAGCAGGCCGCGCTACCAAACATCGCGCCAAGGCCCATAAAAACCCCTGTGGAACTGTCAGCGTGGATAGACCAATACAGCAAAGAAGCACCCAGAACTTGCAGACAGAAAAATCCGAACACTGTTTTTTTCATATCCGACCCCTTAAATAAGCTTCAGGAGCAGAATGTTAAGAACACCAAGCAGCAATCCCACGAAAACAACCTTCAATACAAGCATTTTATAAATAACGGATTCAGAACCCTGAAGTCCCGTAGACGATGTCCCGAGCAGAACCTGGGTGGGACCTATCGCACATCCCACGGATCCTCCTATGGACTGGACAGAACTCATGGCCACGGGATCGAGGCCCATCGTTTCCGCCACTGTCTTCTGGAATGCCCCGAAAATTACGTTTGAGTTTGTGTTGCTTCCGGTTATGAAGGCGCCAAGTATCCCGATGAATGGGGCAAAAAGAGGATAGGACCACCCCGTAATATCTGCAACCCCGAGCGCTATCCGTTCTGTCATACCGCTCCCCATCATTATTGTCGCAGTTGAGACCAGGAAGACAAGGCTAACAAATGTCGGAATGCACTTGTTCATCGTCGTCCTTATAACAGGCAGGAATCGGCTTTTTTCCCAGAAACCTCTCCGGCTGTAATACAATAGAGAAAGTCCCCCGCAAAGGAAGATGATCGGAGCGGGATGCCGGAAAAGTGATATTGACGCAAAATCTTTCGCGCTTTCCACGGTAAACCCCAAAGCAGTCTGGTAAGCGGGGAAATTGAACGAAAGAAGTGAGACCTTGACCGGTATGAATTGTGATCCCAGGGAAAACACAACTATCAGCAGATAGGGAAGGATCGCCTCAGGAAAACCCATCTCCTTCCCCCTGGAAAGATCAGGCACGCATCCGTTCCGACACTTCAGGTACCCTAAAAAGACCGCGATCCCCAGGATAGACGAAAGCAGGCCAATAATGGAAGTAAGGTTCAAATGAATGACGCCGAACATGGAAACAGCGACACCAAAACTGCCAAGCAAGATGTAGATCCACAGCGACATGATCGCTCTCAAGCCTCCATAGAGCCACGCAACGGCAAGCCCCGTAAAGACCAGTGCGGCCATATCGTAAACAGCCATCCAGAATGCAAGATCCTGAGGATAAAAAGATGTGACCAGGCTCAAGGCATAGAGTGACGAACCCATGGAACCGAAACTTATCGACCAGCTATGGCCTATCAGGACAGCGGCCACCGAAAGGTATGGGTTATAACCAAGCCTTACCAGGACAGGGGCGACTATAGCCACAGGGACACCGAAACCGGCTATGCCCTGAAGGAAGGAGGAAAACAGCCATGCCAGAAGAAGGAACAGGACGGCCGGATCACTAATGTGGTGAACCAGGTGCCTGCTGATAACATCCACTGCCTTGAGGTCATCTACGACATTGTAAAGATAAACGGCAGCCGTGATGATAAAGAAAACAAAGACAGTAAGCGCTACTCCCTTGCCCACTGAAACAGCAAGACCCTTCGCATCAAGCCCGAAGAAGAGAGTGGATATCATTGCCGAGACCAGGAAAGCTATTGCTCCAGACTTTCTGGCGCTCATTCTGAGGGCGATAAGGGAAAAAAGCAGAATGACAATCGGCAATGACGCAAGAACAGCCATGCTCAACCTGCCATGCCTGGAATCGTGCGTGAACAGAACCGGTATCTGCAGGGAAAACTACAGCCCAATTCAGGACACCACTTCTTCGGTCGTCTCCACAAAGGAAATGCCATTTCGCTCGAGTTCTTTGAGCACTTCTTCATAAACCTCCGGCATGACGGGAATGTGGATACCAGTCAGGCCTTTGAAGGTTCCCTTGAGGATCATGTCGGCACCTATGCCTACAGGAAGCCCGGTCGTCTTCGCTATTGAGGTCACACCCTCAATATTTCCCAGATCTACCAGGGTCGATATATAACGTTTCAAAGAATTGTCCCTTTCGAAAGACGCTATGTATTCGTGCTGGAGAATGACTATGTCCCTCTCGCCAGGCGACCAGACAAGATGCCTGGAAAAGAGCGAGGCAAGAACGTCCCTGGCGGAATTAACTCCTTCCGGGATCATTTCTTCAGACAACAGACCGAGCCATTCCATTTTCTTGATGACGACCGAATCGGAAGGTACCCCCATTTTTACGGAGAGCACCTCGGCAATATCCTTGCCTGCTTCAGGGTTGCAGCAGGCAAGCCTGCAAGTCATATCAGCATAGGAAACAGCTCCGATATCGATCTTGCGGTTGTCGAAATATCCCAGGTCAACAAGTCGGTTAACGAGATCGCACCAGCCTATGTACCTGATCGTACCCCTGTAGACGGTTTCCGCTTCAGGGATCCCGTAAAGGTCGACGTAGGGAGTTGAATCCATGTTGGGATACTCCTCGAACCAGCCGAGGGACCCAAGGTTTTTCAACCTGTAATCCTTAAGGACAAGATGGCCTGGAAGATCAACAACATTCTTGCCCTCCAGATATCGGGCCGGCCGGACACAGGAACCGATAAGGTCGGCCGGAGACCACGAAAGCTTGTATCCAAGGGGATTATTGTTCGATTCCGGAGCAGGGAGAGCCCCGCACAAAGATCTGAAGGAGAGGACTTTACCCCCTTCCCTGTGGATCGTATCAATAGTCCTCTTTGCAGACATATGGTCTATACCCGGATCCAGCCCCATCTCGCAAAGCAGAAGGACACCAGCGGATGCCGCTTCAGCGTCTAGTTGTTTCATCTCTGGCGTGGCATATCCTGCATTGACGTAATCCTTTCCCTGATCGATGCAAAGCCTTGCTATCTCGGGCTGAAGCGAAGCAGGAAGAAGGCTTATTACCAGATCTGCATCCCTGATAAGATGCCTCGCTTCATCCAGGGCATTACCTTTGACGATCTGGGTGTTCTTGTCATTTCCTGCGACCTTTTCGAGGTTTTCAAGGCAGGTATCCACAATAGTTATGGAATATTCACAAGACCTTTGCAGGTAGGCTACACAAGGCCTTGCAACTCTTCCCGCTCCCAACACCAGTATCTTTTTCAAAAATTTCCCCTCCCAGGAAAAACTCTTTTCAGGACAATAGACTTTCAGTAAAGGCTGTTCCAAAACCTGTTGACAGCACAACCTCGCCGGCAGATGACCGGAGGCATTGGATCATCCCTTCACGAATAACGGCCCTTATATTATTTTTCCCCTCGATCACACGGATATCTTCAAGGGGATCACCGGCAACAAGAAGACAATCGGCGGATCTGCCCTTTTCTATAAGACCGGTGAATTGATCCATACCAAGAGCTGCGGCGGCATTAACCGTAGCCATCGCAATAATTTCCTCGTTGGGAATCCCAAGACCTGAAAGGGCCAGCATTTCCCGGGCATTGTCCCCATTGCGAATGCTCATCGAAGCATCGGTGCCCAGGGCAATATTGAGCCCGGCCTCCCGAGCGATACTCATCATGCGAGCCTGGATGGATACTACCTTCCTGGCTTTATCTATAGATTCCGGGTTCGGGTATTCCGATGCCCTTTCAAGGATAGCATCGAAAATTCCTATTGTGGTGACCAGGGATATTCCCTTTTCCGCCATTCTGTCCGCAGTCTCCCTGTCAAGCCAGGAGCCGTGTTCCACCGTAGAAACTCCGGCTATGACAGCGTTGCGGATCCCTTCGATCCCCTGAGCGTGGGTTGCCACACGTTTATGATGCCGCGAAGCCTCCTCCACTACGGCCCTCGTTTCCTCGATGGTAAAGTCAACCGAATCGGACCCGTCTCCCGGAGTGCTCACTCCGCCTGTTGAAAATATCTTGATAAAGTCGGCACCGAGCCTGACCTTTCTGCGGACTTCCCTGACACATTCGTCCGTTCCATCGCAGGGAATGTCACCGAAGCCCATATCGGGATCTTTGGGAACAAACGCCGGGAATGCCCTGTCACCATGGCCACCAGTCATTGTGATGGCCCCCCCGCAGGCAAGGATCCTGGGGCCAGGAAAAACACCTGACCTGATGTGATCACGTACGAAAATGTCCTCTGGTGTCCCGTAAGAAACGGCACCGCAATTTCTCACTGTGGTAAAACCGGCTTTTAGACAGTCCTGTGCGCTCCTCAGTACCGCCAGTGTCTTGCCGGCAGGAGGTGTAGACAGTTTCCAGTACGTCTCATGAGTTTTCGGGTCTGGAGGTGAAGCCAGATGAACATGGCAATCGAACAGGCCAGGCACGAGGAACATCCCTTTGCCATCGATCACTTTCGTGTTCGATGGAATATCTGATCCCCTGTCCACGAACTCGAACACTCCGTTCCTTATTCCCACGTTTCCCCGGAAAGGACTGCTTGTTGATCTCCCCTCGAACACAAAAACATTTGAGATCACAAAAGGTTCTTTCAATTGTTAACCTCCTTCTTGCCCGAGTGCCGCAGCCAGAACCCGAAAAGACCAAGACCCAGCATTGCCGCGATCGACAGAACACGGTGTGGAATGATAAGGAGCAGTCCCAAAAAGAAAAGGATCGCCTGTTCACCGCGGCCCAATTTTCTCCCTGCGTAACCCTGGGTCGCAAAGCCCAGTGCGATGACCCCTGCCAGGGCCGTTACAAAGTTGATGATTATGAGACCTCCGGCTCCGATACCTAGAAGACTGGGGCTGTAAACAAAAAAGTACGGGAGCAGAAAGGCCACCAAACCCATTTTGACGGCATTGAACCCCACCTTGAAGGGGCTGGCATCCGCAAGTCCAGCCGCGGCATAAGCGGCCAGTGCCACCGGCGGGGTGATAGGAGCCAGGGCCGCGCAGAAGAACACGAACATATGGGCTGCCATCGGCGCTACCCCCATTTTAACGAGCCCCGGAGCAACCAGGACCGCCAGGAGGGCATAAGTCGCAGGCGTCACAAGGCCCATTCCCAGGAGGATCGCTGCAGCCTGGGTGAGAAGCAGCCCTACCAGCAGATTGCCGCCAGAAATACTTACGATTATGGAACTAAGTTTGAAACCCAGACCTGTCATATTCAGAACGGCTATAACGATGCCTGCTGTCGCGCAGGCTGAAGAGACGACGACCATCGCCTTGGCGGCTGATTTGGATGCCTTGATGATCTTTTTCAGGGTCGGACGGCTTTCCCTGGTAAGGAAGGCCGTTACGAAAAGCAGTATCGATGCGTAAAGCGCGGCATCTATAGCGACATACTTCCGCACAAGGAGAACGACCAGAAGCACTATGGAAAAAAGGAGGTGGAAACTGTTGAGAAAGGATTCCTTGATCCCTGGAAGATATTTCCTGGGAAGCCCGTGAAAATTCTGTTTCGCGGACTGGGCATGGACTGAGGCAAAAAATCCGGCGTAATACAAAAAGGCCGGGATCGCCGCGGCTTTCATTACCTCAAGGTATGGAACGCCAAGGAATTCAGCAAGGATAAAAGCGGTCGCTCCCATTATTGGAGGAGTGAACGTACCTCCAGTGGATGCGACAGCCTCCACCGCCCCGGCCCATGCTTTGGGATAACCCATGTTCCTCATGAGCGGAATGGTGATCGAACCTGTAGAGACTACATTTGCAACCGTACTGCCTGATATCATTGCAAAAAATCCGCTGCCCACAACGGCGATCTTGGCAGGCCCTCCCGTCAGACCTCCTGCAAGCGACATGGCAAGCCTCATGAAACCGCGCAAACCGCCAAAGGCTTCCAGAAAACTCGCGAAGAAAATGAATCCGGCCACGTATGTTGAAGCAATACCAAGGGTCGAACCGAAAAGGCCCTGGGTGCCGACCCCTATCTGGCTGAGTATCCGTGAAAAAGAATATCCCCGGTGCCCGATCATGCTGGGAAGCATCGGCCCCAACATCGCATAAAGAACACCTGCAACAACTATGACTATCAGGGTGTTCCCTATGGTCCGGCGGGTGATCTCAAGGGTTATGAGTATTACCAGGAGGGAAGCGACCTGGTCGATCAGTGACATCTCTTCCAGATACAGGCGCTTCCAGTTAAGGGACAGGTGAACGATCGCGAGAAGGCCGACCAGCATTATCAGGACATTAAGAAGGTATTCAGCGTTTTTGTTGCCAAGGAACCACCCCTTCCTGGAAGGGTATATGAACACCGCCAGGAAAAAGATAATACAAAGATGGATGGCCCTTTGCACGAATGCGGGCATAGGAGCAATGGCAGCTGAATAATAGGTGAACAACAGAAGCCCTACAGCACAAACGGGGAAAAGGAATGAAAAAAACGGTTTATCAGCCGGAAGTCCTTCAGGTTCAACCTCCGGTGTATCCATGGAATCAATTTTCCCCAGAAGGGAGGTCATTTCATTTTCCAGGGGCATTGCGTCCTGTCCTTTTTCCATTTCTGACAAAAAAAACACCTCCGGATCCATCGGCAGACCGTAAAAAACGCCGGACAGCGCTCACGGGCCATCCGGCGCTATCAGAACCTGATATGCTATTTCACAAGTCCGGCTTCTTTGTAATACTTTAGAGCACCCGGATGGAAAGGAATGGGCATGCCTTTCACGGCATTCTCAGGGGTTACGACCGAAAATGCCGGGCCGATCTCCTGAACCTGATCGATATTCTCCATCAGTGCTTTTGTGAACTTGTACATTGTGTCCTCATCAAGCGTTTCGGCACAGATAACGATATGGTTGATAGAATATACAGGAGCCTCTTCCGGCATATCCAGTGCCGGGAAGTCGCTCTTGGGCATTTTCCTGGTAACCAGGTAAGGCAGCGCTTTCTCTACTTCCTGCATCTTGACGGGATCGATCTGGACAAGGACCATATCCTTGGTCGTCAGAAGCTCCGTGATACTCGGAAGCCTTGGCGCAGCAACGTATGCCAGGGCGTCGATCTGGTTCTGCTTTACGAGATTGAGAGCGTCGGAAAACCCGCTGTATTCCTGGGTGAACTCATTCCATCCAAGCCCAAGCGCAGCCAGAACTTCCTTGTTGAATGCCTCGTCGCCATCTCCGGGATTCCCTATGGCTATCCTTTTACCCTTGAGGTCGTCAACAGTTTTGATGCCGCTGTCCGCCCTGGCCAAAAGATACCAGTAGCCGTAATGGGCGGAAAACCAGCCCTGGACGCCCTTGAGAGGTTCCTTGAATGGTTCCTCTCCTTTCAGGCCCAGTAGCGCGATATTGGACATGGTCAGTCCTAACTCTCTCTCCCCGCTGGCGATGGTCTCGATATTCTCCATGCTTCCCCGGGGGCTGGGAACCGGAGTTACGCTGTAATCTGAAAGATTTTCGTTGATGATCTTGGCCACGCCTGAAGCCAGCATCATCCATCCTCCCGTGGGAGAGGCTGTTCCGAAAGTTACGTGTTGAGCTGCACCTGCAACCCCTGCGCCCATGGCCACTATCAAAACCATGGCAAGACAGAGAACTCCCAGAAAATTCCTCCTTGCGATCATTGCGGCACCTCCCTGTGATTTTGCCTTACCGGAACCCTCCGGCAAGGTTGGGGCTAATGGTCCCTTGAAACTGAGCAGGATCAAAACTGACATGAGTCTACCACTTCAACAAACTGTTTGTAAACCAGAAAAAGCTTTTTGCCTTCCTTTAGTCTATCTCAAAGGGCTTCTTTACTTTTCTTTGTACGGTGGAACATATTTTTGCCTCTTCTAAATAACTGCTGCCCGTGTTCTGTCTGCCTGCCAGCGGGAAGCGTTCCTGGTGGCGACAATGCGATGATCATGGTGCCAATATTGGTGAAGAGGATAATTAATCGTTAGTCGTACCCTGTCGCTGTGCTTGGGGCACCTTGTGAATCGTGAATCGTAAATCGTGAATCGTGAATCGTAAATCGTGAATCGTGTGGATCAAGACAGGATTCCCCACTGCGGTCGAGATGACAAGCAAGGGCAAAGCCGCCAACGGGTAACGAAAAAAGCAAGTGCCTGTAATTTCGAT
>Ga0334882_1001497_pt1 | contig 27611 bp, 21 predicted proteins | sample GraSluR1_MG_5_FD_207226 | JGI IMG/M metagenome (GOLD analysis project Ga0334882, IMG submission 207226) | Sludge microbial communities from methane-producing bioreactor in Wageningen University, Netherlands - Granular Sludge_15_04-R1 | ecosystem: Engineered > Bioreactor > Anaerobic >...
CTCCTTCGTCCCGATAAATCGGTACTACGGAGGTCGAAGAAAGCTACGGCTGGCAAAGCAGGGCTCAGAGCAAGAAGGTTCTTTTTCGCCAACTGCTTCGGTCTTCCGTCTTCTGTCTTCTGTCTTCTGTCTTCTGTCTTCGGTCTTCGGTCTTCTGTCTTCAATATATCACGGAAATTCTTTACTTTTGAATTCATAAACTACTTAAACAACGATCATATGCCTTCGATTTCGGAAAAAGGCAGGCTGATGCCTGCATCACCAATCAGGAAGCTTGTCCCCTATGCCGAGGAGGCAAAGCGGAAAGGGAGTAAGATATATCATCTCAACATCGGACAGCCGGACATTCCGACGCCTGATACAGCACTCAATGCCCTCAGGAACTTAAGTCTGAAAGTGATCGAATACAGCCACTCGGCCGGGAATGAGTCATACCGCCGCAAACTGGCCGGCTATTACCAGTCAAAGGGGATTAATGTTGACTGTACCGGGCTCCTCGTGACTACCGGCGGTTCGGAAGCCATACTATTTGGATTTATGAGCTGTCTCAATCCGGGTGACGAGCTTATAACACCCGAGCCTCTATATGCCAACTACAACGGATTTGCGGTGGCTGCAGGTATTAAGATAGTGCCGGTAACCTCTTACATAGAAAATGATTTCGCCTTGCCCCCGGTAAGCGAGATTGAGAAGAAAATAACAGCCAAAACCAAAGGCATCCTGATCTGCAGTCCGAACAATCCGACCGGCTATCTCTATTCCGAAGAAGAACTTCTTCTGATAAGGGATATTGTTAAAAAGCATGATCTCTATCTGTTCTCCGATGAAGCATACCGAGAGTTTTGCTACGACGGTGCCCGGCATTATTCAGCCATGTATCTTGAAGGAATTGAGAACAATGTTGTTGTTTTCGACTCTGTATCAAAGAGGTACAGCGAATGCGGTATAAGGATCGGTGCGCTTGTTACAAGGAACAGGGATGTTCTTAAAACAGCCCTTAAATTTGCACAGGCACGTCTCTCCCCTCCCGGTCTGGGTCAGATAGCCGCAGAAGCCTCTATCGATACACCTCCGGAATATTTTGAGGAAGTGAACCGTGAATATACTGAAAGGCGCAACTTTATGGTGGAAGCCCTTAACAAAATGCCGGGGGTGCGCTGCCCCAAACCAAAAGGGGCTTTTTATACCACGGTAAAGCTTCCCGTTGATGATTCCGACAAATTCGCACAGTGGCTGCTCGAAGAATTTGAATACAAAAACCAGACGGTGATGGTCGCCCCGGCATCGGGATTCTATTCCACACCGGGTCTGGGCAGGAACGAGGTTCGCATTGCCTACGTGCTCAAAATTGACGATCTCAGGAACGCCATGGAGACCCTGGCAGAAGCACTTAAAGTCTATCCGGGAAGGGTCTGAAAAGCTATCGCAACAAAGTGGAGTTTCCCCGATTGTCGAACAGGCATTTTGCCAGCCTGCGCTACCTCCTTCGTCCCGATAAATCGGGACAGTACCTAGTCATACAACAGGTATTTCGCCCTGGTCCGGCCAAAGGCCTCCAGACCCTCCTTCCATGTTTCCCTGATCTCTTCAGCGCTCATACCTTTCTGGATCTGCTCTCTCAATAATGGTCCGCTGGCAAGAACATCGAAATAACGTGTAAAGAACTGATCCTTATCGGGGTAGTCGTTCAAGGCACTGATAACCCACCCCAGATCCACTTTGGGCGAGGGTACCAGTCCATCGGCGATCGCGTTGCGCAGATCGGTCCCGTAACATTTCACTCCGAGCAGAGGCGGGTTCATGGCTCCGGGAACACTCTCCGGGGTGAAGCTGAATCCCCTGTCTGGCAAATTGGGCGATCCGAACACCTGGAAAGGATAAGGGGTTCCCCTTCCCAGTGAAATATTTGTACCCTCAAAGAAACATATCGAGGGATAAAGATATATTGATGTCTGGTTCGGCAGGTTCGGAGAGGGCCTTATCTGAAGCTCATACAGCGTCGCATGTGTGTAATTTTTGCACTTGATTACCGACAGGTCGCATTTAATTCCGCCGCTGAGCCATCCCTCGCCGTTGATCATCTGGGCATATTCCCCGATCGTCATGCCATGCACTATCGGCACCGGATGCATTCCTACAAACGACCTGTAAGCTGTATCGGCTATATTTCCGTCGAAATAATAACCATTTGGATTAGGCCTGTCCATTACCATGCATCTTACGCCGTTCTCGGCACAGGCTTCCATAACATAATGGAGTGTTGAGATATAGGTGTAGAACCTCGCGCCTACATCCTGGATATCAAAGACAACTATGTCTATTCCCCTGAGATTTTCGGATGAAGGCTTGCGCTGCGAACCGTAAAGGCTTATAAGAGGGATACCCGTGGCGGCATCCCTGCCGTCTTCAATAATTGCTCCGGCATCGGCCAGGTCGCGGAAGCCGTGCTCGGGTGCAAAAATCGCCCGTACATCGATCCCGTTCCTTACAAGATTGTCAACCAGGTGAATATCGCCTGCCATCGAGGTCTGGTTCGCCACAACGGCAATGGTTTTCCCTTCAAGCACAGGTTTGTATACGTCAGTCTGATGTGCTCCCGGAACAGGAATCTTCACGGCTTCCTGGCATGAAAGAGTGCCGATCAGAATCATTAACACCGGGATAAAGAGAGATAATTTTTTCATTGTGTATTTGATTTTCATTTGTAAATCTAATAAGAATTAATTCATATTAATACAATCAATAAAATCTATGTGTTCCTCTGTAATCCCGACAGCTATCGGTACTTCGTGATCTCTGTGTAATTTTCTTTTACCTTAATTATTACACTGAGAACCACTGAGAAGACACAGAGAACCACTGAGATGTCACTAATTTTCTTAATTTTGACACTTCAGGATATTATGAATCTGCCATACTTCATAGCACAAAGGCTTATAAAGGGAAGACGGGAGGGAACATCATTCTCACGCCCCATAAATGTAATTGCCATTGTAGGTATTGCAGTGGGACTTGCAGTTATGATCCTTGCCGTTGCGATACTCACAGGCTTCAAGCAGCAGATCAGGGAAAAGGTGGCAGGCTTCGGGTCCCACATCCAGATTACTAACTTCGATGCCAACATATCATTCGAGACCGTACCCATAAGCGGTGCCCAGGAATTCGTCCCGAAGATAAAGCAGATACCCGGGATAAAGCATATACAGGTTTTTGCGACCAAGGCAGGGATAATAAAGACCGACGATGAGATACAGGGGGTTGTTCTCAAAGGTATCGGAAGCGATTTCGACTGGAACTATTTCAGCAGGAACATGGTTGACGGATCGGTGTTTGAAGTGACTGACACCGGCCGCACCGACAAGGTCATCATCTCAAAGAAGGTGTCTGATATGCTGAGGCTCCGTACCGGCGATGCCTTCGCCATGTACTTTGTACAGGAGCCACCGCGGAGCCGTAAGTTCGTCATAAGCGGTATTTATGAAACAAGCCTTGATGAGTTCGATAAGATATATGTGTTCTGCGACATAGGGCATATAAAGAGGCTCAACGGCTGGGAGGATGACCAGATAAGCGGTTTTGAGATCTTTATCAGTGATTTTGACAGACTGGATGAAATGACATACGCAGTAAGAGACGCCATCGGTTACAGGATAGCCGAGGATGAGGCGCAATTCAAGGTTACAAACATAAAGTTCAGGCATCCTCAGATCTTCGACTGGCTTAACTTTCAGGATCTTAACGTAATTATCATAATCCTCCTCATGCTTGTTGTTGCCGGGTTCAACATGATATCAGGCCTTCTTATCCTGATACTTGAAAAGACAAACATGGTAGGGGTACTTAAGGCTCTCGGATCTGATGATGTCACCATAAGGAGGGTATTCCTCTACCAGGCGGCCTATCTGATAGGCAAAGGGCTTTTATGGGGGAACCTTATCGGTATCGGTCTGGCATTTATCCAGTTAAAGACCGGACTGATCTCCCTCGATCCGACATCCTATTACATAAAGACCGTACCCGTGAACCTCGATCCTCTGCACATCATCCTGCTAAACGCCGGTACAATGGCTGTAATAATCTTTATGCTGCTGGTACCCTCACAGCTCATCAGCAGGATAACCCCGGTGAAAGCGATACGGTATGATTAGTTTTCGGAGGGTGGAATGATATTCCTGTAATGGCTGTACCTGTAGAGTATCTCAGTAACAAATGCAATTGATTCTTTCCCGGTAAAATAGCCGCTTTTTACGTCAGCATCATTATAGTACTGAGGTTCTGATTTCTTCTGGAGCCACACAGCAACATTATCATCCCATTTGTGCGGATCCATCCCGTTCTTCTCAGCCAGGACCATTGCATCGAGCACATGCCCGGGACCGGCATTATAGGATGCAAGTATGAACTTGAGCCTCTCCTCTTCATCAGGGATCTTAGGATCAAATATTGTATGGAGCCAGTTGATGAACATTGTTCCTGCCCTGAGGTTGTTCTGGGGCGACGAAGTTATATCGATCCCGAAGTTGGCGCCGGTGGCAGGCATCACCTGCATGAGTCCGTAAGCTCCTGCCCATGAGACAACATCGGGTCTGAAGCGTGACTCCTGGTAAATGAGAGAAGCCAGAAGGCGCCAGTCCCAGTTGATATTCTCGCTGTAACTTTTTATCATGTCATCCCATTGGGAGACTCTGCCGGTGGAATTGGAATAATAATCGCTCTTTACTATGGCGCTCGACCTGGGATTTCTGTAATACTTGGCATAAAGGATGGCATACGACCTGGTATTCCTGAACGACCTTATCCATTCATTCAGCTCATCCTGAAGCTTTTCCGAATTATCCTTCCTCAATGCCCATGCTATCTTCTGTGGAAAACTAACAGGTGTTCGTACATCGATATCCGGGTAATATGTTGAATTAACCTGCGCAATATTCTCATCAACCACAGCAAGTTCTATTTCACCTGTTGAAACAAGCTTTATAAGCTTTTCCATCTCGTAAGGCACCTCAATAACCGTAATATTATCACCTATTTCGGCTGCCAGCGAGTTAAGACGCTCCACATGCACAGAAGATTCCTGCACATAAACGGTTTTCCCTGCAAGGTGAAGCTGATTGCGTACAAGAGTCTTCTCAACAGCATCCATGGTCATCGAACGCCAGTTATCCGGCCTGCGTTGTACAAGCACCTGCCTGGTCTCGTCAATGGCTTCGGTGAACAGGAGTTCCTTCTTTCTGGTCTCATTCACTGTAAGCCCTATGGCGAGTAAATCAACCTCCCCGGAATTAAGCAACCTGAAAGCATTCTGCAGATTATTTTCCGGCCTGATTTCAAGCTCGGTCCCGAGGTGATCGGCAAAAGCCTTCAGCAATTCATAATGGAAACCCATTGGCTCTCCCTTGTAAATAAAATAGTTGGTTGAATTGTAATCAGTTATTGCTATCAGTCTTCCCCTTTCCCTGATTTCATCAAGATCAGGCCCGCTGTTGACAGTACTGGTAATATTCCTGCATGACTGACTCAGAAGGAGTCCGGATAAAATAGCTGTATAAAATATATATAATCCCTTTTTCAAAACAAATTCCTTTCTTTTACCTTATGATTTTGCGGGTGCAAAGTTACAAAAAAATTCTAATCATAGAATGTCCATGCGATACCATACCTTAACATCCTGACATTCATGGGATAATCCGGTATCAGATAGTAATCATAACCCATCAGTCCCGAATTCACATGATCGAACATAACGAACATTCTTGTCCGTTTGAGCTTAGCGTTCAGAAAAACATTAATAAAAGGGTAATTTCCTGTTGTGGTGTTCTCCTGCCTGTAATATCTGCCGGTTGCAGGCATCCATGCGTACGGGTGGTACGGTGTGTGGTAGGTCACTTCGGCTCCTATCTGGGTATTCAGCCTGCCATTAGTCGATTTGAAAACGAACAGATGCTCAAAATAGCCTGCTGACCGCAGAGCGATGAGGGGCAGATCGAGAATTTCGCTGTTACTCGACTGTTGTAAAACAATGTCGGTGGCAAGATGAAATTTCCAGGCCGACAACAACTTGCTCACAGATATTGCTGCAACGGAGAGCCCGCCGGTATGTTGCGCCGGAAGAGCATCGAAGCCGAAATCAGTATAATTATCAATGAGTGCATAATTGAACTTCAGCTCAGTATCTCGTCCGGGAAAGGAGAAGATAGTTCCCAGATCAGTTCTGAACTCCTTATTCATATTATTATGCCATTCAAAATGATTCCCACCCCACTGCTCGTACCAGAAGGATGGCCGTGTACTGGCAATTCCTCCGTTAATAATCCAGGTTGCCCTCCCCTTTTTCAGGTCAAACGATTTCTCCATCTCCCCTTTGATGCTGAAATCGCCTCCCCTGTAACCGCTGAAATATAATTCGCCGGCAGCCACCCACCTGAATTTCTCACCAATATTGTTGAATAAACGGCCAACCAGGGCATTATTGGTATGGCGCCATACTGCAGTATCGGCAATATTATCGTTATGAGTTGGTATTATCTGGCTGTGCATAAGCAATTCATTCCGTATTCCGAAGCCCCCGCCAAGCCGGAACTTCCTTGTCTCATCGGTGGTAAAATCAAACCGAAGCGTATTTTTCAGGATCCTAAACGACAATGAATCAAAGGTGAAACCGGGGTCGATATAGACCGAATCGTAAAAACCGGCTCCGGGATAATTATCCTCGTAGGTCCTGCGATTGCTTTCAAGTACAGCTATGTGGGAGAACGTACCTCTCAGGGCAAACGAAGAGGCCTCTTCGTTCAACAGCGAATCAGCCGGGGCATCAGCCTTTCCGCCAAGGGTGTACCTCTGCACAAGAAGTATGCTGCTGTTCTTCAGCGTGCTTTTTGCATTGTTCAGTCCACCGAGATTCACAGCCACATCGCGGGTATCGAAGTCCCTTAACTGATCCGGATCTTTAATCCCTCCGTTTTCCAGCGCAATATGGTTATTGATTCCTGCAGAAAAATAGAGTTTATATTTTTCACCGGTATATGAAGTGAAAAACGTGAAATTCCTGCCTTCGGCCCTCTGGTAGGTGTATTGTCCAAGATTATATACTATGTCATATATGAGTCCGAAGTTAAGGAAGCGGTTTGCATTCTGTGAATGCCTGATCCTGAATGTCTGTTCTGCCATATTCCTCTGACCTGCAAATGACCAGGTCATCTCTGTGAAAGGGGTCTGCGTGTTCATGAATATCGTTTTGTCCGACAGATACATCAGTGGGTAGTAGTAGCTATAGAGGTATTTTTCGGGGTGGTTGATTCTGCAAAAAAAGGGGATCTGATAGAAGGGGAGTCCGTAACTTCCCGGGTACGCATTCAGAGGTGAGAATCTGTCGGTCTGCCTGTAGCGGTTGGAAAGGGAAAATATAGTATCGAACTGGATTGTTTTTTCTTCAGTAAAATCAGGTGATAGTGTCCACTGTTTTATTACCCTTGGCTGAGGAGAAGTCTGATCCTGTGCATTTAATGATAATGCAAATGCCAGCATAAAGGGTAATATCATGTATCTTTTCATCAGTGGCAAAGATAGAGATTAAGGGGCAGATATGAAAGCAGTATGGGCGTTGCATGCAACGCCCGTACCACGATGAAAATCATCTCAAATACCCCCATCAGTCCACATTATCATTCAGATATGCATTATTATCCCTCAATATCAGTTCATCATCATCACCTGAGGTAAGAGTAAATTTTGAGATCCTGCTCTCCTTTGCCTTTTCCGGGGTTCTGATTGACATGTTTCTTCGGATATATGCCGGCACGTCTTCAAAAGTGTCGATGTTTTCCTTTACGGCATTGCCGGAAAGTCCCTCCTTTTTAAGGATCTTCTGCATGTGTTTTACTTTCCGGAGTGTTATTTCAGCCTTTTCGTTTGTTTCATTCTCATTTTCCGGTCTGCCCTTTTCAACCTCGCACATCTGCTCGTCGCGGTCGAACCTGAAATCGAGCTCTCCCTGCATCTCAGGTTCGATGCTGGTAATAATTGATCTGTGTTTCTTTTCGTGAACTGTAAAGGTCTCTTCCCCTCTTTCCGGGATAATGCCGGGAGGAACAGGATTATTGGGTGTAACAAGCTCGAGGGTCTCTTTTGGTCTTCTCTTATAGGGCTGGAAAATGCTTGCAGCTTCAAAGCCTGTGGCAATAACTGTTACATTGATTTTTCCTTCAAGCTTCTCATCCTGCGATAATCCTCTTATTATCAACGCCTCTTCGGATGCTACCTCATACATGTAATCGGTTATCTCGCCCAGCTCATCCATGGTGAGCTCGTGCTCCCCTGTTCCTGAATTGATATTAAGAAGTATACTTTTTGCTCCGGTAATATCGTTCGAATTGAGCAGTGGTGAAGCAAGGGCATTTTCAATGGCATTTATTGCCCTGTTCTCTCCCTCTGCACATCCCATACCCATTATAGCCACTCCGGAATCTTTCATAACTGTTTCAACATCAGCAAAATCGACATTAATATACCCTGCGATGGTAATGATCTCGGCTATTCCCTTAACTGCTGTTGCCAGCACATCATCTGCTTTGGCAAAAGCTGTCGAGACACCCTGGTCACCGTATATCTCCCTCAGTTTTTCATTGTTGATTACCAGGAGGGAGTCCACATGGTCTTTCAGCTCATCTATTCCCTCAACAGCATAGGTTATGCGTATCTTACCTTCCGATTTGAACGGGATTGTTACCACGGCAATGGTCAGTAGTCCGGCATCGCGGCATGCCCTGGCAATGACCGGTATGGCTCCGGTGCCGGTTCCTCCTCCCATTCCCGTTGTGATAAATACCATTTTGGTATTACCGGATATTGCTTCCATCACATCACTCAGGTTCTCGACAGCGGCCTTCCTGCCTACCTCGGGTTTGCTTCCTGCCCCTCTGCCTTCGGTAAGCGATTCCCCTATCTGCACCTTAACCGGCACAGGGCTATTCTGAAGCGCCTGCAGATCGGTATTGCAGACAACAAAATTTACATCCTTGATGCCACGTTCGAACATGTGATTGACAGCATTGTTGCCCCCGCCACCTACTCCAAGGACCTTAATAATGGACGATCTCTCGACAGGAAGATCAAAGTTCATTAAATCGTCAGCCATTGTATTGTATTTTAATTGGTTATCAGTTTATTTTCTGGTCCTCAACCTCGAAAATCCTTGAAAGCATTATCTTGATTTTCTCTGAAAGCGGAGTCCTTTCTTCCTCTTTTACAGGTATCTCACCACCTTTAATCCCTTCTTTATCTGATTCATTGATTAATGACTTAGCAAATTCTTCCTTCTTACCTGCAACGAATGTTTTCTTGTAAGTATCCAGATATTCAAATCCCCTCATTATGAGTCCGACGGCTGTGGAATACATGGGCTGGTTGATCTCGTTCCTTGCTGCTCCGGCCAGATGCTCGTTGGGATATCCGATCCTTACATCCATGGCTGTCTTGAATTTCATAAGCTGTGGAAGATGTTTAAGCATGGCTCCTCCTCCCGTTATTACCACTCCCGCTGCAAGTTTATCTGCATAGCCGGAATTCTGTATCTCAAAATTGATAATATCGATAATCTCCTCCATCCTCGACTGTATAATATATGCCAGGCTTTTAAAGGAGATCTCCTTTGGTTCTCTCCCGCTGATTCCCGGTATTGAGACCACCTTGTCTTCAGGTGCAATATCACCAAGGGCTGATCCGTACTGTATCTTGAGCTGTTCTGCGTGCCTCTGCAATATGGCACACCCTTCCTTTATATCCTTGGTTATCACATTGCCGCCGAACGGTATCACCGCCGTATGACGTATTATGTTGTCATAGTAAATCGCCACATCTGTTGTGCCTCCGCCAATATCCACCAGAACGACACCAGCCTCTTTCTCATCATCCGTAAGGACCGCATCGGATGAAGCCAGCGGCTCCAGTATCATGTCCTTTACAACAAGGTTAGCCTTCCTTATGCATTTCTCTATATTCTTGGCAGCAGCTACCTGTCCGATAACAATATGAAAATTAGCCTCAAGTCTCCTTCCACACATTCCAATAGGGCTCTTGACACCTGTCTCATTGTCGACAATGAAATTCTGAGGAATGACATGGATGATCTCCTCCCCGATATCGATATGTATCTTATGCATATCTTCAATCAGCCTGAATACCTCCTCCTTCTTTATCTCATCCTCATAAGCATCGCGCATGATGTAACCCCTGTTCTTCATGCTTTTTATATGTTGTCCCGCAATCCCGGCAAAAACCTCGGAAAACATTATACCGGAACGTTTCTGTACATCCTCCACCGTTGTCTCGATAGCATTGACAGTCTCCTCAATATTGAGGACAACTCCTCTTTTGACACCTCTTGATAATGCTTTGCTAAGCCCGAGAATTTCAATTTTGCCGTTCTCGTTCTTTGAACCGACAATGGCCACTATTTTGGTGGTTCCAATATCGATTGCTGCTACAAACTTTTCCTTGTTATTCATAGTCATAGATATGGTTATATTATTATCTCTTTTTACATACTATCTGTCCTTTGTATTTAAGGTTTATTACCGAGTACCTGTCCCACCCGACCTCCGGCATAACTTTCCTGTAAAAGGTCTGCAGGTTGGTAAGTTTTTCGGTGAAATCTTCGGGGGTACCGATCTTTATTATATGATTCCCCACTCTCGGGATCAGATCGATCTCATTATTGCCGTCAACATATATCTGATCGATCTGTGCTGACCAGAAATCATCCTTCCTTATATGATTTACCATGTGATAGATGTCACGCAGTATTGTTTTACTTATGCTGGTATCGAGAATAGTGACTCCGTTCAGCATCGCAGAGGTAACATTTATATTTCCTCCCACTATATGTAGCCTGGGAGTATAAAGGGTTCTTCGTCTCACCACAAAACCTTCATCATCAATATAATAATCGCTCCCATTGAGGGCCATCACCCTCATTATCGGGTTGCGCTGATCGGCATACACATGAAGTGTTCCGTCTATCGCCATATACACCTCTGCCACCCTGAGCTCCTTAAGACCGCTGATCTTATCCTCTATTTCAGATTTTGAAATATCCCTTACGGGCTTGCCCAGTATCCTGCCGCTATTGATAAGGCTCAATATCTCCCCCGGTGTAACAAAATTATAATCCAATGAATCAACAATATTTATCTCGATCCCTTTGCATGGCCTCGAGTAAGAGATACCGGCAAAATATGCAGGTATCACGAAAAGACAGAGAGTTGGTAAAAGCAATAATATCTTAAGCAGTTTCTTCATCTCTCAGGTACGTTTTTCAGTTTCTCTTCGATCGGGCCTGCGAGTGTATCGATATCCCCCGCCCCTATTGTGACAAGAATATCTATCTTCTCAACATCAAGAGCTTCCGGCAGATCCCTCAACTCAAGCATCCTTTTATCAGACAACATCATCCTGTTATATATCAGCTCCGATGTAACACCTTTAACCGGCTCTTCTCTTGCGGGATAGACAGGAAGGAGGATCACCTCATCGAGCTTGTCCAGGATCTTTGCAAATCCCTCTGCATGGTCGCGTGTGCGTGTGAACAGATGAGGCTGGAATATTCCTGTGATCTTCCTGTTACCGTAATACTCCCTTACCGCTTCCACAAATGCCCTTATCTCCTCCGGATGATGGGCATAATCATCAATATATACAAGACCGGGCCTGTTAATTCTGATGTCAAACCTTCTTCTTATCCCCCTGAACAGCAATATAGCTTTTCTTATTTCCTGCTCTTTTACACCGCATTTAAGCGCTACGGCTGTTGCCGCTGTCAGGTTGATTATGTTCACAATCCCCGGGAAAATGAAACGCAGATCATCGATTATCCTGTCCGGAGTCTTTATGCTGAACCTGTAATGATCAGAATCTCTGACAATATTAAAGGCCTGGTAATCTGCCTCTTCATCCAGACCATAAGTATAAAATTCCAGAGATGAGGGTATTTCCAGTTTTGAGGCTATTCTGTTAAAAGCGACAAGCTTTCCTCCGGATCTGATCTTCGCTATGAATTCATTATAGGCCCTGATCATTGTTTCGTGGTCGCCGTAAATATCAAGATGATCGGCATCAAGAGATGTTATTACGGCAATAAGCGGGGAGAGCCGGTGAAATGACCTGTCATATTCATCGGCCTCCATGACAGTATATCTTCCTTCGCCAAGGATAAGGTTTGAGTCATAATTTTTGGAGATGCCCCCGAGAAATGCCGAACAATCAAGGCCTGACTGTTTAAGAAGATGGGCAGCCATGGTCGAGACGGTTGTTTTTCCGTGAGTGCCGGCAACAGCTATTGTATCGGTGCGTGATGATATCTCTCCCAGGATCTCCGATCTTTTATGAATCAGATAGCCGTTGGTTCGGAACCAGATCAGTATTTTGTTATCTGAGTGTACTGCAGGTGTATAGATAACCATCACTTTTTCTTTCCTGAGAGGATCTCTGAAAAGATCGGGCAGGCTCTCCGGCTCATCCCTGTAAATAACATCACATCCTTTTTCAGTAAGTGATTCTGTCAGAGCAGTTTTCGTCCGGTCATATCCTGCCACGGCAAATCCGTTACTGCGGAACCAGAGGGCAAGAGCACTCATGCCAATTCCTCCGATACCGGCAAAAAACAGATAATCAGGTTTATTCAGATCTATCATCTGCGTGCCAGTTTAATTACTTCTTCTGCTATCCTGATACCGGCATCCGGTTCAGCCATCCCGGATATGTTATTTGCAAGCATTTTTTGCCTGCTTTTGTCAGAAGCGAGGGCAATCGCTTCATCAACAAGTCTCTCCATAACCTGCTCGTCACGGACAAGAATGGCAGCACCTTTTTCGCTCAGCGCCATGGCATTACGTGTCTGGTGATCCTCTGCAACATTTGGTGAAGGGACCAGGATTACCGGTTTGCCGGCAAGGCATAACTCCGATATTGTCCCTGCCCCTGACCGTGATATGACCAAATCGGCAGCGGCATAAGCCAGGTCCATTCTGTTTATGAATCCGTGAACCGAAATATTTGCGGTGACTGACCCTGCAACAATCTCTCTTACCTCACTATGGTAATTTTTCCCTGTCTGCCAGAGCCACTGGCATCCCGAGCCGGCAATTTTCCGGATATTTTCAGAAAGACTCCTGTTTATTGATTCTGCACCAAGCGATCCTCCCAGTACAAGGATCACAGGTATATCACCTGCAAGTTGAAAGTATTCGAGGGCTTCCTGACGCAGTGAATCCATGTTTCTGAAATCTCCACGGACAGGATTGCCTGTTTTTATTATCTTTCCGGCAGGAAAAAATTTGCTCATGCCGTCGTATGCAACACATATCACTGAAGCTTTTGAAGCAAGGAGCCTGTTTGTTACCCCGGCATAACTGTTCTGTTCCTGTATCAGTGTTGGAATTCCCATTCGGCCGGCCTTTCTGAGAACGGGACCGCTGGCATATCCTCCAACGCCCACCACCACGTCGGGATTATATTCCCCTATGATCTTACCTGCCATCCTGAGGCTTTTCATCAACCGGCATGGAAGCATTATGTTCCTGAATATATTCTTACGGTCGATCCCTTCCACCGGCAGGCCTTTTATTGTGTAACCCGCCTTCGGGACCTCTTCCATCTCCATCCTGCCCTCAGCTCCTACAAAAAGGATCTCAATAGACGGTTCCTTCTTCCTGAGAGCATTTGCCACGGAAATTGCTGGGAATACATGCCCTCCGGTACCTCCGCCGCTGATGATAACTCTTATGTTTCTCCCCTGACTCATATCTTCTTCCCTTCATCCCTTACCTCCTCCGGAGGGAGTTCCTCATTGTTTACCCTTGCATTCACAACTCTGCTCACGCTCAGCACAGCACCGATAGAGAAGCTCATTACCAGAACCGATGTTCTTCCCCAGCTCACCATTGGTAGTGTCTGACCTGTTACCGGAAATAATCCCACAGCCACAAGCATATTGAGCATTGCCTGCACCACTATCATAATGATGAGTCCCATCACCATAAATGCCGGGAAGGCTGTTTCACACTTTTTGGCTATAGTGATCCCCCTGAAGAGCAGAATCATATATGCCAGTATCAAAGGAATTGCACCGAAAATCAAGCCATATTCTTCAATAATTATGGCAAAAATAAAATCGGAGTTAGACTGGGGCAGCATGTTTCGCTGTGTGCTTTTACCGGGAGCCTTGCCAAAGAGCCCCCCGGTTGATATTGCGATCATTGCCTGATTCGACTGGTATTCATCTTCACCTGAAGTGTCGCGTGAAAAGAAGCTCTCGATCCTGTCCTTCCACACCTCAACCCTGTTATCCTTTGTGAACAGGGTCAGAAGCATTGCAGCAATAAGCAGACCAGCCAGTGCTATTCCCACATATGCAAGCAGAAACCTGAAAGGTACTCTTCCGATGAACATGATTATCATACTCACCATAAAAATCATTGCAGCAGTTGAGAGGTTCTCAGGCAGAATCAGGCAGCACACAATTGCCACAGGAACAACAAGATATTTTGTTACAAGTGAAAAGTTACCGAGTTCGTTCTGATACTGTGCCAGAACCCGTGCAAGGTATATCACAAGTGCAACCTTTGCCAGGTCCGATGTCTGCAGTCTGAAGCCTGTGCCGGGTATTTCGAGCCAGCGTGTTGCCTCATTCAGCCGGGTACCTATAAATAGTGTCAGTATCAGCAGGGCAATTGCACCCAGAAGCATAAGTCCGGCGAGCGATGAATAGATTCTGTAGGGCAGGTAATGCACAATAATGATAATCACGAGTCCCAGGATAAGCATAAAGAACTGGCTCCTCAGGAAATAGGTGGTGTTGCCGCCGTATCTTGTAAATGCCACGCTTACTGAAGAGCTGTAAACAGCCAGCAGGGAATATATCATAAAGATGACCACAAGTGCCCATATGACCCTGTCGCCCCTGAATGTTTCCGAAAGCCAGCTCTTCTGCATGATGTTTAATTCTTCTTAAAGATTTCTTACCGCCTCCTTGAATTTCCTCCCTCTCTCCTCATAGTTCGTGAAGAGGTCAAAACTGGCACAGGCAGGAGATAACAGGACCGTTTCTCCTTTCCTTGCCAGGTAGTAGGAGGATCTTACGGCCTCTTCCATCGAGGCGCTCTCCACTATGGTAGGCACCTTGTCCCTGAAGGCCTCTATTATCTTCCTGTTGTCCCTGCCCAGGCAAACAATAGCTTTTACTTTCTGCTTAACGACAGGAAACAGTTCGGAATAGTCATTCCCTTTGTCAATGCCTCCGGCAATCCATACCACAGTGGTATCCATACACTCAAGGGCATACCAGGTGGAATTGACATTGGTACCCTTTGAATCGTTTATGAAATTGATGCCACATACTGTTATCACCGGCTCCAGCCGGTGTTCCACACCCTGAAAATCAGCAAGGCTCTCACGTATAATCTCCTTGCGGATATTCAGAACCCTGGCTGCGATAGCTGCAGCCATTGAATTAAAAATGTTATGACGTCCTCTCAGCGCCAGATCGTGAATTGTCATAAGGCTGGTTTTATGGGGGTAATCAATAATAATATTCTCCTCTTCGATAAAGGCAGCCGATCCTTTGATCCTCTCCTCAGAGAATGGCAGATGCCTTGCATTACAGGTGCGCTTTGACAGCTCTGCCTGTATGACCGGGTCACCGGCCCAGTAGATAAAGAAATCCGGACCGGTCTGATTACGGGTGATCCTGAATTTGGAATCTATATAGTTCTGAAACTTATTCCCATATCTGTCGAGATGATCGGGAGTTATGTTCATCAGTATTGCTATGTCGGCCCTGAAGTCGAACATGCCGTCAAGCTGAAAACTACTCAGCTCCAATACATAATAATCATGTTCCCCTTCGGCCACAGCCATTGCAAAGCTGTTGCCGACATTACCCGTCATGACGGCATTTTTACCGGCTTTTTCAAGTATATGGTAAATCAGATTAGTCACCGTCGTCTTTCCGTTGCTGCCGGTCACACAGATTTTTGTTCCCCCGGCATACCTTCCGGCGAATTCGATTTCAGAGATGACCGGTATATTTGCAGAACGTATCATATTAATGAGAGGGTCATTTTCGGGGATTCCCGGGCTTTTAATAATTTCACCTGCCGTAAGGATCTCCTTCTCAGTGTGCTGACCCTCCTCATACCTTACATTATGGCTTTCCAGTATCTCCCTGTATTGAGGTTTGATCGTGCTCTTATCTGACACAAATACATCAAAGCCCTTCCGTACAGCAAGTACCGCTGATCCCGTTCCGCTCTCACCGGCTCCCAGTATGACAATCCTGTTATTCACCTTTCATCTTATCTTCAGAGTCACAATACTTATTACCGCCAGAATCAATGCCACAATCCAGAACCTGGTCACGATCTTGGGCTCCGGATATCCTTTTTTCTGATAATGATGATGAAGGGGCGCCATCCTGAAGACCCTCCTGCCCTCACCATATTTTCTTTTTGTCCTTTTAAACCATGCTACCTGAATAACCACCGAAAGGTTCTCGGCAAGGAATATTCCGCAGAGTATTGGTATAAGCAGCTCCTTTCGTATAATAATCGCAAACACTGCTATTATCCCTCCCAGGGCAAGGCTGCCTGTATCTCCCATAAAAACCTGTGCAGGATAGGAGTTATACCACAGGAAACCCACCGTGGCGCCGATAAATGCACTGGCATAGATAACAAGCTCTTCCGAGTGGGGGATAAACATGATATTCAGATAATCGGCATAAATGATATTACTGGAAACATATGCCAGAATGCCGAGTGCCACCCCGGTAATAGCCGAAGTTCCAGTTGCCAGGCCATCCAGTCCGTCTGTCAGGTTTACCCCGTTCGAAACTGCTGCCACAATAAATATCACGATCGCCACGAAAACCACAAGTGTCCAGATATGGCGCTGGTTTTCAGGTATAAAAGCAACAAGCCATGAATAATTGAATTCATTGTCCTTGACAAAGGGGATGGTGGTTTTGGTGGATTTTCGCTCCATGGTGATCTCCCCCTGATTATAGTAGGGAGTAACAGGGTCGAACAGTTCCATTCTTTCACGGGTGGTAAGGTCGGTTATATTAACCTTTTCGATTATAGTGGCGTCGTCGTTCAGGAAAAGTGTCAGACCGATGATCAGTCCCAGTATTATCTGTCCGATGATCTTGAACCTGCCGGCAAGTCCCTCCTTGTTCTTTTTATATATCTTGATATAGTCGTCTGTGAAGCCTATCAATCCGAGCCAGACAGTGGCAATAAGCATCAGGATGACATAAACGTTGTTTAGTCTGGCGAAAAGAATTGTGGGAACAATAATTGAGGTAAGGATAATTATACCGCCCATCGATGGTGTTCCCTTTTTCTGATATTGTCCTTCCAGGTCAAGATCCCTGATAACCTCTCCTGCCTGCTTTCTCTGCAGGAACATAATAATGCGCTTGCCTATAAGAAGGGAAATGATGAGTGATGTTATCACAGCAGCTGCCGATCTGAAGGAAATATAACCAAACACCCCGGCCCCCGGTACATTCAGTTTTTCAAGATAATCAAACAGATAAAAGAGCATATCGTATCCTGTTTATTTCATTGATAATGCAATACCCAGTTCATCCCTGTCGTCGAAGTGATGCCTTACGCCGCTGATCTCCTGGTATGTCTCGTGCCCTTTCCCTGCCACAAGGATCACATCGCCCTTCTCCGCCAGCATTACAGCTGTTCGAATTGCCACCCTCCTGTCGGTTATTCTCAGGCTTTTGCGTTTGAGTTCTGGTGTCAGTCCGGCCTCCATTTCATCGAGTATCTTTTCGGGATCTTCGCTCCTGGGATTGTCGGATGTGAGGATAACCTTTGAGCTTCCTTCTGCGGCAATTGCTGCCATAAGCGGTCGTTTGGTCCTGTCTCTGTCACCGCCCGCTCCCACAACTGTGATAAGCTTTTGCCGTCCCTCCCTGATCCTGTTGATGGTCTCAATCACATGTAAAAGAGCATCGGGCGTGTGGGCATAATCAACCAGACCTGTAATGCCCGACTCTGATCTGACCGGTTCCATCCTGCCGGCAACCGGCCTGAGATCACTCAGTATGGTTAACACTTCTTCCTTGTCTGCACCCAGTATCTGTGATGCGGCAAATACTGCCAGGAGGTTGGATGCGTTGAAATCTCCCGTTAATCTTGTCCAGACCTCTTCTCTATTTATTCTCAGGTTCATGCCTTCAAATCCCTGCTCAACGATTGAACAGCGGTAATCAGCCATTCCACGTGTTGAGTAGGTATAATGAGTGCCCCTGAAATTCTGAAGCATTACCAATCCGTTCCTGTCGTCAAGATTTGTAAGAGCAAAGGTTTCGGTTCCGAGTGAATCAAAAAATCCCTTTTTTGCAAGCAGGTACTTATCAAATGTCTGATGGTAATCAAGATGGTCGTGGGTGAGATTCGTGAAGATACCTCCCTCGAACCGCAGACCTGCAATACGCTGTTGAACAACAGCATGCGAACTTACCTCCATGAAAACATATTCACAGCCTGCCTCTGTCATTCTAAGCATCAGGCTGTTTACCATTACCGGATCGGGAGTTGTATGAGTGGCGGGATACTCTCTCTCTTCTATATAGTTGCATATTGTAGAGAGAAGCCCGCATTTATAGCCAAGATGTGAAAAGAGCCTGTAAAGAAGTGTGGCAATTGTTGTCTTACCGTTAGTCCCGGTAACTCCGACCAGTTTTATAAGCGAGGAGGGATTGCCATAGAAGTTTGAAGATGCAAGACCCAGTGCCCTTGCAGAATCGCTGCATTCGATCCATGTTACATCTTTATCAGGGTTCTGTGGTAAGGACTCGCATATAATGGCAACGGCTCCTCTTTTTACGGCATCTTCCAGAAAAGCGTGACCGTCGGTCTTTGTACCTTTTACTGCGACAAAGAGGGCTCCCGGACTTATTTTCCGGGAATCGAACTCAATGGCTTCAACATGCTTATTAACATCCCCGTTTACAGAAATAATCTCCAGATCCTTTAATATTTCATTCAGCCCTTTCATTTCACATATTCATATCAAGGGTTATTATGGCTCCTTCATTAACCCTGGCACCATGTTCAGGAGACTGTCTCCTGACTTTACCCTTACCTGTGTACCTGACCCTGAAACCTGAATTCTCAAGAAGATAGACAGCATCCCTGAGGCTCATTCCTCTGACATCGGGCACAATACCCTCCTTAATTTCTACACTTATAAGTCTTATTGTGTCACCCGATTCACGTGTGGACACCCATTCTGCGTTTGTTGTCCGTCCCGGCCTTATCCTGAATTCTCCCAGCACTTTACTGATATCCCTTCTGTATCCGTTACCTGCTTCCGGTATCCTGGAGGCATCTCCGCCACTGCCTTCAGCCCTGTAATCCCTGAAGGAATTTGTTGCATATACTTTATCCGAGATTTCCTTAAACACCGATCCTGCCACCAGATTCCCGTAATAGACTCCGTTTGACGGGGCATTAACAACCACAATGCATGAGTAGAGAGGATTCTCAGCCGGGAAGTAGCCTACAAAGGATGCCTGATATGATACTCCTGCTCCCTGGCGGTATCCCAGGTTATCCTTTGCAATCTGTGCGGTTCCTGTCTTCCCGGCAATTCTGTAATCAGCAGCTCTGAGGTTTGTGGCTGTACCGCTCTCAACAACACCCTCCATCATGGCTCTTGCCTTCCTTATGGTCTGGCGGGAAGCAATGGAATTTGTTATAACTTCAGTATTAAAATTTTTAACCACGGTACCGTTATGCAATACCCGGGTTACAAAGCGTGGTTTCACCATCCTGCCATCGTTTGCGACAGCGTTGTAGAAGGTAAGTATCTGCAGGGGTGTCATCTGGACCTCATATCCCTGCGACATCATTGGGAGGGAGAGGCCGGACCAGAATTTATCACCGGGATTTCTTATCAGGGGAGAACCCTCACCTTTAAGCTGTATGCCAAGTTTCTCGTTCAGCTTCATTGCCTGAAGCCTGCTCACAAATTCCCCGGGATTATCATTGAAATGTTCGGTGATCAGTATTGCAGTACCCACATTGGATGACTTTTCGAAAACCTCCTTAACTGTCAGCTTCCCGTGGCCCCCTTCTCTTGTGTCTCTTATAACCTTATTATAGAATCTTACACTGCCATTTCCAGTGTCCACAACATCTCCGGTATCTATTACTCCTGCTTCGAGTGCTGCCATAATCACCGGCAGTTTGAATGTTGAGCCAGGCTCGGTGCTTTCTCCTATGGCATAGTTATAGGTTTCGTGGTAACGACCGTCATTGCCTATTTCCAGATTGGCAACAGCCCTGATATCGCCCGTAACTACCTCCATCAATATTGCACAGCCGTGATGCGCGTTGTGTTTCCTGAGTTGCTGCTCGAGGGCACTTGATGCAACATCCTGAAGATCAATATCTATAGTTGTCACGATATCAAAGCCGTCGACTGATCCGGTAGTGCCCGGGTTTCCGACAGGGATCCAGTCGCCGCCCGTAAGCCTTTGCTTAATAACGTATCCGCTCCTGCCTGCCAGCTCCCCGTCAAATGCACCCTCAATACCCACAGTAGTTCCTTCAACTCCCTGGTTCAGATAACCTAATGTACGTGCGGCCAGTTCACTGTGAGGATGGATACGATGGTTATTAAGCTGGGTTATAAGTCCCCCTTTATACTGGCCCTCCCTGAAAACAGGCAGGGCTTTCAGCCTCTTCAGGGTCTCATAATCGACATTCCGTTTAATGAGAAAATAGCGGTCACCCCTCTTTCTTGCCCCGGTCAGAACAGATTTCCAGCCTGCTGAAGATCTTTCTCCCAATATAGATGCCAGGCCCTCTGAAAGCCCGTTGATCCCCTCCGACCATGTTTGTGCAGACATGCCCGAACTGCGGGTATCCATATAGATGTTGTAATAAGGGACCGAGCTTGCCAGAATCCGACCATCCCAGGTAAGTATATCTCCTCTGTTGGCAGGAACCTCGGCCCCCTTGAAAATATATTTCTCTCCCAGAGCTGACCATTTATCCTTCTGTACGATCTGCAGCACCACTATCCGGGCCAGCAGGGCAATGACAAGAAGTACAATAACAAAATATACCACTCCGCTTCGCCATACTATGTCATCTCTGATAGTCATCCTTAGCCGTTATTTATCAACAACAAGTTTGAAGGGAGGTTCCTTCAGTTCCTCAAGCCCCAGATTCCTCTCCCTGACCATTCTGTAAACCTCCGACTGCCTGCTTACAGATATCAGTCTGGCAGAGGTCGAAAGGGATTCAGCCCTGAGATCAGAAACCTCAATGCTCAACGCCGCAGCTTCCCTGGTGATCCTCTCTGCATGAAAGCGGTTGCCGATGTAAAGAGCTCCCAGCAGGGTCAGAAAAAGGAAGAAGCCAAGATTCCTGAGCACTATCATGTCTGATACTAAGCTTCCGCTCAACAGGTCCTTCATAAATTTCCCCGTAGTTACCTTTTTCCCGGTGCTGTCATTATTCCTTGCCATTCTCAGATCTTTTCAGCAATTCTCAGCCGGGCACTTCGTGCCCTGTTATTTATTGCCAGCTCACTTATGGCCGGCGTAATGCTTTTTCTTGTTATCAGCCGGAAAGGAATTACAGTGTTCCCATAGAAGTCTTTTTCAATTGTACCATCGAAAGAACCCGTTTTCATAAAATTCTTAACCAGCCTGTCCTCAAGTGAGTGATATGTTATGACGACCAGTCTTCCACCACTGTTAAGCATGGCAAGAGCCTGAATGAGCATCTCCTTCAGGGCAGTGATCTCCTGATTTACCGCTATCCGCAGGGCCTGAAAAAGCCGGGCATAGAACTTATGAGGGTTTCTGACGGGAGCAAGCCCTCCGGCAGCTTCCATAAGGTCATTTACATTTTCTACAGGCTTCTCATTTCTCAGTTCAATAATCCTCCGTGCAATCTTTCGTGCGCCGGGCAATTCCCCGTATTCATAAAAAATAACTGCGAGCGACTCCTCATCCATGGTGTTAAGCAGTTGAGCGGCAGTTACCGGATTACCTCTGTTCATCCTCATATCAAGAGGGGCATTCTGCCTGAAAGTGAAGCCTCTCGACGGCTCGTCAAACTGATGAAAGGAAACACCCAGATCAGCCAAAAGCCCGTCAATGGCTTCAATACCATTATAGCGCAGGTTATTTGCCAGGAACCTGAAATTCTGGTTAATAAACAGAATCCTGTTATCATCCGGCACGTTCCTTTCTGCCTCTGCATCCTGGTCAAACGCTATCAGCCTGCCTGATGTAAGATGCTTCAGGATCTCCGCAGAGTGGCCCCCTCCACCGTAGGTTACATCAACATATATCCCGTCAGGCCGGATATTGAGCCCCTCTATGCTCTCGCCCAGTAATGCAGAAATGTGGTATACCATCTATCCTTCCGGCTCGTTAATATCTCTCCCCATAAGCTTCTCAGCCAGATTGGCAAAATCTCCCGGAAGCATATCAATCTTATCATACACAGGTGCTGCCCATATCTCAATCCTGCCGTCCTGGCCTGCAAGAACAACATCCCTCTCCGCCCCTATCAAGTCAAGAAGACGCTTGGGAATCAGCATCCTGTTGCTGTTATCGAGCATTATCTCGGCCGTTCCCTTGAAAAAATTCCGCAGGAACATGTTATGCTCACGGTTATAAGGATTGATCTTCTTCCTGATCTTCTCCAACTGACGGTTCCAGTCCTCGATTGAATAGAGCACAAGACAGTTCTCGAAGATGTCCCTGCGGACAACAAAATGATCCTGAGCCGCAGCAGGCATCTGCTTCTTGAATGCCATCGGAAGGATTATCCTTCCCTTAACATCCACCTTGCATGTATAATCGCCTATAAATGTGGCCATACGCCTGTTTTCTCTTAAAAACGCTAAAATTATATAAAAAATATCCACTTTACCCCACTTTGCTCCACTTTTTTCTATTTTTGTTGATAACTTTTCCACTATCAGCCAAACTCTTATGAGTTTTTTCAGGAATTTCCATGAGTAATCGGTTAAGAAATCCTGATTGATTGTGTGGTTTTTTAATAAATTTGTTTTCAAGGGATAAATAAAACAGGCCTCTGATGAATGAATTTGCAGGCAGTAAGGATGTGCTTCAGCTTGATGTTGAAAAGATTCTCTTTTCGAAAAATCCTTCTCTCCGTAAAAAGATCCCCCGATTTCTGGTTAGTTATCTGAAGCGCATAGTACATCAGGATGAGCTGAATGATTTTCTTCTTAATCACGGACATCTTTACGGGTCGGAGTTCATCAAAGCCGGTCTGGAGTATTTCAGGATCAGCTACAGGGTTTTCGGATCCGGGAACATTCCCTCAGGGGGCAGGTATATCTTTGTTTCGAATCACCCTCTGGGAGGGCTCGACGGACTTGTTTTCATATATGAGCTTTCGAAATATTACGACAACATAAAATTTCCTGTTAATGATATTCTCATGAATATCACCAATCTGACCGATATCTTTCTTCCTGTCAACAAACATGGCACTCAGGCGAGGGAAGCTGCCAGGCAGATTGAGGATGCTTATTCTTCAGAGGCCCAGATACTCTATTTCCCGGCCGGACTCTGTTCACGTAAGAAAAAAGGCGTAATCAAAGATCTTGAGTGGCACAAGAACTTCATTTCCAAGGCAGTTCATCATAAGAGGGATGTGGTTCCGGCTTTCTTCTCCGGAAGGAATTCGGACTTTTTCTATAATCTTTCCAATCTCAGGAATTTTTTGGGAATAAAGGCAAACTTTGAGATGCTCTATCTTCCCGATGAAATGTTTAAACAGAAAAGCAGGGAGATTATGCTCGTTTTCGGAGAAAAGATCCCCTGGCAGACATTTGACAGTAACAGGTCGCCTTCTGAATGGGCAGCATGGGTCAAATCAAAATCCTATGATCTGCAGAAGAATATTACTGTCTGATTTTCATAAAAAATATTACCTTACACACCATAATTTTTTACTGGATTATCGAATCTTACAAAAAAAGATTCTGAAATTTGCAGTTTTAAAGTATAAGCATGAAACCTATAGTGAATCCCTTGCCAAAGGATCAGATAATTGCAGAACTTACGAGGGATAAACTCCTTCGCCGTACAAATAACGGCAATAACGAAGTTTACATTTTCGACAATAATAATTCACCTGCCCTGATGCATGAGGTCGGCAGGATACGCGAGATCACTTTTCGTCATGCCGGTGGGGGAACAGGTAAGGAAATAGATATAGATGAGTTTGACACAGGAAAGGAAGATCCTCAGCGTCAGCTCATTGTATGGGATCCTGATAACAGGGAGATAATTGGAGGATACAGGTTTTATTATCCGCTGAAAGGATGTGCTGTATGTGATGTAACAAAACTGGCTTCGTCAATATACTTCCATTTCTCAGACAAATTTCTTTCAAAATATTGTCCCCACATGATGGAACTCGGACGTTCATTCGTCCATCCCGATTACCAGTCGCGAACAAGGGGGAGAAAGAGTCTTTTTGCCCTCGACAACCTTTGGGACGGTCTGGGTGCAATACTAATCGACAACCATCATCTCAGATATCTCTTCGGCAAAGTGACAATGTATACCCATTTCAATCAGAAGGCGAGGGACATGATTCTTTATTTCCTCAGACGCCATTTCAGCGACCCCGACAGGCTGGCTGTTCCGGTTGAGCCTGCACAGATAGACATACACGAGGAAGAGATGAAGAAACTCTTCACAGGCCGCAGGTACAGGGATAATTATAAAATCCTCTCCCGGGAGGTCAGAAATCTGGGTGAGACCATTCCTCCGCTTATCAATGCTTACATGAACCTCTCACCCACAATGAAGACCTTCGGAACCTTTATCAATCATAAATTCGGCAGTGTTGAAGAGACAGGCATAATGATCACCCTCAAGGATATATACGTGGAAAAGATCAACAGGCATCTCTCTTCCTACAAAAAAGACTTTGAGATAACATGGTTCTCTCCCGACACTCAGTAAGCCCTTATGTTTCTGCCCTCGATATAGTTAATGAAAGACTGGTTTGCCACCCTGTTTCCCCCCGGTGTGGGATAATTGCCGGTAAAATACCAGTCGCCCGTATGGCCGGGGCACGCCTCGTGAAGTGATTCTATCGACTGAAAAACTATTGCCACCCCGGAGTTTACTTCATCTGATTTCAGCATTTTGGATATCATATCTGAAATTTCTTCAGGGCAGAAAGGTTTATAGATCTCCTTAACAATGTTCCTTATTTCATTAACAGGCTTTAGGATCTCTTCTTTTGCTTCTTCATACAGCTCCATGACAAGCTTTTCACTGCCCTTCTCCTTTAAGAGTCCGATTGCCGCCCTGAAAGCTATCAGGTCGCCCAGTTTTGCCATATCTATGCCGTAACAATCGGGGTATCTTATCTGGGGTGATGAAGAAACAACCACAATCTTTCTGGGTTCAAGCCTGTCGAGTATCCGTATTATGCTTTTTTTAAGGGTAGTCCCCCTTACAATAGAATCATCAACAACCACCAGGTTATCAATACCTCTTCTGATAACACCATAGGTTACATCATAAACGTGCCCCACCAGGTCATCCCTGCTGCTGTCCTCGGTGATAAACGTCCTGAGCTTTACATCCTTCACGGCAATCTTCTCCACGCGGGGGCGCCGGTTCATGATCTTTTCAAGTTCTTCCCTCGAGAGTTCATGACCCCTGCTGATGATTATCTCAGTTTTCAGCCGGTTGATATAATCCTCTATGCCCTTAATCAGGCCATAAAAAGCACTTTCTGCCGTATTTGGAATGTACGACAGCACTGTATTGTCAAGGTCATAATCCACAGCCTTCAGAACGCTCCCTGCAAGCAGCTCACCCAGTTTTTTCCTTTCCCTGTAGATGTCTTTATCCGTACCTCTCGAAAAGTATATTCTCTCAAAAGAACATTTCCTGGGTTCTGTTTCCTCCCTTATCCTTTCAACAGAAGTCTCTCCCGAGGTCCTTATTATTATGGCAGATCCCGGAGGAATCTCCATTACATCTGCAGTTTTCACGTTAAATATTGTCTGTATGACCGGCCTCTCTGATGCGACAACAACTACCTCATCATCAACATAATAGAAGGCAGGCCTTATCCCGGCAGGGTCACGCATCACAAAAGCATCCCCGTGACCCACCATTCCGGCCATTGTGTAGCCTCCATCCCAGTTACGGCTGGCTTTTGCGAGTACGGTAACCAGGTCGATATTCTTCTCTATAAGGGGGGACACCTCTCTTTTTGAATAGCCCTGCTCCTTGAATATTCTGAACACTCTTTCATTCTCTTCATCAAGCCGGTGACCGATATTTTCGAGTATGGTTACCGTGTCGGAGAAATCGACCGGAGTCTGACCCAGCTCTACCAGGCTGCTGAATATCTCACTGACATTGGTCAGGTTGAAATTACCGGCCATAACGAGGTTTCGCGACCTCCAGTTGTTCTCCCTGCTGATGGGGTGAACGGTGTCGATGTTATAGTTCCCGTAAGTTCCGTATCTAAGGTGTCCCAGATATACATCGCACGCAAACGGCACGTTCTGCTTTATAAATTCCGGATCGTCAGGGTTGCAGTTTACTGCGCCCGTTATTTTAGCGATATCTTCATAAATCAGCCCGAATATTTCCTTCAGCGGATCGGGTTTGTTGGATCTCTGCCTGAAAATGTATCTGTTGCCTGGTGGCACCTGCATTTTTATCCCGGCAATCCCGGCACCGTCCTGTCCCCTGTTATGCTGTTTCTCCATCATGAGATACATCTTCTGTAATCCGTAATCCCATGAGCCGTATTTTTGGATATAGTATTCCAGCGGCCTGAGCAGTCTTAACATCGCTATGCCGCATTCGTGTTTTACTGGATCGCTCATTGTTATTTTTTGTTCAGTTCCTGAAGATTTATCACATCAGGGACCAGATAAGCATCACGGTAGACTCTGCGTATTGCTATCAGGTATTTTGTGGCCTCGGTTTTCGTTCTGAAGTCGCCAACCCTGACTTTATAATAACCCGGTGGGTCAAACTTAATGTATGAGGGTATGTCGGGGAATCTGCCGATAAATTCGGTTCTTGCCTTTGCAGACTCTTCACGTGCATTTCTTGTAGAACTGGCATATATCTGTATACGGTGGCCCTCGATGCCGTTTATCTTCCTGTGGAGGATATATCTGCTCAGAAGTGAATCAACCCCCGGGTCCTGGATAATATTAAGCCGGCCTGACTCCTGATATCTGTCTGGCCGGCTGAGAATTTCGGATGTTTTCATGAAGTCCTGTGCAGCACTCCTGGAAGAAAGGAATGAAAACAGAACTAAGAATATCATTACTAATCTTGGCATGTCATAAAAATAGCTAATCTTTTGCAAGTTCCTCCTCCAGTTCATCCGTCATTTCAAGGTTATGATACACATTCTGAATATCATCATCATCTTCAAGTACTTCGATAAAACGGAGTACTTTCTTGGCCGTTTCAAGATCAAGCTTCTTCGTGTCATTTGGGATTCTCTCCAGTCGTGCTTCTTCCGGCTCAATTCCCAGTTCAT
>Ga0334882_1001500_pt1 | contig 27589 bp, 26 predicted proteins | sample GraSluR1_MG_5_FD_207226 | JGI IMG/M metagenome (GOLD analysis project Ga0334882, IMG submission 207226) | Sludge microbial communities from methane-producing bioreactor in Wageningen University, Netherlands - Granular Sludge_15_04-R1 | ecosystem: Engineered > Bioreactor > Anaerobic >...
TCATGGCATATTCTCTTCAATTTTTCATTGTCTTGCCCATCATGCCTAAGCTCCTTTTTGTACATTCCTTATTTCTTTTCCATTAATCAATTCCCCCTCATATAATATTATTTGTAACATTGATAGAAAACATATCCATTAGTTACCTTATAGGAAACTTTTTAAGATAAAACATGATGTGGGCGGCTTTAACTACTTACTTAAAGAGATTTGCTTTTAACAAAAAACTATATGCCGATTTACCTATAATCTTTCCAGACCATAGCAATATATTTAGATTGTTGACACAATATAAATATACTGTTTGATTTAATTTCTATATTTAGATATTTTTTTATTATATATCAAAATAAATCGATTGATTTTTATAAATCGTTGATAATTTATAGCAAATATATACATATTATGATAATTGTAGCTAAATTATTATTAAAAACTGGTTTTGCAACTAAATTATGATATAATAAACTAAACAGTATATTTATAATGTTTAATTATTTAAAAAATAATTGCCATATTTATTAAAATACGGCAATTCGTTCTGTTAAGTCTCTAATTATAACCGGTCCGTTCTACAAGTTCTATTCTGTCTATATGGATTTTCTTTGATATTGGCATTATACTCATAATTTCAGCTTCAAATTTAAGACTTTATCACTATATAACAACGTTTTTTATATTTTTAATTAAAATCAAGTCAAAAAAGTATTGACAAAGATACTCGTGCAGTTTAGAATTAAGCTTATCAAGAAAAACTTTGATGGAGACAAGTAGAAAAAATATTTCACCAATAGTGAACTGGGGATAGTGTGAACCTGGTGGCAGAGCTTTTTTGAATAACACTCCGGAGTTGCAAACTGAACTACCTGTCCATATCTTAAAATCACATTTAAGTAAATTCAGGTAAAGTAGGGGCGTCGTATTCCATACGTTAGTTGGATACCAGTAATAGCTGGAAAGAGACCAAGAATGATATGGTAAATTAGGTGGCACCACGGATAAGCGTCAATTCGTCCTATGTATTAAAGACGAATGACGCTGTTTTTTATATCTAAGGAGGAATATTTATATGTGCACAATTATGTGTTATACAGGGACAGACATGAAACACGAAAAATTTGCAGAAGCATTACAGAGAACGGAGTCCAGAGGCCCAGACATGACAGAGATCCTCACTCTACCATCTGGTATTTTGGGTTTTCAAAGACTTTCTATTATGGATTTAAGTTTTAGTGGAATGCAGCCATTTACAAGAAAAATGGATGCAGCTATATGTAATGGTGAAATTTATGGCTTCCGTAAAATAAAAACGGAGCTGATAAAAAAAGGATATAAATTTATTTCTGACAGTGACTGTGAAATACTGCTTCCAATGTATTATGAATATGGACTGGACATGTTTTCAAAACTAGATGCAGAATTCGCAACTGTTATATACGATGGAAAAAAAGACAGTTACATTGCAGCACGAGATCCAATTGGAATTCGGCCCCTATTCTATGGATATTCCGAATCGGGAAAAATCATATTTGCAAGTGAAGCAAAAAATTTGGTCGGCCTTACAGATAAAATCATGCCATTCCCACCGGGACATTATTATGCCGATGGTAAGTTTACTTGCTATTCTGATATTGCCGCAACAGATGGTGATTATTGCAATGACAGCCTGGAAGTTATCTGCAGTAAAATACACGATAAATTGGTGGCTGCCATAGAAAAACGCATGGACGCCGATGCTCCTGTAGGTTTCCTGCTGAGCGGCGGATTAGACAGTTCACTAGTATGTGCAGTTGCTCAAAAAATGCAGCCTGACAAACCAATCAGAACATTTTCAATAGGTATGACCGAAGATGCAATTGACCTAAAATATGCAAAGGAAGTTGCAGATTACATCCATAGTGATCATACTGTTGTATATATGACAAAGGAAGAGGTAATTGAATCACTTGATGAAGTCATTAAAATTCTTGGAACATATGATATCACAACAATAAGGGCAAGCATTGGAATGTATTTGATTTGCAAGAAGATACATCAAATTTCAGATGTAAGGGTGCTTTTGACCGGTGAAATATCAGATGAATTGTTCGGATATAAGTATACAGACTTTGCTCCAAATGCAGTAGAATTTCAAAAAGAATCCCAGAAAAGAGTTCGTGAGCTCTATATGTATGACGTACTTCGTGCAGATCGCTGCATAAGTTCAAATTCCATAGAAGCCAGGGTACCGTTTGGCGATTTGGATTTTGTAAAATATGTTATGTCAATTGACCCTGAGAAGAAATTAAACAAATACAACATGGGCAAATACCTTTTAAGGCGTTCATTTGAAGGGAATTATCTTCCACTTGACATTTTATATCGTGAAAAAGCAGCATTCAGCGATGCCGTAGGCCATTCCATGGTGGACTATTTAAAGGAATATGCTGAAACATGCTATTCTGACGAACAATTTAAAAAGCTGTGTAAAAACTATGAATATCATACCAAACCATTTACAAAGGAATCTTTGTTGTATAGAGAAATCTTTGAAAAATACTATCCAGGACAGGCAGAAATGATAGTTGACTTCTGGATGCCCAACAAAAACTGGGAAGGCTGTAATGTAAATGATCCTAGTGCCAGAGTTCTATCAAACTATGGTGCAAGCGGTAAATAAATAACTAAACTGCAAAATTAATCTGAAAGCTGCTGTATCACATTTATGTGTTATAGCAGCTTTTATAATTTGGATATTAGCACTAACAAAGCGATATTTCTGCAGACAATTTCACATCATATAAGGCATTTTTCCTGTTTTAGTGAAGCTTTCAAATCGTCCTCCGGAGTGCTGATCGGCCTTATTCCAAATGTATCCACCAAATATTGCAGCACATTGGGAGATATGAATGCCGGCAAACTTGGTCCCAGATAGATTCCTTTTATTCCAAGTGACAGAAGTGCCAATAAATCAGCTACAGCTTTTTGTTCATACCATGAGAGCACAATTGTAAGTGGAAGTCCATTGACATCTGTTTCAAAGGCATCTGCAAGTCCTGTCGCTATCCTTACTGCCGAATATGCATCATTGCACTGCCCGACATCCAAAAGTCTTGGAAGACCAGCCACTGTTCCAAAATCCAATTTATTAAATCTGTATTTACCGCAAGCCAGGGTAAGAATTATACAATCTTCTGGAACCATTTTGGCAAAATCAGTATAATAACTTCTTCCAGGTCTTGCTCCGTCACAGCCTCCTATGAGAAAAAAATGACTTATCTTTCCCTGTTTTACTGCATTGACTATGTCTTCTGCATGAGACAACGTTTCATGATGTCCAAAGCCAACCAATATTTCCTTTTCATCTTCATCCTCTTCAAATCCGCCAAGTTCCAGTGCCTTATCTATTATTTCACTGAAATCCTTGGTTCCATCCTCTGAGACGGGTATATGCCTTACCCCATCCCAACCCACTACATTTGTTGAAAATATTCTGTCCTTATATGTTTCTCTCGGCCTCATCAGACAATTGGTAGTCATCAAAATGCATCCTGGAATCCCGTCAAATTCTTTTTGCTGATTTTGCCATGCAGATCCAAAGTTTCCAACAAGATGTTTATATTTTTTAAGCTCCGGATATCCATTTGCCGGCAGCATTTCTCCATGCGTATATATATTGATTCCCTTGCCTTCCGTTTGTTTAAGAAGCATTTCCAAATCCTTCAAATCATGACCGGACACTATAATAAACGGGCCCTTTTTGATATTGACACTTACTTTATGAGGTGAAGGATTTTTATAATTGGCAGTATTGGCTTCATCCAGCGTTTGCATCACCTGCACAGCCATATCCCCTACCCTCATGGTCATACGTATCATTTCATCAACTGTAAGATTATCATTTGTAGTAGCCTCAAGGCCTAAAAAATAGATATTATCTACCTGATCATTGCTATATCCAAGAAATCGAGCCTGATGTCCATAAGCACTTATGCCTTTTAATCCATATAATATAGTCGACCTTAATGAACGTATATCTTCATCAAGATCCTGATCATACATGATTCCTGCCTGCACAGAATCCTTCAGCATCATTTCCCTGATATCGCTTAGATTATACTCAGCTGCATCCGGGTATTCTCCTTCAGGTGCCTCATTTTTCAGCGCTTCTTTAATTTTTTGTGACCTTTTCAACAGCTTTAAATGAACTTCGGCATCAAAATTGACATTTGTCAACGTAGTAAACAGGGCCTTCTCCACAAATTTTACTATTTCCTTGTCTATAGTTTTACCCTGTTCAATAATGGGTTTTGCATAGCAGGATATTCCTTTAAGCTGGTATATCAGCAAATCCTGCAAATTTGCAATCTCCGGAGTTTTACCACATACCCCGAGTTTCGTGCAGCCCTTGCCTCCGGCTGTCTGTTCACATTGATAACAAAACATGGAACTTTCCATTCATATCTCCCCTTTATGGTATTTACTTTTTCACTTTTTATTTTAACTCCCTCTCTGCAAACTATTCATATTTCTTGATAACTTCACTCCACTTTCATAATTATATGTAGTATAATTATGTCTATAAGAATACTACAACAGTGTTTGAGGTGGTTTAAGTTTGAAACTAAAAGTAGTGGATGGCCAATAAAAAAGTGCATAACAAACAAGCCATTCACAAGTAATGGATGGAATAAATTGTCATTATAAAATCAGGCTTACGCAGTCACAACAGGATCATCAATTATTGTGTAACCTCTTTTCCTGAACAGTTCCAGAGCTTGTGACCTTGTCAGAATCTTGGATTCCTTGACAGGGCGATGCTCCAAAAACCCTTCCGGAGTATATGGCTCCAGTTTGCTTAAGATGTTCCAGATAGCGGTCAGAAGCATCTTGCAAACAGCAATGATAGCCTTTTTGTGTCCCCTGTGGGTTTTGATTCTGTGATACCTCTCTTTGAATTCAGGATGCTTTTTGGATTTTATTAATGCGCTGGCAAGCTGAACAAGAAGAGGCTTCAAATAACAACCAGCACGAGAAATACGTGTGGATTTCACTTTACCAGCACTTTGGTCGTTACGTGGGCAACAACCAGCCCAGGAAACCAGATGTTTGGATGACGGGAACACCGACATATCGGGACCAATCTCAGAGAGAATGACAATAGCGGTCATCGAATTTTTATCTAACCCTGGAATCGTGTAAAGAAAATCCAAAACAGCGGAGAAGGGTTCTGCAATCAGAAGGATCTCCTGCTCAATTTCCTGTCTGTGGGCTTCAAGCTCGTCGATGTGTGCGAGACATTGTCGGAGTTTGACAGCCTGCTCAGGGGAAATGGCACCATCGACAGCTGACTGTATTTCTTCAAGCGGAGTTTTACAACGTCCATCGACAAAAGGAGCAACGTCAAAGCGTTCACCCGGATGGTCGAGCATGTAGTTGGTGATAGATCTGGAAGATTTACCAAATACATCGCTGAAAACATCATCAAGCTTTAGATTTGAGACAGTAAGACAGTTCTGGGCACGGTTCTTTTCACCGGACAGCATATTTGTCAGCTTAAAGCGATAACGTATCAGGTCACGCAGCTGACGAACTTCAGGGGAAGGAATAAAGCTTGGTTTGATCATATCGCACATAAAAAGATCACAGATCCATCTGGCATCCTTGACATCGGTTTTATTTCCTTTTTGAGGCTTTGTATATTTCGGATGTGCAAGGGTAACAAAACAGGTTTTCTCAAGGATGTTGAATACAGGAATCCAATACTTGCCGGAGGATTCCATACAGACATCCAAACAGGAGTATTTAGCAAGCCATTCAGCTAATTCTTTTAGACCTTTAGAAAAGGAAGAAAAACGAGCCTGTTTGTACTCAGTACGTCCATTGGTATCGGTAATTCCGATGCAGGCATAGATCCAGGTTTTGTGGACATCAAGTCCACAGCAGTTTTTACGAAAGATTTTAAACATAGAGTTCCTCCTACAAAAAGAATGGTAGGGCTGGCAGGGACTGGTCATCCGGCGAAATCGAGTCAACTTCGGAAGAGATAAGTTTACGGGCTACTGTTTTGCGCCATTCATTGATGCCTTAACGGATGACCGACCTATATAACTATACGGGGTTGCCGCTATACAGCCTCGCCACTCACCTCCTCAGGTTCTGTAGTGTGCCAGCGACCTACAAGAGAAGAATAACACAAAAAAGAGCGAAAGGAAGATGGGAGTTGAAGGGTTTCATAACCCCATCGGTGCCTTTCGCAGAAAGGTGGATTATAACTATGAATAAATTTATAATTGAGTCACAACAGCAAATTGATTTGAGAACTTTTGATCCTAACGATACTGATGGATTATCAAAGGATTCCATTAATGAAGAATACTTAAATTTACAAAAGAAGTTTGCACACCTTCAGGATATTTTCTATGCTTCCAAAAAATTTGCACTGCTTATAGTACTGCAGGGAATAGACTGCAGTGGCAAGGATGGAAGTACCAGGAAACTACTCACCGGAATAAATCCCAATGGATTCAGAGTAGAAAGCTTTAAAGAGCCAACTCAAGAAGAATTAGGGCACGATTATCTTTGGAGAATACACAAATCAGTTCCCCAAAGGGGCATCATAACCATTTTTAACAGATCATATTATGAAGATGTACTGGTTACACGCGTACACGGGCTTATAGATGATAATACAGCTTTTAATAGATTCAAAGAAATAAATATGTTTGAAAAATTTCTTGTAAACAACAATACTGTAATAATAAAATTTTTTCTGCATATATCAAAGGACTTTCAGAAGAAAAAATTAGAAGATAGATTGGAGATTCCAGAAAAGCACTGGAAATTTTCAGCATCAGATCTTAAGGAGAGAAAGTTTTGGAATAAGTACCAGCAATATTACGAAGACTTGCTATGTAATTGCAGTACCGATGAAGCTCCATGGAATATTGTTCCTGCCAATAAAAGATGGTTTAGAGACTATATTGTGTTAAAAACTACGGTGAATGTACTTAATAATCTAAAGTTAAAATATCCAGATATAGATGAAAATATAAAAGAGCTCATAAATAAAGTTAAGGAAAGCAATTAGATTAATCCATACATTTATTTTATCTATGCTGTTTCTAAGCCATTTCCATTTAATATAAAAATCATTCAATTCTTGTTTGCCTAAATTAGAAGGGCTTATAATTAAGTAGAACTTACAATATTTGGCAAAGATTTAATAGAATATACACATAACACAGGGAGATGATATTTTATATGTGCACAAAAAGAGTAAGAACAATTATTGGAGCCGTACTTATGTCCTTGAACTGGCCTGAGGGGAGTGATAATGTAGTGCTGGTGTCTGGCGAAGGTTATGCGGATGCAGTAAGTGCTTCAGTATTGGACAAGAAACTGGATGCACCAATACTTTTAACCACACCTGACACACTGAGCTCGGATACCAGGACAGCACTTGATGCATTGAAACCAAAAAACATATATATTGTTGGTGGGGAGGGCTTTTCAGACGTTCTCTCAGCAGCACCAGCAGCTGCTGCAAAAGATGAAATATTACTTTTAGCTGATAATGATAAAACTTCAACTAAATCGACAATTGATTTTATAAAAGCAAATAATTCGAAAGTCACGGTTATTGGAACTTCGAATATAATAAATGATGATATGTACAAAACTTTCGGAGCAGCTCAGAGGGTAGATGGAGAAGTATACAGATTTGCAACAAACTTGAATGTATTGAACAATTTCAAAGAAATTTTCAAGACTGATAAATTATATATTGCAAATGCAAGTTCAGCTACACCGGATAATCTGTATGCAGATGTATTGGCAGCTTCAGCAGTTGCCGGAAAGTATTCAGCACCACTGGTATTAGTTGACACTGAAGGTTCAAGTGCAACAACAGATGCAATAGCGTATATCAGGAATAATACTGCAGACAGTACTGATTTGCAAATCTAAAAAAACCGATTCAATTTTGAAAGCATATTTTTATTTTGTGCCCATTAATGATAACGAAAATTTAAAAATTGAAAAGCTTAAAATAGATGAATTTAAACGTAATGGATTTACTGTTGTTGAATGGGGTGGTATTATAGTGCTGTAAAAGCGGGTAAAGGAATATGGTCCAATATTTATGTGGATAGCATCAGCAAGACCAGTATGATATCCTATACTGAACCTATATATTTAAAGAATCAATTGGTGGGAGTTGCCGGTATAGATATGTCCTTTGATGACCTAAAAAAATTAATATTGTCTACCAAATTATATGATACAGGAAATGCTTTTTTATTAAGTAATAATTATGATTTTTTAGTGGATAAGTACAGCAAGGATACAAAATTTGTTGATAATCTTATGAAAAAATTTAACTCCACATCAGAAGAATTATTAGCCACAATAAAAGATATATTAAAAGTTATAGAAAATGTGGACAAGGCGCCAGTAATGGAACAGCTGAAACTACAGATATTGCTCAAAATTTAATCTATATAACTTCAAAAGCCAATAAAATTTTAGATCTGGCAAAGGAATCAAAGAGTTCGTCAGAAAGACTAATGAAAGCTATTTTAAAATTCAAACTTTAGTCCATCTGAGTTGTTTTCACTCCTGATTCATGCAATATTGCAGCCTATTATAATAATCTTCATCAAATCTTCATAGATTTTGTAATTGATTCTTTAAAAATTTCCTTTAAAATGGAAGTTAGAATAAAGATCAAGAGGAGGATTGTCATGGAGAAATATTATAGGAAAGCTGCTTTGCTTGGAATTTTGATGAGTATACTGTGGTTGCTTTTGGTAAATACGCAGCCATTTTCAGATTTTGCCTATTACGATGGACTGGCCAGACAGATAGCTAACGGAGGGCTTTGGGGAGACACCTACACTTCTGTTGGGTATCCCATTGTGCTGGGGTTTGTATATAGAATTTTTGGCAGCAGTCTGACTGCAGCAAAAATTTTTAATTTAATGCTTACATTCGTAAACTATGTACTTTTTTATAAAATATTAAAAAAGGCAGATTTGAGTGAAAAGAAACGTAGATTTATATATGGTCTATTTGTTGTTTTTCCCAGCAATATATTTTACAATAGTATTCTGGCTGGGGAAATACTATTTACTACAATATTGTTTTTAATAACGTATTTGTATTTCTATGATGTTAAATATAAATATATACTGATTGGGATACTGACGGCTACAGGGGCCATGATAAAACCATTTTTCCTGGGGGTTTTCCTTCTGTTTTTTATAGTGGAACTGTCCTTGAAAATAAAGTTTTTGACGGTATTGAAACATTCACTTATCATATTTATGATAAGTGCCATAGCCCTATCTCCGTGGTTGTATAGGAATACCAGACTTATGGGGCAGTTAACTTTTATATCCAACAACGGAGGAATAGTACTTTATATAAACAATAATTCCCAGAACAGATATGGCATGTGGATGGATGCCGGAAATGTGGACAATTCTATTGTTAAAAAGACTGAGTATATAAGTGCCAATGCTACACAAAAAAACAAAATGCTCTCCAGGGCAGCCTGGAAATGGATAAAAGCACATCCTGCAGAATTCATTCAGCTTGGGTTCAAAAGGCTGTTTATTACCTACATTGGTTTCAGTGAAATAGGCTATAGTTTCAACGGCTCAAACATAAATCCAATTTTAAAATTTATATTTATATTTTATGCTTATGCTGTAAGATATATGATATTTATTCCAGCTCTGATTATGCTTCTTGTATATAGTATAAAGACAATTAAGAGATTTTCAAGCAAAAAATCTGTAGATTGCTATTTGATATACAATCTTATTTGTTTCTACATGTTTGCCCTTGTGTATTTTATTTCTGAAGGTCAGCCCCGATATTCGTTTCCCTGTACCTTTGTCATGATTTACTTTTTCTCATGTTTTTTGGATAAAATTTATTCTATAAAATTCGCAGGAAAGATCAGACGTTGAAAAATGTTATAATTAAGTTGAAGTTCAAACTTTGGACTGCAGAGAGGTGAATATTGGAATGAGGGGACACACTGTATTGGTAGTAGATGATGACAAGGATATTCTGGATATAATAAAAATTTATCTCCAGAATGACAGGTTTGAGGTGATTACTGCTTGCGACGGAGGGGCAGCAATAGAAAAATTGAAAGAGCAGGATGTGGATTTGATAATATTGGATATAATGATGCCTGGCCAAGATGGTCTGCATACCTGCCTTGAAATTAGAAAAGAGAAAAAGATACCCATAATAATGCTTTCTGCAAAAGATGATCCAAGCAGTAAAATATTAGGTCTTGATATTGGGGCTGATGACTATATGACCAAGCCTTTCAACCCACTGGAGCTGGTGGCCAGGGTAAGATCCCAAATCAGAAGATATTCGGAATTCAATGGGGAAAGTACTCAGAACAAAAGTAAAATTATTATAGACGATCTACTTATAGATAATGAATCCCATCAGGTATATGTAGGAGGAAATCCAGTGGAACTTACTCCCATTGAATTTTCTATTTTGAAGGTGCTTGCAGAGAACAGGGGAAGGGTACTCAGTACAGAGATCATATATGAAAATGTATGGAATGAACCTTTTTACAATTCCAAGAATACTGTGGCAGTTCATATAAGAAACATAAGAGGAAAAATAGAGATAAATCCGGAAAAGCCAGAATACATAAAAGTGGTCTGGGGAGTAGGCTATAGAATTGATAAATAGAGTTAAAACATTTTTTCTAAAAAGCATATCCAGGCAACTTCTTATTATCAATATATTTAGTTTCATGGTGCTGGTAATTGGAATAGTTGTTTCTGTCCAGATCATAATTTCTGATAAAAATAACACCCAAAATTTTGTCAATGCGTCAAATGATGCTTATGTACAGGTTGTAAGATATGTTAAGTCCACTGATCTTCAAAATAATTGCTATATAGATAATCTGGCAAAATTGAATAATGTGAATATAGCAGTTGCCGACATGAAGGGCAATGTAGTTCTTAAATCAAATGCAGTAAAAGACAGATATATGGATTTGAATTCTATAAGAGAGTGTATGGTGAAAGATCACACTGGGAAAACAGTATATGAATTATATGATTTGAATATATCAGGAAACAAGTATGCACTTGTTACATGGAAAGTTTCAGGATCTTACTATGAAATATTCAAACATGTATTTATAATAGCATTCCCAATTGTAATTTCACTGGGAATAGTTTATCTCTGGTCCTATAAAAAAGTCAGGTATATAAAATATATTTGCAGGGGTATAGTAAAAATTTCCCGGGAAAATTTCAAGTGTAAGCTTGAGGAAAAGGGCGATGACGAACTGGTAGTTCTGGCAGAGGAAATAAATAGGATGTCCTTTAATTTGAAAAATATGCTGAATCGTGAAAAATCTCTTCAAAGGTTTAAAAATAAATTGATAACGAATATGTCCCATGATTTGAGGACTCCGCTTACAGCTTTAATTGGATATCTGTATTTGTTAAACGACGAAAACACTTCCGTAAAAGATAGAGAAATCTACAGTAAAAAATCTCTGGAAAGGGCAGAAAAGCTCAAGCTGTTGATAGACAATCTGTTTCAGTATTCAAAGCTGGAAAGCGGTGAAGTAGAACCTGAGCTTTGTAATGTGAACATAGTTGAAATTATGGAACAGATTATAGGGGAGATGTCAATTCTAGCGGAGAAATCGGGAATTGAATTTGTAAAAAAATATGATATACCGAATCTGAAATTGAATGTTGATCCCTATCTTATTAGCAGGGCTTTTCAAAATATATTGTCCAATGCTGTAAAATACAGTGTAAAAAACAGCAGTGTATACGTTGATATAACTTCAGATAAAGAAAACACAGCGGTGAGCTTTCAAAGCAAGCCCATTCAGAATTTGTCAGATGAGCAAATTGGAAAGATATTTGAAAGGTTTTATATGGGGGACAAGTCAAGAAATTCACATGAAAATAATTCAGGATTGGGACTCGCCATAGTCAAGAATATTGTGAAGCTGCATAAGGGACAAGTATGGGCGGAAAACAAAAACAATACCTTTATAATATATATCAAATTAAGAAATAATATATAAAATAACAGGGAGGATTATAATGTGAAAGATGATGTGGATTTAATAAAAAAGCCGAGTATCGGGAAAATAGTATTTAATGTATTCATAGTTTCTCTAACAATATCAGTGCTGGGACTTGTCTTTAACTTTTACTATGCATTTGGATATTTGCTTATTTTAATCATTCATGAAGCAGGGCATTATGTTTCCGCAAGATTTTTAAATTTAAAAGTTGTTTTTGAAGGGTTTACGCCTTTTGGTGCATATATTGTTACTGAAAGTATTGAAAACTGCAGGGAAAATGCAATTGTTGCAATAGGAGGACCGTTGTTTGGAGGCATACTTGGATTTATTTACTATGCAATTTATTATTTTACCGGAGATACTACATCTTTGGTGCTGGGTTCTACTGCAATAATACTGAACTTGATGAATTTAATTCCTGTAAAACCTCTTGACGGCGGACATATAGCCGAGGCAATATCTCCAATTATATGTTATATAGGTCTTCCACTTATAGTGTATTTACTTATATCTATAAAGGGTTTGAAAGGCAAAATTTTATTGTTTTTTATTCTTGGAATAGGAGTTTATGAAACATATAATTTTACTAAAAAATATAAAAATAGTTCCTATTTCAAGCTGGATAAAAACAGCAGAATAAAATTCATAGTAATTTATGGTATAATGCTAGTGCTATTGGCAGTTAGCGGTATATATCTTTATACATTATTTGATTTTAATGAATTGTTTCAAAGCATTCTTCGATATAAATAATTATTGAAGATAAATGGTTTATAGTTATGTGTCTAATAGATTTTTAACATCATTTTCTTTTTCAAATAACAGACATCCACCCTTATGTTCTCCAGTTAGCATTTTATTATCATTAAGTTTTTTGAATAATGGTGATTTTAAAGCCTCTTTTAGGCTGGATTCTTTCAAATTTACATCTGAATAGGGTGAGAGCGGGCATGGTTCTGTGTTACCATTGGCACTTATGTGAAAAAATCCTCTTCCAGCCGCCAGACATCCACCCATGTATTTCTCATCACCAGGAAATGATAAAAATACCATGTTTTCAAATGCTTGTCTTAATTCTTCCAGATTTTTTCCCAGCAAGAGGCGTTCTTTGTTTGTAGGTGCAAGTTTTTCAGTGGATTTGATTACCGGAGTATACTCTACAAATATCAGTATTTTTGTTCCTTTATTATAAAGCTCCTGCACAAATCCTTTGTTTGTGACAGTTGTTATATTTTCGGTTGTTACAGTTATAGAACATCCAAAAAAATTCTTTTTTTATTTAAATTATCCACTGCAGCCATTATTGAATTATAGGTATTTTTCCCACGCCTGGAGTCAGTTTGACACTCATTGCCTTCAATACTTATCATTGGCACCAGATTTCTATTTTTATCAAATAAATTCATATAATCTTCATCAAGCATGGTTCCATTTGTGAAAATCGGAAAAACTATTTCTTTAACAGAAGAAGCTTTTTCAATAATACTTCTTCTCATTAAGGGTTCTCCACCTAAAAGCAATATAAATGAGATCCCAAGTTCCTTTGCTTCATTGAATATATTTTCCCATCTTTCTTCTGATATTTCGCTACTCTTTAAATTATCTCCGCAGGAGTTATTGGCCCGTGCATAACATCCCTTGCAGTATAAATTGCAGTTTGAGCAAATACTTGCCATTAAAAATGGAGGAATATGTTGTCCTTCACTTTCAAGAATATTTCTTCTATTCTTTGCAGCTGTTACCGATAGCATATACTTTATTAAAAATTTAGTTTCTTTTGGATTTTTTACAGATGATTTCAAAACGTTCTTTATTATAATTTCAATACCATTGCTCATATATTCAGATAAATTAAATGCTTTTTCCATTATTAACCTCCAAAGCTTCTGATTCGATCAATAGATTCAATTCCATATCGATGAGTTCATCTCTTTCTTTTTTGTTCATAATGTCAATTTTACTGAAAGATTTAAATTCATCTGCTCTATAAAATACCAGTTGCATAAATGAAATCAATTGATATGAAATAATTCTGCACTTTTTCTCACTTTTGTTTTCTTTAAAACAACTTTTGACCAAGGGAAGTATTTCCAGAGCTTGAATAAATTTTTCCTTTAACAAAATATAGGGAAGTATCTGTTTTGTATATTTTTCATAATTGACAATCATATCACTAATACTAATCAAGAAATTTCTAAGCTTATCTTTTGGTGAACTGCTGCTGTTTGTCATATTTTGAAAATATATATCTGCGGTGTCGCCTATTAATTTATTTACTGAAATATTTACCAGTTCATCTTTGGAATTAAAGTAGTAATTTATTGTTGATAAATTCACGTTGGCTCTTTTTGTTATTTTTCTTGAGGTTATTTCTGAAATATCATCACATTCCTGCAATAATTCTATTACAGTTTTTATCAATAGAGCCTTTGTATTATTTAATTGCTTCAATTTAATACCTCGCTTTCAAACATGTTTGATACATGTTTTATTGTAACTTAATTGTAATGATATATCAATATGTCATTTGAATGATTAAGAAAAAAGTAATTTAAGATTTGGTATTTTTGTAACAGGGTTTATAGTTTTAATAGAAATATATATTAAGAAAACCTTTTATATTTAATTTTAAAGCTTTAATTATGATCAGTTTGTTATTTTATCTAGCTTATTTACAGACAAATTAGTCTTTATTATGTGATAAATAATTCGTTTAACCTTACAAAATAAAGATACATAATTAGCCTGTTATACCATTGAAAATTATGTTGAAAACGATAGAATAATAAATGGGAGGTAAAAATAATGAAAAAAATGAATATTACAAAAACAATGTACAAATCAGGTGCGCTTGCAATTGTGAGAGCCGAAACATTTGAAAGAGCGTGTGAAATTGCGGAAGGATGCATAGAAGGTGGTATTCCTGTAATGGAAATGAGTTTTACACTAAATAATGCAGGTGACATCATCAATGGCCTAGTAAAAAAATATGGTGATAGTCTATGTGTAGGATCAGGTACAGTTTTAGATTCTGAAACTGCTAGATATGCTATATTAAAAGGAGCTGAATTTATTATTGCACCAAACTATTGCCTAGAAGTTGCAAAAGTATGTAATAGATATCAGGTTCCGTATGCCCCTGGGTGTACTTCTATTTCAGCTGCTGTTGACGCATTAAGTGCTGGGGCTGCATTTATAAAGGCGTTTCCTATTTCTGATTTTTATGGGCCAAAACTAGTTAAGGTATTTAAAACTCCAATTCCAGATATGCCTATATTAGCTAGTGGTGGAATAAATTTAAATAATTTATCTAAATGGTTGGAAAATGATGTTGATATTTGTGGTTTTGGTGGTTTATTAACTAAAGGTAGTTCTAGTATGATTGCAGAAAATGCAGCTAAAATTCGAAAAATCATTGATGATTATCGTAATAAGAAATAAATAACAATATTTTATGGATTTTAGATTTGTTAAGAGAATAGTGATAGAGGTATGCCTAAGTTTTATTATATTTATATGCAGAATAATACTCTATTAATTGGATGAGTTAGTTAATGTGAATTATTTACTAGTTTGAATGAAAACTTATACTAACATCATTAATTTGGGGACGTTAGGCTGCTGTATTAGAGTAATCCTCAAGGTACATTTTACAGTGGATTTTTATGAAATAAAATAGATATTCCATTTCTATATGTGATCTTATAACCTTATTTGTGACACGGGTATTAGTAATTTATGTAGCTATTTTCCAATGGGAATACATCAATATTTACTAGCATGGTTTTCCATTAGGCAAAGATAGAAAACTAAGTTAGATAAGATTAGTATACCCTACTGGGTAGAAAATCTTAAAATAGATGAGTTGTAATGTTTGTTAGAAGTCAAGATAGTTTTCTATTGAATGTTATGACTGAATTATACAAGGAGGAATAATAAAATGAGTATTGCTTTAACAAGAGTAGACTTTAGATTAATTCATGGACAAGTAATAACTAGATGGCTCAAGCAGTGTGAAATTAATGAAATCGTTACAATAGATACTACATTAAGTAAAGATGAATTCATGCAAGAAGTATTCAAGATGGCTGCACCTAAAGGAGTGAAGATCCGAATTTTATCTGTGGAAGAAGCTGTGAAAGCTCAACAAAATAATGACTTCGAAAATAACAAGGTATTGATCTTGTTTAAGAATGTCCAAGAGTTAGATAGTGCTGTAAAAACTGGTTTAAAGCTTAAAGAAGTTCAAATTGGAGGATTAGGTGGAGGACCAGGAAGAAAAGCAGTTAATAATGCAATTACATTAGATCGCAAAGATGCCGATATTTTATTGGCTCTTGAAGAGATGGGAATTAATATTTATTTACAAACAACTCCTGATTACCCGTCCGAAACATTACAAAAAGCTGTTGCGAAGCTTTAATTAAATGAGGGGGATAAGAAATGATTATAAAAGCTGCGTTAGTCGGTTTGATTTATTGGCTTGCTATGGGTAGAGCACAATATTATTTTTCATACGCATTTCGTAATCCGGTTGTATTAGGTGTTTTTATTGGATTAGTTTTTGGAGATGTAAAGACAGGCCTAGTATATGGAGCAACAATTCAATTGATGTATATGGGTACTATTGCGGCTGGAGGTAATATTCCTAATGATCCAGGCTTGGCCGCTTGTATTGCTATTCCTGCTGCTATTGTTAACCAGCTTACTCCAACGGCTGCAGTGGCAATTGCTGTTCCTGTTGGTATATTAGGTGTTCTAATAAACAATGTTCGTCGTACAATAAATTCTTTTTACAACACAAAAGCAGATTCATTTGTAGAAAAAGGGGAATATGATAAATTATCTACGTTTTCGTTTTTATTACCTTGGCTTACAAATGGCGTGTTATATATCACTCCAGTATTTATTGCCACTTTATTTGGGCCAAATGTAATAAAAGTCTTTCTTAAAGTTATTCCAAAGTGGGTTATGAATGGGCTTGGAAATGCTGGAGGAATGTTACCAGCATTAGGATTTGCTTTAACACTAGTAGTTATGGGTAAAAAACAATATATTCCATTCTTTGTTTTAGGCTTTTTCCTGCATGCTATTTTAGGATTTTCAATGTTAACTGGTGCAGCTATTGCTCTCAGTATGGCCATGATAGTTTCATTATTTAAACAAAATGAGGAAGGAGAATCGGCATGAGTGAGATATATGAAAAAAAGAATAATATTATTACCAGGATGGATTTAATGAAAGCTTGGTTGAAATGGATTACAGCAGTTGAAGTTCCTAATAGTTTTGATAGGATGCAAGCTTTAGCTTTTGGATTTTCATTGAATAAAATACTAAGAAAAGTTTATAAGGATGATCCAGAAGAATTAAAAGAAGCAATGAAGCGTCATACGTCAATGTTTAATACTAATTGTGATTGGGGAAGTCTTATTCATGGTATTGTAATTTCACTTGAGGAAGAAAGAGCAGCAGGTAATAAGAATGTTACACCTGAAATGATTGAATCTTTGAAGATTGGACTTATGGGTCCATTAGCTGGTATTGGTGATAGTGTTGACCAGGGAATTGTAGGTACTATACCACTTGCAATTTTTGTGCCATTAGCACTTAAAGGGTCAATTATTGCTGCCTTTATGCCAGGGCTTATTTATATGGCATGGTCATATGGATTCTCATGGTTTTTGTGGCAAAAAGGATATAAATTAGGTAAAAGTGCTGTACTGGAAATTTTACATTCTGGTAAGGTTAAGAAAGTTATTGATATTGCTAGTATTGTCGGATTATTTATGATTGGATGTTTATCATCAGCGTATGTTACATTCAAATTTACGTGGGTAATCAATGCGAGTACAGCGCAAAAAGTTGCAGTACAAAGTATTTTAGATGGTATGATGCCTAAATTATTACCTTTTACTTTAGTTATGGGTATGTATCTATATATAACTAAGATAGGCCCAAAATACTTACGTCTAATCATTTATACAATGGTTTTTGCATTAGTTTTAACGTTTATTGGAGTTATTTAAATTAATGTTCTAAGTTATAAACATGAGATATTACTATTATTTTGAAATGAAGGTGAAAAATGTGAAAGTTTTAATTACACCAAGAGGATTTGCAAATTATGGTTTAGATCAAGTTAAATATATGGAATCTAAGGGATTATCTGTTCATTATAACAATACTGGAAAACAATATACAAAAGAAGAATTTCACAAATTAGCTGCTGATGCAGATGCTATTATCGTAGGTGTTGATATAATAGATCGTGAGCTAATGGAGAAATGTCCTAAGTTAAAGGCTATTTGTAAATTTGGTGTAGGAACGGATAATATTGATTTAGATTATGCAAAAGAAAAGGGAATTTTTGTAGGTAGAACAGTTGGATCTAATTCCCAAGCGGTTGCAGAACATGTCATAGCTTTAATGCTTGCAGAATCAAAGAATTTATATTGCACTATTAAGGAAGTTAAGGAACACAAATGGAACAAGCCAACAGTAAAAGAAATTAGTGGTAAAATATTAGGCATTATTGGTTTTGGAATGATAGGTAAAAAACTTGCAAATTTTGCAAATGGAATGTCTATGAAAGTGTATGCCTATGATGCTTTTGGAATTCCTGATAAAATTGCAAAAGAATGCAATGTAGAGAAAAAATCTTTTGAAGAAATTATAAGCGAAAGTGATTATATTTCTTTACATGTGCCACTTTTAGACTCTACAAAACATATGATTTCCACTGAACAATTCAAAAAAATGAAAAAAGATGCTTGCTTGATTAATGCGGCAAGAGGAGAAATTGTTGATGAAAAGGCTTTATATGGAGCTTTAGCAAATAATGAAATTCGTTCAGCTTGTTTTGATGTTTATAGTTCAGAACCACCAAAATTTGATGATAATCTAACTACATTGGATAATTTTTTTCTAACACCTCATATAGCTGCAAGAACAGTAGAATCGGAAAAAAGAACTTGTAAGATGTCAAGCAAAATTATCGTTAAATCTTTGATGGGATAGGTGGTAATATTATGGATAACGAATTACAAAGCTTTTTAAGCAATCTTAAGGAAGAATTCAACAAAAGTATCAAAAGTGTTGGCGTAGAAAATATTAAAAAAGCTGCTGAGATCATATTACAAAGTGAAAAAGAAGGTGGACGTGTTCATGTAACTGGAATTGGTAAGCCAGGTCATGTTGCAGGATATATTGCTTCTTTGTTATCAAGCACAGGTACTAGTACTTACGAATTACATGGAACAGAAGCCGTTCATGGTTCAAGTGGCCAAGTAAAGAAAGGTGATGTTGTTATTGCCATATCTAATAGTGGTGAAACATTAGAATTAAAGGCAACTGTAGAAACTCTGATAGCAAATGGAGCACATATTATTAGTTGTACAGGTAATATAGCATCATGGTTAGCAAAACATTCTGAAGTATGTTTGCCGGCACATGTGAATAAGGAAGGTGATAATTTAAATAAACCACCACGTGCTTCAATTTTATCAGAAATTCTAATTCTTCAATGTTTAAGTATTGTACTACAAAATGAAAAGAAATTAGATTTAAAACAATATGTAAAATGGCATCCAGGCGGGAGTCTTGGTAAAAGTATAAAAGAAATGAACAGAAGGTAGGAAATTTTATGGCAAAGTTAAATATAGTAGTTGGAACACATGGAAGATTTGGTGAAGAACTTATAAAATCTGCAGAGATGATTGTCGGAAAGATGGAAAATGTTACATCAGTGTCCTTATTACAAGCAATGTCTTTTGAGGATTTTATGAATCAGGTGGATTCTGTCCTAAGTAATTTTCAAGGGCCAATTTTGGCATTAGTAGATTTATATGGAGGAACTCCATGTAATGTGCTTACAGCATTAACTAAGAAATACCATTATAATGTAATAACTGGTTTGAATTTACCTATGTTGATAAATCTATATCTTAATATTGCTGATAAGGAAACAATAGATATTGACGAGGTAATTAAAAACTGTATTAATGATTTGCAATCAAGTTGTGTACATACGAACAAGATGGTTAAATAGTCCATTAGTAATATTACACTAGTTAAATAAAATAATTGATAAGGAGAAAAAATATGTTCAAAGGTATTATTACACCAATTGTTACACCATTTAATCGTGATGAAGAACAGTCAATTAACTATGAGGCTACTGAACAATTAATAAACCATTTAATTAGGAAAGGTATTGATGGTATATTTATCCTAGGTAGTAATGGTGAATTCCATGTAATTGATGAAGATGAAAAGATAGCTTTTGCTAAAAGAGTAATTGAGATTGTTGATCATCGTGTTCCGGTTTTTGTAGGAACAGGTGCGTGTTCAACTAAAGAAACTACACGTTTATCTCAAAAAATGGAAGAAGTAGGTGCAGATGCATTATCTGTTATTACTCCATATTTTATTAAACCTATGGATGAAGAGCTTTATAAGCATTTTAAAGAAGTTGCAAGCAGTGTTAAAATTCCAATCGTATTGTACAATATTCCTAAATCAACTGGTTGTAATATTCCTAAACAAGTTGTAGTACGTTTAGCTGAGATTGATAATATTCAGGCTATTAAAGATAGTAGTGGTGATATTGAGAATTTGAAGGATTATATTGAATCAAGTAAAGGTAAGGATATGAGTGTATTGGTTGGTTCAGATTCTAAGATTTCTATTGGCTATAACTTAGGTGCAACAGGTGCGATTGCAGGCACAAGTAACGTTATCACAGATGTTTTAGTAAAATTAAATAAGGCTCTTAAAATAAATGACACTGAAACTGCTAAGTCTTTACAGGCAGATATTGATGTGTTAAGAAATGTCTTAAAACTAGGTACAGTTCCCTCAATTTTGAAACGATCAATAGAATTAGCTAATATTGCATCTGTAGGACCTGCTAGAAAACCAGTTAGAGAAACAACACGTGAAGTTGATGAAAAGATTAAAGAAATGCTTAGGCATTATCAATTGATTTAAAGTAATCAAGACGAATAGAAGTGAGCTATACTCGAATTGCTGAACACATATGAGTTATCTGTAATAATCATATTAAAGGAGATAAGAAATGTCAGGTAATGATAATAGATATAATATAGAATAAAAAAAGATGCAGTAAGGGCTTATACTGGAAGAAAGAAGATCTATCATAACTGTTAGGAGTAAATGATCAGACATTAAGAAACTGGCTAAAAAACAAAAATAGGATAGAGGATCCTTCGAGCTTAAGAATTGATGAACCTGAGGAATTAGTTGATGTACTAAAAAAGGCTGCTGCACTCTTTGCCGGGACAACCGAAGGTATCTATAAGTTTATAAGAAGTTAGTGTTATAAACATTCGGTTATAAAGATTCAAGCATTACGTAGTGGATATTATTTGTGGAATAGTCCATCAAAAAGCAAAACAAAAGCTGAAAAATGAGCATATACGGAAGATAGCACAGGAAAGTGTGAATTGCTCTACCCGAAAAAATATAAAATATAGAAAGAAGCAAAGCGTGATGTATTTTGGTATATTGAAATATATTATAATAACCAGAGGAGAAACCAGGCAATTAATTATAAGGTACATGCCACTGTTGATGACAGAATTTCAGTATGAGATTTAATTTATTCTCTATCTACTGTAACTATAATAGGTGATAAAAAATATATTAGAGATAGATTTTTTTAGAACTAAAATTGTGAAAGAAAAATCAATTTTATCTCCATTATATTAAAATTAATAGATTAGTATTTATTTGAATTTTCTTAAAGATATATAATGAATTTTTAAGTATAATATAACATTGTGCGTTAGATTATAATAATAAGTTATAAACCTATTACAAAAACATGATACAATAAAGTCAATATGGATAACATATATTATGATATCCATATTGACAAGTTAATGTTAATTTATAAGTAACTATCTTATGAACGAATTTTCTTAAAAAATATACTTGCATATATTTAAAAAAAGTTATTCCTAAATTTAAGATTTTAAATTTAATTTACGTTTATTTAAAGGTAAAGCTAACCTAAAAAAATTTGTATTATAAAACTAGCTTTAATTAGAGTTAATAACTTACAGTCCGTTCATTTTAAACAGCTGTGTTGAAATTATAGTTGGCCAGGACAGGAAAGGTAAAAAATATGATGTTAATTGATATTTTTAAAGAATTCATTAATATTGTTCGACAAAATAAAAAGTATATTATTGGTTTATTAAATCAAGGTGGAAATGTTATTTGTTGTAGTAAAGAAGAATATATAGGATATCATTTTGATATTAAAGATTCCAATACCCAAAATATGTTTTATGAAATTAGAGTTAAGAATAAAGATTATGGATATATTTGGGTTAGTGGTAATGATGAAAATCTTAAAATGATCAGTACTTTATTACTTGATACTTTGAAAACACGATTAATGTATGAGATAAACACTAGAACATTAAAGCAAAAAGTTACGAAATATGATGAATTAATAAAATACTTGATTAATGACAAATATTTTGATTTGAATCATATCTTAGATTTAATTAATCAATTAGGAATTGATAAAAACAAAACTAGAATAGCTGTATATATTGTTAATAATAAAGGATTTAACTCGGAAGAGATTATGCATTTAAAATTAAAACCTGATAGTAAAGAAATGATATATTCTTTGTTAGATAGAAACAGTTTATTACTATTTAAAGATATACCTAATGATTTAGATAATGTTAAAGTAAAGAAGTACTTTCAAAAGTATATTAGAAGCCTACGAGATTGGGGATTACAGGAATGTTCATATCTAGTAGGTTCCATGCAAAATAAGTTAAGACGTTATATTATAAGTTATCAGAATTGTTTGTGGTTAGCGAAGAATATACATTCTTCTATAGATAAACCGGTGTTCTTTACAAATTATTTATTTAAGTATTTTGTTTCGAAAATTCAGCTTGATAATATTCGAAACATATTTGATTTTTATAAGGATAGAATCAAAGGTTTTGATATTGATGAGTTTATTACTATTGCAAATCAATTGTTTATAAATGATTACAATATTACTCAGACTGCAGATGATTTATTCTTTCATAAGAATACTTTAATTTATAAACTCAAAAAATATGAGAAAATTTTTGATATTAATATTAGAGGTAGTTTCCAAGGAAAGGTTTTGATGATATTGATTGCTAGTGCATTAAAGGAATATCAAAGACAAAAACAGGTTGGTGAATGAGTATGAGTACAAGAATTAAGCTTACACGTATTGATCAAAGGTTATTGCACGCAACTGTGGCTTTAAATTGGAATCAGTTTGTAAATGCAAATTATGCTATAGTAGTAGATCCGAGTTATAGTAAAGATCCATTTATTACTAAAGTAATGCAATTATGTCTTCCTGAACCAATGAAGGTTAAAATTTTCTCCGTTGAAGAGTTAATAGATTTTATAAATGAAGATAGTAAGACAAAACGTAATTTAATGGTTATATTTAAAAATTTAGCTATTGCCAAAGAGGCGGTGGAAGCAGGATTTAAAACAGTTGAAATTCAAATACCTTATCCAGCTAGTCGTATTGTGATTAAGAAACTTTCAGATTTTTTTAATGAAAAAGAAATTCAGTATATACGTTTTATTCAGAAAAAAGGAATTAAACTTTTTTTCCAAACGGCACCATTAGATAATAAAGAGTATTCAGTTTTTGAAAAGTAAAAAATAAAATATTTTTAAAAATTAGTTAGGAATATATATTTATACATATAAAAATACTCAGAATACAGTAGAAATTTTTGTCTATATTATTCAACATTTGAGCATATTTATAAAATTGAATTCAATACTTATTAATTAAAGTATGTCTAAAGAGTAAATGTCAAATAAGAAAGTGCTCGAAAAATATGAGATAATCTTCTAAAATAAGTTTTAAAGTTTTTCAAGTTGGCTTTAAAAAACTTAAAAGAAGATTTTGCATGGATGTATAAAATACAACTCAAAACTATAGAATGAATGATTAGATACTTTTTATAAAAGAAAATTAAGCTTATAATCTAAGTAGGACTTGCAGCGTTTCGCAAAGGTTTAATAGAATATTGGAATGTAAACAGAAAACTAAATAACTTTTTTAAGGTTGTTTAACCTAAGCTAATTCTTAAATTCCCGTTTAACCAGATTATCTATTTTTAAATCATAGCATTTATCCATATGTGGGTTTAGCATCAGCAAGACTAGCATGATATTCTATAAGGTATTTAATGACGGCTGATGAAATAGGAGTGCTGAGACAAGATCTATAAAATCAATAGCAATCTTCTAAAAAATGCAGAATTTATAGCAAAAGATTCTCAGAAGGCTGTAAATAAAATTTTTGAAATTAATAAAAAAGGTATCAAATCAGTGGATGAATTACTGGGATATTCTCCGCAGCTTACAAAGGAAGAGATTAAAAAAATATATAATAATCTTTCACATGAATTTTCCGTGAAGTCCTTTGATGAAGCGATAAAGCAGTGTAACAAATTAATAAAAAAGTATTATTCATGCTTCCCTTTTTTGCTCTCCATGATTCAATTGTTATTAAATTACTCCATACTGGCAAAAACGGAAGCGGTAAAAAAACAAATTTTTCAACAGTGCATATTGCTGAGCAGGAGGGTAAAAGATGAGTCTGAGAATATTTCTGATATAAAAGATGCAAATACCAAGGAAGCGTTGGCAGAAATGGCATCGGGAAACAGTGAAGAGGTCATCCGCCTGTTGGATAATGAATTGGCTCCCTACAGCGGAGATGATGTCATACTTGTCAATGCATATAGGATGCAGGGAAAAGCTGACCAGGCAAAGCTCGTGAATCAGATACTGCTTTATAACAACATAATAAACACATTGACACTTTTAAACAATTATCTTTTCTTGAATGTGGGAAAACCAGTTCTATTTGAGAAGATCTATTCCCAGGGTCTTCAAATCATCGATTCCTTTCAGCTCACGGAGATTTTGACAAATGATGTTTTTGGAATTCATATCACTGCCGCGCAGGGATATCTTACGGAGCAAAGGAAAGAAAAGGCAATTGATGCTTTAGAGCGATATGTGGATACTGTATGCAAAATTCAATTTCCATTGTATTTTAAAGGAAATGAGTATTTTAACCAGGTAGTCGAATGGTTTGAGGACAATAATTGTATCGGAACAAATACTCCAATAGATGAGATAACAATCAAGAAAAATTTTGTTGATACCATTGCCAAAAATCCTGCATTTGCACCTTTAAAAGGAGATGAACGGTACAATTTACTTGTTGAAAAATTGAAAGGGAAATTAGGTGAGACAGATGGATGCCATAAATATAGAAAATCTTAGAAAATCCTATGATGGGAAGGTCAATGCTTTGAACAATGTAAGTTTGAGCATACCGAAAGGTGAGATATTCGGCTTTCTCGGACCCAATGGATCGGGGAAAACCACCACAGTCAGAATACTAAATGGGATTCTTTCAGCCACATCAGGTCATGCTGAAATTTTCGGAAGACCTTTGGGGAAAAATAATATTGAGATTCATAGATTGTGTGGAGTCATGACTGAAAGCGCTTCTTGTTATGAAAATCTCACTGCCAGGCAAAACCTGATATTCTTTGGAAAAATGCATGAGATGGGGGAAAAACTCATTGATGAACGGGTGGACTTTATATTAAAAAGACTGGAGCTGTCAGCTGTAAAGGACAATAAGGTGAAATCCTTCAGTACAGGTATGAGAAAGAGGGTTTCACTGGCTGTGGCACTAATTCACAATCCACAAATTTTATTTGTTGACGAACCAACTTCCGGTCTGGACCCGGAAAATGCACTGAATGTTACAAGGCTCATAAAAGAACTTGCAGAGGAAAACCAGGTTACCATATTTCTCTGCACCCATCAGTTAAAATATGCTGAGGATATTTGTACACTGTACGGTTTTATAAACAATGGCAATGTTCTCGGCCTGGGTACCTTTGACCAGCTTGCTTCAAGGAAAAATGCAGCTCTTCAGTTGAAGATAAAAGGGAAAAATATTTCGAGTAAATTTGGATTTATTAATAATGGCAATGACGCATACAGCAAATCTATTTCAGGAGACAAAGAGGTGAATACTCTAATACAAAGCATACTGGCAGACGGCGGTGAAATCTATGAGGCGGTACAGCAGAAATGGTCCCTGGAGCAGCTGTACTTTAAATATATAAAAGGTGTATCCGATGATACAACACTATAAGGTTGAGGTGAATGAAAGAATGATGAATAAAAGTGAAAAGGCATTGATATATAAAGATATAAATGAAATAACAAGTTCAAAACGGGTTATTCTTCCCATGACTATCGTACCAATTGTTCTGATTGTAATCATACCTCTGGTGATGCTTATCGGTGCGAATTTTATTGGAAATGATTCAAGTACGTTTACAAAGATGGCTCCTCTTTTAAAAAAGCTGCCTTCGGAATATGGTGCATATACTCCTGCCCAGCTTTTAATAAAGGTATCGTTGAATTTTATGTTTCCGTCATATTTCCTTATAATTCCGATAATGTGTTCAGGAGTTATCGGGGCCAGCAGTTTTGTGGGAGAAAAGGAACACAAGACCATGGAGTCCCTGCTTTACACGCCAATATCCATGGAGCAGCTGCTCAGATCCAAGATTTTAGGTGTCTTTGTGCCATCTTACATAATTACCTTTATTTCATTTATAATCTTTGGCATTATATTTGATATTGGAGGCTTCATCTATTTTGGAAAACTGATTTTCCCGGATATAAAATGGCTCGTAATCATATCTTGGATTGTACCTGCAGTTAATTTACTATCGCTGACATTTACTGTGATGGTATCTGCGAAATCGGAAACCTTCCAGGAAGCACAGCAGGTAAGCGGCTTTCTTCTCATTCCGGTAATTCTTTTATTGGTAGGCCAGATGACAGGAGTACTTTTGCTCAATAATCTTGTAATGTTTATAGGAGGCGGCGTTCTGCTAATACTTGATTACATGTTGATAAAAAGGATTTCCTCCAGGTTTATTCCTGAAAAACTGATTTGAATATATGATATTAAGATAGAATATATAAAATTTGTGAGATAAATAAAGGCAACAGGTTTAATTGAATTAAAAATTATTATGATTCCCACAAAGAATCTAATCCTAAAAAGTTTCTAGAAAATGTCTGGCTACAGAAGTTAAATAATGATTTTTAAGTCTTACTATAACGATATTTGTATTTAACTGAAGTTCCGGAATCTCTTTATACTTTAGGCTTTGACTATGTGTAAGATTAGTCCAATCCTTTGGTACGATTGCCACTCCAATTCCAAGTCCTGCCAATAATAATATTGATCTGGTATCTTCAATTTTACAAAGTATTCTTGGTTTTAATCCCTTTTTGTGAAAGAAACTTAATATGTCTTTTTCGAATCTTCTGTGTACTAATAGAGGCTTAGTGGAAAGTTCTTCTAAGGATATGTAATTATCACTTTTCCCTAAGTCTATTTGATTA
>Ga0334882_1001506_pt1 | contig 27563 bp, 33 predicted proteins | sample GraSluR1_MG_5_FD_207226 | JGI IMG/M metagenome (GOLD analysis project Ga0334882, IMG submission 207226) | Sludge microbial communities from methane-producing bioreactor in Wageningen University, Netherlands - Granular Sludge_15_04-R1 | ecosystem: Engineered > Bioreactor > Anaerobic >...
AATCCCATGGAAAACCTCTCCACCGGGAGACCCACAGCCTTGGCCATGAGAAAATGCCCGAGTTCGTGAAAAAACACGATTATCCCAAGACCGAAAACCACCGCAAACGCGCTGTTCATAGATCCTCCATGATTTCCCGGGCAAACTCCCTGGCTTGGGAATCGGCGTTCACAAGTGTTCCAAAACCTTCAACGGGCAACGATTTGTGTTTTCTCAGAACTCCACTTATCACATCGGAAATGCTTCCAAAGGGTATCGCGTTTTTGAGAAAAGCGCCGACAGCCTCCTCGTCCGCGGCGTTGGCCGCGGCGGGAGCTGTTCCTCCGGTGTCGTAAGCGGCAAGGACCGCCTCAAAAGCAGGATACCTGAGGGGATCAAGCTCCCGGAATGTCAGGGTTCCCCAATCAAGAGGCGTTTCGCCGGATGCGCCCTCGGGTATCGCAAGGGAGGGCCAGTGCAGGGCGTAGGATATGGGTATTCTCATGTCTGGAAGCCCCAGAAGAGCCTTCCACGCACCATCCGCGGTCTCCACAAAGGAATGGACGATGCTTTCCGGATGAATCACGACCTCGACGGGAATGCCGGGAAAAAGCCATCGGGATTCGATGACCTCAAACGCCTTGTTCACCAGTGTGGCGGAATCCACGGTTATTCTCGCGCCCATTTTCCAGTTGGGATGGGCAAGCACCTGCTCCACCGAAGCAGTGGCCGCCTCCGGCGGAGACATGTGCCTCAAAGCTCCGCCACTGGCGGTTAGAACGATTTTTGCCGGTGTTCGGCTCTCACCCTGAATGCAGCGGAAGATGGTGCTGTGCTCACTGTCCACGGGAATGACAAGGCCCCTCCGAAGGTGGGGCAGCAGAAGCTCTCCACCTATCACCAGGCTTTCCTTGTTGGCCAGGGCCAGTGGAATCTCCATTCTCTGAACCAGAAGGCTTGCCTCGAGGCCCGCACTGCCGACTATGGCGTTGAGAACCATGTCAGAGCCCTGAACAAGCTCTTCCAGATGCTCCGGCCCCACAAGCAGACCCTTCCGGGAAGCCATTCCCGCATCCGAGGCGATACCGGCCAGCGACGGCCTGTAACGGTCAATCTGTTCTTCCAGGGCGGCCAGGGATGAGCCGCAGTAAACCGAATGCAGTTCAAGGGATGGGCTCTTGTCGATGATGGACAGCGCCTGGGTTCCGATGGAACCCGTGGAACCCAGAACCGAAACTTTTCTGGCCATCTCAGCCAGCCCCCGGACCGAAAAGATGCAGGACAGCCAGGGCTGCCGGTGCTGCGGCGGCCACGCTGTCGAAGCGATCAAGTATGCCCCCGTGAGCCCCGAGGAAACTTCCGGAGTCCTTCACCCCGGAATCCCTTTTTACAGCGCTTTCAAAGAGGTCGCCAAAAACGGCGGCAATACCGCAGACAATTCCCGCAACCGCCAGGTGAACCGGCGCCATGCCTCCCCATCCCACCGCCATCGCCCCGGCTACGGAACCCGCCAGACCCGCGGCGAATCCCTCCCATGATTTCCCGGGGCTCACCTTTGGAATCATCTTGTGGCGGCCCCACCTGCATCCGGCGAAATAGGCGAAACTGTCTCCGATCCAGCAGGAGGCAAGAGGTATGAGCACAATTCCCCGATGGGGCCAGTCAATGGAAAGTCTGGCGAGAATACCGAACCCGGCGGTGTAGAAAAGCGTGAGTCCCATGACTCCCAGCATTTCAGCCCGGGCCCCCCGGGGCGCCCGGCATGGAATCCACCAGAGGGCAAAGCACACACCGGGCAGAAGAACAGCCGCTGTCTGAAGAGGGGAGCCGATCCCCACAAGCAGCGTGGAAAAACCTGCCGCAAGTCCAACCGGAAGCCTGATATGAACCGGCGATGAGGGAAGGCACAATGAAACCGCCTCATAACCCGCGAGAACGCCGAGAAGGGAAAAAAGAACCAGAGAGGCTGCGGGGCCGCCGAAGAGTATCACCCAGAGAAAGATGACAATCCCCGGAACTGCCACCAGGACCCTGCTCCCCAGACCCGGGAAGGTCTTCAACTGGTAAGCCCGCCGTACCGGCGGCCCCTGCCTGCGTAATCCTCCAGGGCAGCCCTGAAATGCTCCCTGTCGAAGTCCGGCCAGAAGACCGGTGTGAAATACAGTTCACTGTACGCGGACTGCCAGAGCAGAAAATTGCTGAGCCTCTGCTCACCGGATGTGCGGATGACCAGATCCGGGTCGGGAATATCCGGGTTGTAGAGCAGGGAGGCGATGGTTTCCTCGGTTACCTCTTCCGGAGTGATCCCGCCGGCGAGAACCCGCCGGGCAACACTCTCGACGGCATCCCTTATCTCGGCTCTTCCGCCGTAACTTAATGCCAGAACCAGGTTAAGCCCGGTATTTGATGCTGTTCTTTCCATGGCGGAGTTCAGATCGGCCTGCTGTCGTTTCGGAAGATCGGAGAATCGTCCGGTTACCCGGAGTTTCACCCCCTTGGCGTGCAGTTCGTCTATGTTGTTTGCCACGAACCGTGAAAGAAGTCTCATCAGAAATGCCACTTCAAGCCTGGGGCGGCTCCAGTTTTCGGTTGAGAAGGCGTAAAGGGTCAGGTAGTTTATCCCCTCCTCACCGCAGAACTCCACCGCGGTGTGGATGGCCCGTTCCGCCGCGGAATGGCCATCGGTCCTGGGCAGGCCTCTTTTCCTGGCCCAACGACCGTTCCCGTCCATGATGATGGCCACATGGCTGGGAACGCCCATTATACTTCCAGTATCTCCTTTTCCTTGGCTTTCAGCAATGTGTCTATTTCCGAAGACGCTTCGTCCACCGCCTTCTGAACCAGGTCCTGGGTTTTCTTCTCGAGATCTTCGGTGATTTCACTGGCCTTGCACGCCTTCTTCAACTGATCGTTGGCATCCCTTCGGATGTTGCGAAGGGCAGTCCTGCCTTCCTCCGCAAGTTTCCGAACAAGCCTTGTGAGATCCTTTCTGCGTTCTTCCGAGAGCTTTGGAACGGGAATCCTTATCACGGGTCCGTCCACCGATGCCCTCAGTCCCAGATCGCTGGATTCAATGGCTTTCGCGATGGCGCCGGCGGTGGACTGATCCCATGGTTGAACGACAATGAGACGGGGCTCGGGAGCGCTGATTCCCGCCACCTGTCTGATGGGAAGGGTATCTCCCCAGCACTCCACCCTGATATTGTCCAGCAGCGCCGGGCTTGCCTTGCCGGTGCGAATCACCGACATCTCCCTCGATGTGTTCTGAACGGTTTTGCCGGCTTTCTCCTGTACTTCCATCAACAGAAGCTCTTCCATTATCAAACCTCCACCACCGTGACCGGGAGTTCCCCCTTCAACACGCGGTTGAGGTTCCCTGGCCCTGTAATGTCAAAAACTACGATTTCAATCCCCGCATCCCGGCACACCGCCACCGCTGCCGAGTCCATGAATCCAAGTCCCATGGAAAGCACCTGATCGCAGGTGATCCTCTCAAAGCGGCGGGCTTCAGGAAACAGCTTGGGATCCATGTCGTAAACACCGTCAACCTTGGTTCCCTTGTACAGGGTTTTACAGCGGGTCTGGGCGGCCCTGAGGGCAGCGGCGGTATCGGTGCTGAGAAACGGGTTGCCGGTTCCTCCGGCAAAGACCAGGATTTCGCCGCTCTGGAATAGCTCGGTGGCTCTCCGGGGAGAGAAGGTCTTAACTCCCGCCTCGGGAAAAGGGAACGCGCTGAAGACCGAGGACATCCCTCCCGCCTTCTCCACCGCGTCTGCCAGTGCCAGGGAGTTCATCACCGTGGCCAGCATGCCCATGTAATCAGCTGTGGTTCTTGTGATGCCTCCGGTATCCCGTCCCCTGAGGAAGTTCCCTCCCCCGGTCACGATCCCGGGCTGGTACCCAAGCTTTGAAAGAGAAACAAGCTCTTCCGCCAGTTCTGAAACCTTGCGGGTATCTATTCCGTGCCGGGATTCTCCGGCAAGCGCCTCACCGCTCAGTTTCAGAAGAAATCTTTCCCCTCGGGGAGAGCCCTCCTCCATGTCAGGCGCCTATGTTGAACCGGGCGAATCTGTTGATAATGATGTTCTCCCCGACTCTTCCGATAAGGCTGTTCAGAACCGCGGATACGGTGCCCAGTGTCTCATCGTGGAACCACAGCTGGTCGAGAAGGCAGACTTCGCCGTAGAACTTCGTCATCCGCCCTTCCACGATCTTCTCCTGAATATTCGCAGGCTTTCCGGATTCTTCCAGCTGTTTCATAAGGATGGCCTTTTCCTCGTTCAGCCTGTCCTCCGGTACATCGCCGTGGGACACATACTCGGGACCTATGGCGGCTATGTGAACCGCCAGGTCTTTGCAGAAACCAATGAAGTCGTCGGTGCGGGCAACGAAGTCGGTTTCGCAGTTTACCTCCACCAGAACACCCATTTTGCCGTTGAAGTGGATGTATGATTCAACCCGACCCTCATTTGCCTGCCGGGTGGCTTTCTTGGCGGCGACCTGCATTCCCTGCTCTCTAAGCAGCCTCAGGGCTTCATCCACATTGCCGCCGGTGGCTTCAAGAGCCTTCTTGCACTCCATCATGCCCACGCCCGATACCTTGCGCAGTTCCTGTATGGTTTTTACATCCATGTCGCTATTCCTTTTCTTCCTTGACCGTCTCGGCCTTGGGTGCTTCCGGCACCGATTCGGCCTTGGGTGCTTCCGGCACCGTTTCGGCCTTGGGAGCTTCCTTCGCCGGAGACTCTATCGGCAAGGTCTTTTCAGTGGTGTTCCCCGGAGCAACGTCGGTTTCCCTGGGTTTCCTGCCCTCGGCGCCCAGGAGTGCCGCATCCGCAAGGGTTCCCACGATCAGGGAGATGGACTTGATGGCGTCATCGTTTCCGGGAATGGGATAGTCTACCTGGCTGGGATCACAGTTTGTATCAACGATGCCCACGCAGGGGATGCCAAGTCTCTTTGCTTCCTGAACCGCGATGGCCTCTTTCTTGATGTCAACCACAACCACAACGCCGGGAAGACCCTTCATATGCCTGATACCCCGAAGGTACTTGTCGATCCTTTCCCGTTCTCTGGTCTTCTGAAGGATCTCGCGCTTCTTGAGGCTTCGGGGAAACCCTTCCCTCTCCTCCTTCTCAAGCTCGTTGAGCCTGACGATGCTTTTGAACACCGTCTTGAAGTTTGTGAGGGTTCCGCCAAGCCAGCGTTCGGTCATGAAGTACTGACCGCTTCTTTCGGAGTGGTTTTCAACGCACTCCCTGCCCTGTTTCTTGGTGGCTACGAAAAGCACATCCTTGCCCTGGGCAACGGTTCTCGACACCAGGTTAACCGCATCCTCGAGAGCCTTCTGGGTCTTCTTGAGGTCGATTATATGAATGCCATTCCGAGACATGAAGATGTAGCTCTTCATAGCCGGGTTCCAGCGTTTGTCCTGGTGGCCGAAGTGAACTCCGGCTTCCAGCATGTCCTGAATCGATGGGATTTGCATTGAAGATTCCTTTCGGTTTAGCCTCCGACGGAAGCGGGCGCCAATCCATTGATTGGACACCGGGCGCCCGCATATGCCCGTCGTGGGTTGTTTCGCTCCCGAAGGAGCATGGTATTAACGCTTGGAGAACTGGAAGCGTTTTCTCGCTTTCGGCTTTCCGTACTTTTTCCGCTCGACGATCCGGGGGTCACGGCGAAGCATGCCCTGGGTTTTCAGTGTGTGCCGATACTCGGGGTTCGCATCGACCAGAGCCCTGGCTATTCCCATTCTGATGGCGCCGGCCTGTCCTGTGATTCCTCCGCCCCGAACATTCACCACCACGTCGAAAACACCGATTACCCTCACAGCGTTCAGGGGCTCGAGGGCGTGGTCTTTCTGGGACAGATCACCGAAGTACTCCCCGGGGGTTCTGTCGTTGATGACAACCCGGCCTGAGCCTGGTCTGAGGTAGCACCTGGCGGTGCTCGTCTTTCTTCTGCCAACTCCTATGTGCTGATCCATTCTGACCTTTCCCGGCTCTAGAACTCGAGCACCTGAGGCTGCTGCGCCTCGTGAGGATGCTCGACATTTGCATAGATTTTCAACTTCTTCAGCTGCGCCCTGCCGAGCCTGTTCTTCGGCAGCATTCCCCTGACTGCGTGACGGAGAACCCTGTCCGGATGAGTGGACATGAGATCACGCATGAGCACAGCCTTCTGGCCTCCGGGAAAGCCCGAATGCCTGTAGTAAACTTTCTGCTCGAGTTTGTTGCCTGAGACACTCAGCTTGTGAGCATTTACAACAACCACAAAGTCTCCGGTGTCGATATGGGGGGTGTACACCGGTTTGTTCTTGCCCTGGAGCAACATCGCGAGCTTCGTGGACAGCCGGCCGAGGGTCAGGCCATCGGCATTCACCACCCACCAGTTGCGCTGTATCTCTCCGGCCTTGGCCGAATAGGTCTTCAATGTATTACCTCCGAAAAGCCTGATTCTCTATTTATGACATCAATCACATACAACACACCCCAACCCTTTGCGGCAAATGCGCAATCGGGTGAAGGGACGGCTAATCTATTCCGTGTTTCCGGGAAAGTCAAGTTCGGAAAGGGCTTGCGGAAGCGTATCCGGGGTGCACACAACAGCCCCCCCCATGGCGGCCAGTCCCCAGGCTTCATGGTTGTACCTGGCGCATACAACTAAAAGACGCATGCCGACAACACCGGCGGCGGCTGCCTTTCCCGCCAGGGCAAAGCCCCGGAGCATTGATGGAATCCTGCTGGAAAAACCCTGGGGAATGGCACCCGTCCGCCCTTTTACAAAGGGTATGAACAGATGGACGCCGGGGAAGGGCTCGAAACGCCCGGGCCTGCTGAAACCCATGGGACGGAGGATTTCCCAGGTGGCGCCGTAGATTCCTCTTCGCCGGCCCCCGGTAAGGCCGGCACCGGGATACAGCTTTCCCTCGCAAACCACCGGCAGGGGAGAATCCAGGGCGGCCAGCATCTCGGCGGGTACACCGGCGGGTGGCGGAGGCGGGACGCTTCCGCAGATCCTGGAGCCCAGCGCCGAATACAACCATCGGGTGTTGGGGTTCTTCACAGCGCCTTCTCCAGAACCCGGGCAACAATCCCGCTGGAGTATCCCCGGCGGGACAGCCAGCCCGCTGCTCGTCTTCTGGCTGCCCGACTATCGGAAATGGAGCCGTATTTCTTCCTTACAATAGAAACCAAAGAGTCGATGGAATCACCTTCCGGCAACTCGGACAGAAGCGCGGAAACGGCGCTGTCATCAACCCCCCGGTGGCGCAGCTGCGCGATGAGGCCCTGTCTTCCAAGCATTCTGCCGGACGCGAATGCCCTGGCATAGCGCAGATCATCGATGAGGCCGTACTCCTTCGCCCAGGCAACGGTCTGGTTCACCACTTTCGGAAGATAGCCCCTGTCCTGAAGTTTTCTGCGAAGCTGCCCGCTGCTTCTTTCCGAGAGGGCCAGGTAGCGATTAGTGTATCTGCGGGCATCGGCGGTCTGATGAACCATGGCCTCACCCAACACTGCATGGGCGTCGACGGGGGTGCCGGGCCGGATGTTGAGCTTCGCCACGATTTCCACCGGAAGAAGAAGCGGACCGAAGGTGAAAGTCACCATTGCCCAGCCCCGTCGGTGATCCTGAAGGGAAACCGCTTCGTCTGTGATCATTCTTCGGGTTCAACGGGTTTGACTGACGCTGGAATGCACATTGCAGTTCGAAGGTCGGATTCCAGTTTGTTTGCGATTTCCAAGTTTTCTTTCAGGAAAACCCTGGAGTTTTCGCGGCCCTGGCCCATTTGGAGATCGCCCAGTGAGTACCAGGTTCCCCTTCTTGTGATGATTTTGTGCTCAAGGCCGAGATCGAGCAGTTCACCCTCTCTGGAGATGCCTTCACCGTGGAGAATGTCGAACTCGCACTCCCGGAAGGGGGGAGCCAGTTTGTTCTTGACCACCTTCACCCGGGTTCGGCTTCCCACCACATCGTCGCCGCTCTTGATCGAAGCGATTCTGCGAACATCAAGCCTGACACTGGCGTAGAACTTCAGGGCGCGCCCGCCGCTGGTGGTTTCCGGGTTTCCGAACATGACTCCGATCTTCATCCGTATCTGGTTGATGAAAATGACCACAGTTCGGGATTTGCTGACGGCTCCCGTCAGTTTGCGAAGAGCCTGGGACATGAGCCTTGCCTGAAGACCTACATGGCTGTCGCCCATTTCGCCCTCGATCTCGGCCTTTGGCACCAGGGCCGCCACGGAGTCGATAACTATGGCATCCATGGCGTTGGAGCGAACCAGGGTTTCCGTGATTTCCAGGGCCTGCTCGCCGGTTTCCGGCTGGGCCACCAGAAGGTTGTCGATGTTGAGCCCCAGCTTTTCCGCATACGCGGGATCGAGGGCATGCTCCACATCGATGAAAGCAACTTCCCCCCCGGCAGCCTGGGCCTGGGCCAGCATGTGAAGGGCCAGGGTTGTTTTTCCGCTGCTTTCCGCGCCGAAAACCTCGATCGCCCTCCCCCGGGGAATGCCTCCGATTCCCAGGGCCGAATCGAGGGAAATGCTTCCCGTGGGTATCACATCGACTTTCATGGCGATGTTGTCGCCCAGTCGCATTATGGCGCCCTGACCGAATTTCTTCTGGATCTGCATAAAGGCCGCGTCCAGGGCTCTGGCCCGCTCCTGGGATTGGTTTTCAGCTTTGCTCATGGCAACACCTTTCCTTCGTTAAGGTGACCCTTGAAAGGGGACCGTTCTCCAGCCACGCCCTATGATAGTAAACATTTGTTTTCGAGGCAACACCCCTGCGGCCATCGGCCAAGTTTTCGATACACGGCGCCGCCGGGAGCGAGAATGCTTTCAAAAAGCACCATTCCATGGAACACGCCTGAAATCGGCCTGAAATCCAGAGGTTCGGGAACATCGGCGCCCCGGGAAGGTCTGGCAATGGTTACATGAGGTTTGAACGATGGATTTCCCAGTGCTTTCGCCAGCGCCCCAACCCCGGGAGAAACTCTGCCTCCGATCCACAGCACCCTGCGGCCGAAGGACCCCATTCTGTTGAAGGTGAATTCAAGGGAGCGGCAATCCATTCCTGCAACCGCACTCTCCATCAGACCCGCCACACGCTCCGGTTCACTTTCACCAAAGAATCTCAGGGTGAGATGAAGGTTTTCCCGGGGGATCCACCGCAACCCTGGACTGAGGTTCCTTAGAGGTGTCAGGATGGATTCCAGTGAGTTGAGGGTGGTTTCAGAGAATGCCAGGGCCGCGAACAGCCTCACTTCGCTTTCCTCACCGCTTCCAGAAGCTGGCCCAGGGCGCAGGAAACCGCGGCCGACCTCACCGACTCCCTGTCGCCGCCGAACCTTCGGAGAGTGCAGGAAACCCGGTCTTCAGCGCAGGCGGCGATCCAAACGGTTCCCACGGGTTTGTCCGGCGTACCCCCGGCAGGCCCCGCTATTCCGGTGACGGCCACGGAGCAATCGGCGTCCAGTATCTCCCGGACCCCACGGGCCATGGCCAGAGCCACATGGCTGCTGACCGCGCCCCTGGCCGCGATGAGTTCACCGGAAACCTTCAGAACCCGGGACTTCACATGGTTTGAATAGGCTGTGACCCCCCCGGCAAACCAGCCGGATGCTCCGGGCACCGAGGTCAGTGTCGAAGACACCATACCCCCTGTGCAGGATTCCGCCGTTGCGACCGTGAGTCCCCGGAACTCCAGTTCGCCGCCGACCACCTGTTCAAGTGTGCGGTCCCTCTCCAGCGCGTATACCCGGGAGCCAAGGATAGAAACCGCCTTCTCCCTGAACTCACGGGCATCCGTACCGGTGAAGCAGAGATCCACCCTCCCCGGAGATGGCAGATAGGCCAGGCGGCAGTTGAACGGCTCATTAACGGTTTTGAGGGTTTCGTAAAGGTCGATCTCCCTTGTTCCCCATGTCCGGGCATAGTACTCCCGCAGAACCCCCTCACAAAATCCGGCGGCATCCAGGCAGGCGGGCAGCAGTTCCACCGCCTCTCCGGGTACGCCGGGCAGGCAGATGACGGCCACTTCTCCAGCGAACAGAACAACTCCGGGAGCGGCCCCGACCGGGTTCGGAACCGGCACTGCCCCCTCGGGCAGAACCGCCTGCTTCATCAGACCCTCGGAGAGCGCTTCACCGGTTTCACCGTACCGGGCTTCCAGCATTCTCACTGCATCCCCCGACGAAACCATGGGGAGTTCCAGGGCTGCCGCCACGCCGTTTAGTGTGATGTCATCCGGGGTTGGTCCAAGCCCGCCGGTGGTTACAACCAGAGTTCCCGGTCGGAGCAACCCCCTGATGGCTAAAGATATTTCAGTCATGTCATCCCGAACGACTCTTGCCTCGAGAAGGGGTAATCCCCTGCGGTTGAGAGTGCCGCTCAAAGCCTTCAGATTCGCGTCGCGGGTACGGCCGGAAAGCAGTTCGTTTCCCACCAACAGCATAACTGCGTGACGCAGTTTCACCACGGGAGAAGCATCCCGGCCACCAGCAGTGCCCCGGCGGCCAACAGGCCGGCGGCCAGGTCATCCGCCAGTATTCCCAGGGGAGAATCGATACGGTCAAGAAGGGATACCGGCCATGGCTTCACAATATCCATCACCCTGAAGAGAAGAAAAGCCGCCGTCATGCCGTACAGGCCCCATTGGGGTCTGGAGGCCAGGCACGCCACCCAGCATCCCGCGAACTCATCTATGTTCACCTTCGAAGGGTCTTTCCCCCACAGACGCCATCCGCAACCGCAGCCAATCCAGGCAACGGCAATAACAGGGGCAAGAAGAAGAAGGTGTCCCCGGGAAATCAGAATGAACACCAACGCCCCAAGCAGACTGCCCACGGTTCCGGGGGCGACGGGGGAGTAACCGGAACCGAAACATGTGGCCAGGGCGGCACCGGACAAGCGGCAGAAACCCTTCACAACCCCAGTCTTCCCACTATTTTCCGGTTTACCCACAGGTAGTGAAGGCCGGAGAAGAGCGTAAGGGCCACGGCGGTCACCATCACAAACCAGGCGACCCGCATCAGTTCTTTGGAAGGATCGACCCCCTCGGCCTTCAGTACCGCCACCAGAAGGTAGAATGAAACCACTGCCATCTGTATGGCGGCCTTCCACTTGCCCAGCCAGGACGGCAGAATAAGCACCCCCGCGTATGCGGCTATGGATCGAAGTCCAGTGACAAGAAGCTCTCTGCCCACTACCGCATAAACGGCCCAGACCGGAATATGACCAAGCTGGGCGAGGCCGATAAAGGCAAGACTCACAAGGAGTTTGTCCGCCAGGGGATCGAGAAATTTCCCAAGATTCGAAACCCAGCCGTACTTTCTGGCCAGGTATCCATCCACGAAATCGGTAAGGCTCGCAAAGAGAAACACCACAAGAGCCGCGTATCTGCACCCGGGGCTGTCCGATATCAGAAGCCCCATGAAGATCGGGGCCATGATCATTCTGGCCAGCGTGAGTCTGTTGGGCCAGTTCATGCCCATCAGACCCTGCTGCGTCCCTTCAGCGCCTGGGTCAGGGTGAGAGCGTCGGCGTACTCAACAAGAGCGCCGGGCGGAAGCCCCCGGGCGAGTCGGGTTACGGGAACGCCTAGGCTCTCGAGGGTTCGGGCAATGTAGGCACAGGTCGCCTCTCCCTCGGTGGTGGAGTCAAGGGCGAGAATGACCTCCCGGGCTTCGGTTGCCCTGACCCTTTCAGCCAGGGCGGGAATCCCGAGTTCTCTGGGGCCCACACCATCCAGGGGGGCAAGGCATCCGTGCAGAACGAAGTAGGTTCCCCGAAACAGCCCGGTATCCTCTATTGATCTCTGGTCCGCTGGAGTGTGCACAACGCATATGGAACTGATTCTGGCGGAACTGCTGCATACATCACAAACGGAATCAAGGGTAAGATTCCTGCAGAGCGGGCACTCATGAACATTGGTTGCTGTTTCCGCAAGAACCGCGGCGAGTTCCTCGGCGAGCATGCGGTCGTCCACCAGGGCGAATGCAAGTCTGAGCGCTGTTTTCCTGCCAATTCCCGGAAGCCTGGAAAGCGCGTCGGACAACCGGTCGACAGGTGATCCGCTCAAAAAAGATCCCCGAGCCCCGAAGGGATTCCCATGCCCTGCATCTTGTCCCGGGCAATCTCCCTGCTCTTCTCCACCGCGTTCTGCACAGCGGAGAGAACCAGGTCTTCAAGCATTTCCACATCTTCGGGATCAACCACATCCCGGGAGATTCGAAGGCCTTTCAGTTCACCCTGGCCGTTCACCACCGCGGTAACCATTCCGCCTCCGGAACTCCCCTCGACGGAGGCCGCGGCAAGCTCTTCCTGGGCTTTCATCATCCCCGCCTGCATCTTCTGGGCCTGGGCCATCATATCCCTCATTTTACGGTTCACCGCGCACCCCTTCTCCGCCGCCGGGTTCCGGAATCAGGTCGAACAACCCGGCGATTTCCTTGATGTCTTTGTTTTCCTTGTTCCTGTCCGCACTTTGGTCATCAGACGGCTTCCGCGGCTCTTCCCGGGGCTTTGCGACATCCGGCGGGTCGGAAGATTCACCGGAGGATACCGGGGCAACCGGCTCTGGTTCGCCGGCGCCGCATGCAACCGCGGAAACCTTCAGCGCCACCGGTGGAAGATTGTCAATCCGGAACACGCTGGACAGCCTGGACGCGGTCAGGAGTGCGCCTTCAACGGTTATTCGGGCATCGGCGCCCTCTCTGATCTGGGCGGAAGCTGCGGATACGATTCGAAGAACGTTCAGAACCGCGATGTCCGGTACACCCGCCACACTTGCCCTGACCAGATCCATCTCACTTTCGGAGAGATCCACGATACCCTTTTCCGCTCCGGTGGCGGCCAGCATCATGTTCCTCAAGAACAGCGAGAAGGCCTCGGTGAACTCCTCGACACTGTAACCCCTAAGAGACGCCTCCTCCAGAAGGTCGAGAGCTGTGGATGAAGCCGATGACAGCACCGCCCTGGCCACACCTGCCAGAAGGTCGGCTTCAACCAGACCAAGAAGGCTGGACACGGTTTCAGCGGTTATGTCGTTGCCGGAATAGCTCACCAGTTGATCCATCAGGGAAAGAGCGTCCCGCATGCTGCCTCCCGAGGCTCGGCATACAAGGCTCAGTGCTTCCTGTGTAACGGAAATTCCCTCTCTGGAAGCTTCGGTGGAGATGTATTCCGACATTATCCTGAAGGGTATTCTTCGGAAATCACAACGCTGGCACCTGCTGAGTATCGTCGCCGGAACTTTTCGGGGCTCTGTGGTGGCAAAGATGAAGACAACCTTCTCGGGGGGCTCCTCAAGGGTTTTCAACAGGGCGTTGAAAGCTTCTTTTGTCAGCATGTGAACTTCGTCGATGATGTAGACCTTGTACCCTCCCGCAGCGGCGGCGTAACGGGTTTTTTCTCTGAGGTCCCTTATCTCGTCGATTCCCCTGTTGCTTGCGCCGTCTATCTCAAGGACATCGAGGTGGGAACCCGCCGCGATCTGAAGGCAAGAGTCACATCGGAGGCACGGTTCGGGAGTGGGGCCTTCCGCGCAGTTAAGACCCTTGGCGAGAATTCTTGCGGTTGTGGTTTTGCCAACCCCCCGGGGTCCGGAAAAAAGGTAGGCATGCCCTGTTCTTTCCGAAGTAATGGCATTCCTCAGGGTTTTGGTGATGTGATCCTGGGCCGCCACTTCGGAAAAGGTCTGGGGGCGCCATTTTCTGGCGAAGACAAGGTAGCTCATGCCGTTCTCCCTTCGGCGGAGGGGGGAACCCGGACGAAATGGCACTGGAACACCCGGGCGGAAGCGGGGTTACCGCGTCACCCGAAGGATTCCGCTTACGGCTGCTGCCTTCCGGCCCTGACCGGGTTCACAGGCCTTCGCCGCGCGGGCCTCGCTTCCGTATGCCCGGGTGCCGCCGCCTGCCCATGCGGACAGACAGCGGTTCGGAATATACCAAAAACCGCCGCTACGGTCAGGGAATCACAAAGAGAGTGTACCCGGGAGGATTCCGAAAGCCCGGAATCCCTGCAAGAGAATCCCCCAGGAATCCTCCGGGAAGATTCTGATACTCCCTGTCTCCGTTCACGAAGACGGGAAATCCCCTTATCCACTGAGCCCCGCCGGCGACACTGCTTCGGGTTTCAACCACCACCCCTGTCCGTGACGCGTCTGTGGAGTTCAGTTCCCTGAGCCATCTGGCCGCTTCCGCGACGCCGTTCTCCCGAACGATCACAATGGTGGAAAGGGGAATAATGGAAAGCTCCGGGTATCGGGTCCTGATGATTTCCGCCAGATGCACCGCGGTTGTATCCCCGGCCAGGGGATAAATGCCCGGAGTGAAATTCTCCCATTGAAGATTAGGGCTCTGATTGAAGGCGACCAGGAAGGTATCTGGTGAAAAGCCCGCGGAATCACCGCCCACCAGCACGACTCCCGCTGGAAGGTCAAGCAGTATTTCGGAAGAGGAGGCAACCGAATCCCGCAGAATGCTTCTATAACCGCCATGCCTCCAGAGGCTGAATGGCACGGAATCCACCGGCAGCGGCATGACAAGTTCGGGGGTTGAGTCCGGGGTTGCGAAAAGGCTTGGCGACTCGCCAGTCCCGGGTTTTCTTTCAAACACTCCAGTGGCGAGAAGGACGCCGAGTATCACCATCACCAGCAACGCCGCAAGAGGGAGAACTGGGAAGGTTGTTCTTCCGCCGGAAAGGCAGCTCGCCCCCGCCAGGGCCCCTCCCTGCCTTCTGTAGGCGGTTCTTGTTTCACGGATAACTGCCGCAAGCCAGCCCTCAAGGTTCTTGCAGGAACTCTTTCCCTGAGAGCCGCTTTCCCGCAGATGCATCCAAACGGATGGAGTCGCCGCCAGTACAATGCTGCCAGGTCTGATCCGGGTGTGCCCCGTGCAAAAACTGTCTCTGTTCCCGCCAAGCCAGCCTGTCAGATCACGGGAGTTGCGCTGATACTCTGGGTGGTCTTTGCCCATGCCGGATGATTCAGCCACGGAAGCATCCGCGGCCAGAACGGAAACCGTTCCCTCATCATACTTCAACACCCGGCATGTCCCGGTGCTCACATACCATGCATGGGTGCCGGAAAAGGCCACCGCAGAAGCGCTGCACCCTGCATGCCCGTTCTGCCTGATGGTGTCCGACGCCTCACGAAAAGCATCCTGAAGAGCTTCCTCGATTCCGTAGGCGACCCCTTCGGCAAAGACATCCCGGACTGTGTTTACCGCTATCTCCGCCGAAGGGTCGTCGTCCGGAGCGAGGCCCTCCGCCACAACAATAACGCCTGCATAGGGAAACTCACCGGAGAAACCGTCCGCAAGAACCTTGCGCTGCAGCCTGCTTCGACCGGGTTGAACCTTCCACGCGGATGCGCATCCTGGCTGTCCGGCAACTTCACCACTCATACAATCCCCGGTCAGGAGAAAAGGTGGTGGAGATGAGCGGGGTCGAACCGCCGGCCTCTGCCTTGCGAAGGCAGCGCTCTTCCAACTGAGCTACATCCCCACACGAATACGACACTCATCAAAAAAACCGTATCAACTGGTAATCAAAACTCTTCCCGCACCAGACACCGCAAGCCATCCGCCGGGCTTCTCCCCGATAACAACACCCCGATCAGCTGCGACCAGTGCTCCCGCCTTCAGAACCATCTCATCACTGATTCTAATCATTCTGGTTCTTCCACTGGAAAAGAACAGAACTCCACCTTCAGCGCTTCCCGAAAGCCTCACAAGGGAAGGCGCAGACTCACATCCCAGCGACTCGTGTTGAATCCCCACGGGTCTTACGGCAAGCCTGTCAAACCTTGCAGTCATTCCGTCGGAGTAATCCATCCTGACCGCAGATTCGTACCCCTGGCCGAGAAGAACGGTTCCAGATCCGGAAAGGATGGTTGTGCCATGCTCGTCTTCCATGATTTCAATACCGGCGTCCATGCCCACAATGAAGGCGCGTCTTACCGCCACGGACCCGGATATCAAATGAAGAACCGGAATCTCGGAGTTCTCGACGGAGTGAAGCAGATAGCTTGAATCCACCGGGGGAACGCCCTCAAGACCGGGCTCAGATTCTTCCGAAACCGGTTCTTGCGAGGGAGGCTCCTCTTCCGAAGCTTCCACTTCCCCTGCGACAGGTTCTTCCTGAACCTCGGGCTCTTCGGCGGGAGGCTCCTCTTCCGTAACTTCGGGCTCTCCGGTGGAGGCCTGTTCCTCAGCCTCGGCCTCGGACCCGCCGAAGATCGAGGAAAGGTCGGCTTCCGGCGAGGGTTCTTCTGAAGCTTCGGCTTCCCCGGCGACAGGTTCTTCCTGAACCTCGGGCTCTTCGGCGGGAGGCTCCTCTTCCGTAACTTCGGGCTCTCCGGTGGAGGCCTGTTCCTCAGCCTCGGCCTCGGACCCGCCGAAGATCGAGGAAAGGTCGGCTTCCGGCGAGGGTTCTTCTGAAGCTTCGGCTTCCCCGGCGACAGGTTCTTCCTGAACCTCGGGCTCTTCAGCGGGAGGCTCCTCTTCCGTAACTTCGGGCTCTCCGGTGGAGGCCTGTTCCTCAGCCTCGGCCTCGGACCCGCCGAAGATCGAGGAAAAGTCGGCTTCCGGCGAGGGTTCTTCTGAAGCTTCCACTTCTCCTGCGACAGGTTCTTCCTGAACCTCGGGCTCTTCAGCGGGAGGCTCCTCTTCCGTAACTTCGGGCTCTCCGGTGGAGGCCTGTTCCTCAGCCTCGGCCTCGGACCCGCCGAAGATCGAGGAAAGGTCGGCTTCCGGCGAGGGTTCTTCTGAAGCTTCGGCTTCCCCGGCGACAGGTTCTTCCTGAACCTCGGGCTCTTCGGCGGGAGGCTCCTCTTCCGTAACTTCGGGCTCTCCGGTGGAGGCCTGTTCCTCAGCCTCGGCCTCGGACCCGCCGAAGATCGAGGAAAGGTCGGCTTCCTGCCCGGGCTCTTCCGATGACGGATCTGTTTGGGCTTCAGTTCTGGGTGGGCCGAAAATGGAACTGAAATCCAACGGGGCTTGATCCTGCTCCTGATCATCGCCCCCGAAAATCACCTTGATTCCCGAATCATCATTATCGGGTGCGGGTTCGCCGGGCGGGGGAGACTGCCTGAAAACGCTGTTCAGGTCTTCTGCCGGCGCTTCTTCCCGCTTGCCGGTACCGCCGAAGATGGAGTCGAGATCAATTGAGGGCCTTACCTCATTTTTCTTCTCTTTCTCATCAGGGGCTATGCCCATGGTGGACAGCAGTTCCTCAACCCCTTCAGTTTCGGCTTTGCCGTTCATTCCGATTTCCTGAAGAAGTCTGTCAACGCCGTCTTCGTCACCGGCTATCTCATCCTGCTCGCCGGGTACATCCGGGAACAACTGAGAACCGTTTGAAACCTTGTCAATCTGCGCTTCACCCGCATCAGGCGCGCCGGGTTTCTCAATCCTGGCCAAGGCGACTCTGGCGCCGTGGTGACCGGGGTTGATATCCGCCACCACCCGGTAGTTATCAAGGGCAAGCTCGAAGTCGCCAAGTTCCTCGAGAACCTGCCCGAGACGGAAATGGGTGTAGATGTTGTTGATCTCCAGGGTGGAAAGGGCTTCGAGCTGTTCCCTGGCCTCCTCCCACAAGCCAAGGCACATACAGGCGTCTGCCAGAAGGCTTCTTGCCCGTGGGCGGGTTCCTATAAGATCTGTGGCCTTAAGCAACAGCTCTCTGGCCTGTTCGGCAAGACCCCTGGCCAGATAGCCTTCAGCGTCTCTGCACAAGGCTTCGTAGGTGTCGCTGGTGAATGAATCGGCCATGCGGTTCCCCTAACGGTTATGAATCTATCTTAAAGAAAGTAATACCCATCGGGAAAACAATGCGGACAGCTTTCGGAAAGCAACCCTTCCGATAACTGCATGCGGCTCTGGCGGAGAGGGAGGGATTCGAACCCTCGAGAACGCAAGCGCCCTACACGGTTTCCAACCGTGCTCCTTCGACCAGCTCGGACACCTCTCCCCAGGAAACCGGGTGGTATTCATAGGTAAGGGGGAGGTATTTGTCAACAATCGGGCAGGGAGAGACCACGGGTTCTGATTCGGGTCTGCCGCCTGCGGCAGAACACCCGGTACCCGGTCTTACGATGTGTATCAACTCGGTATTGTTTTTCGTGAAACTTGCCCTTACATTACCTATTGTTCAGCTCTGAATTCGCCGGATGGCCCGGTTTGAAATTCTCTGCTTCAGCAAAACGTCTGGAGGTGCAAAATGATGAAAGTGGTTCTGCCACTGCTTCTGCTGGCGGTGGGAATATCCTTCGCCGCGGATAGAACCGTTCTCTTCGAGTACTTTACCCAAACTGGTTGAAGCTCTTGCTACAACAGTTGGTCAACTGTCAAGAGCACACTTCAGCCCCTGGTGGACGCCGGTTCCGTGGCGCCCCTCTACCTCTTCTACAACGGTCCCTACTCCAACGCCTTCTGCAGCGGCCGCTTCAGTTTTTACGGAGTCACCGGAACCCCAACGGTAAAAATGGACGGCTTCACCGTCTCATCCACCCCCTCGAGCTACCCCGGTTCGGTCAACAACAGGCTCGCCGTCCCGAGCCATGTCGACTTCGACATAAACATTGTGGGTAACGCATCCGGGGGAATCGGGTATTACAGCATCACCGCCGAGCAGGATCTTGGAGTAAGCGGTCAAATCAAGGTGTGGTCCGTGATCATCCAGGACGATTTCATCGCCTCCGGAGCAGGATGGGGCGGCTATTCCGGCATGGAGATGAGATGGATGCCGGTTGCATGGCCTCTGGGAACCCAGGGGCAGGTCGTGACCTTCTCGGGGCCCTACCCCCAGACCGTGCATCTGATGGGCAACTACACCCTTGACCCCTCCCAGCACATCTTCGACAATCTCAATGTTGTCACTTTCGTGCAGCTTGGAACCGGAACCCGGGAAGTCCTGAACGCCAATTACATGGATCTGCCGGATACCGCGGCGGGTATCTACGAAGACCACACACTGCCGGTTGGCGGCTCCGCCTTCCTGCATGTGGGTCCGAACCCTTCCAGCGGCACTTTCTCCGTGACATCCGTCGTGCCGGATGGACAGACCGGAACCGTCTCGGTTTTCGACCTGAGCGGAAGAACGGTGCAGAGTTTCTCCGGCGGCGGCGTTTCCAATGCCGTCATTGAGGAAACCGGGCTCTACTTCGTGCGCCTGGTTACCAGCGGCGGAGTGGTGGTGAACCGCCAGATCGCAGTGGTCAGGTAGAAATGCCTTTCCCCGGGGGGCGCCTTCGGGCGCCCCTCCCCTTATTCGACAAGCGCTCTCAGTTCTGTTATCACCCGGGGCAGCGGAAGGCCCACCACATTGTACCAGCAACCCCTGATCTTCCGGACGAACACGCCGCCCGAACCCTGGGCGCCGTATGAACCCGCCTTGTCCATGGGCTCGCCGGTCGAGACGTAATACCGGATCTCGTTCAGGGTAAGATCCCTGAAGAACACCCGGGTTTCCTCGTGAAAGACGCTGCGCCTTTCCCCGGCAAGAAGACAAACGCCTCCGAACACGGAGTGGGTTCTGCCCGAGAGCGCGCTCAGCATCTCAATGGCTTCCTTTTCATCTTCAGGCTTGCCCAGAGGTTTTCCGTCGAGGAAGACCATGGTATCCGCTCCGAGAACTATGTGATCCGGGTACTCCGGCGCCACCGATTCGGCTTTGCGGGTGGCCCAGCGGGTTACCACGGCTTCAGGCGTTCCTTCAAAGCCGTTCTCCTCCACCCCTGAGGGATGGATGATGAGTGGAATGTTCAGACCAGTGAGGAGATTCTTCCTGCGGGGTGAGATGCTTGCGAGAACCAGGGGGGTTTTCAGCGGATACCAGGGGTTCACCGGCCGTTCTCCGAGGGGGAATCCACCATGATGGTAACCGGGCCATCGTTGACGAGGCTGACCCGCATAGCCGCTCCGAACACTCCCTCACTCACCTTGATGCCTGCTTCGCTGATCTTCTGTATGAAAACCCTGTAGAGCATGTTCGCCGTTACGGGTGGGGCCGCGGCCACAAAGCTGGGGCGCTTGCCCTTCCGTGTGTTCGCATGGAGGGTGAACTGGCTCACCACAAGCATTTCGCCATCTATATCCGCCAGTGAAAGGTTCATAAGACCGTCATCGTCGGGGAAAACCCTGAGGCCCACCAGCTTTTCCCGCATCCAGTCCAGATCTCTCGGGGTGTCTTCCTGTCTGAAACCCACCAGCACCAGCAGCCCTGCTCCGATGCAAGCTTCGGTTTTCCCCCCGACCTCCACCGACGCAGAGGATACTCTCTGAACCAGAGCCTTCATTCCGGAAGGTCTTCCCTTGCCGCCATAACCAGCCCCGGCACCGCCACCACGAGACCGGCGATGCTTGCCAGCCCCAGGGAAAGCCCGAACAGCTGCAGGATTCTGCCGGTTCGAAACCGCCGGACATTGCCCCTGTGCGCAAGCCTTGCGACGCTTCCCGCGACCAGCAGGCCGACTCCCGCCCATCTCAGTGGAAACAGACCGGAAAACACAGTGGCCCTGAGAAGGAAAGAGTCTACCGCGCTGACCAGCAGCACCGCGTAGAGGGCGGTTCTGTCCGCGCCATGCTCCCCGCCGCCGGAGGCGGACCAGAACAGGTAGACCAGAACCACGGCAAGGCTTACCTGGAAATCAGGATTGTGAAGCGGAAGCGACGAGATGTCTATGAGGCCCGTTAACGCAAGAACGGCCAAAACCGCTATCGGCAGGATGTAACGAACAACTTTCACTGTTCTGCCTTTCAGCGCACAAGAACAAAGGTGACGCGGTGAACCGTGTTGCCCACCGTGACCAGACCCATGTACACTCCCGAGGCCGCCTGCGCACCCGACATGTCCCTTCCGTCCCAAAGAAAAGCGGCTTGGGGAAGAGGCGCCCTGTAAGAACCGGTTGGAAGGTTCTCTCTGGTCTGGGTGGCAACAACGGTACCATCAACAGAGAACACCGAAAGTGTGGCGGTCAGCGGACCATCCTCCACATCGAAACCGAAAAAGACCCCTCCCATGGATGGGTTCGGGAAAACCGTCGGCTTCATACCGGTGAGATTCGAGGGGTTGACATAGAGAACCACCTCTGCTCCGTACTCGCCCAGAGAACCGCTTTCGGGAATGGGCAGACCCCATTGCCCGGAGGCTCCTGTCACAGTGAAGCTTCCAAGTAAACCCGGTTCAATCGCGAACCATCCCAGCGAGTTTGTCACGGCGTATGCGCTGTTCGTATTCTGGATTACCTGGACGGTGTAATCACCCAGCGGCTCTCCGGTGTCCGACCTTCGAACGATTCCTGTAACCGATCTGTGTTTCATGGCCGCTGCTGCATCGATGATACCCCAGCCGTAATCGTTGTCCGGTGAGCCGGTCAGTGAAGCGGTGGCTTTCAGGGCTTCCATGATCCTTATCATCGACCATTCCGGGTGAGCCTGGCTGATGGTGGCGAAAGCGCTGGCAACGATGGGTGTGGCGAAGGAGGTTCCGTTGCCCGAAGAGTATCCGCCGTTTAGATTGGCAAAGATGGTGGCTTCACCCCGGGCGCATCCGTCGGGTTTGACTCTGCCGTCGGCGGTGGGTCCCCGGCTTGAGAATGCCGAAAGCTGGCCCAGGCTGTTCACAGAGCCTGCGGCGAAAACCGAGTCTCCATCCGCCGGCGCAACCATGGTGGTCTCTCCGGGACCCTGATTTCCCACGGCATTCACCACGATCACGCCCCGGGATGCGGCAATTCCGGCAGCCACGGTGGTAACCGCAGTTTTGCCGTCCATTTGCCAGGGTTCATACCAGTCGATGTAACCCAGGCTGCTGCTTACAATCATTGCGCCGCCCTGTTCGCACCACTCCAGCCCGAAAACCCAGAAATCCTCCTCCTGGGGATATTCATCGGCGATATCTTCGGTTCGCGCGAGAAGAAAGCCCGCTTCCGGCGCTCCGCCGATATAGAGCCCCGGATCGTAGCCGGCGATGATGGAGAGAACCTTTGTCCCGTGATCAGCGGTGCCCGGGGGATCCCCGGGCTCGAATCCCACATTCCCATCGTTTCCAACGAAATCCCAGGTTCCGATCACCTGGGTTTCATCGAAACAGCGGTGAAACAGTTCAAAGCCGGAATCAAGAACCCCTATCACTATCCCGGAACCGAAAAAGCCCCTTTCATGCATTCCGGCTATCCCGGCCTGGGTCAATTGAGCCAGGGAGAGGCCGTGGGGATCAGGCTCAGAACGGGTATCGAAGGGCTGATATGTCGACCGCCCAACGGGGCGCACGGATTCCACGAAAGCAGCGGCTCTGATTCCGTCGATGGCGTCAGCCTCGAGAACAACGCTGCAGGCGTTCAGATAGCGGGACACACCGGCAACACCGCGGTTGGCGATGACTTCCACGGAATCGATGTACCCGATCCATGGGTCCAGATCGAACACATCCGCTTCGAGGGCTCCCACAGAGGCCCTTCTGGCCGCGGAAGGCCCGGTTCTGACAATGTGAGCCGCGGATTCCAGGCGTTCCTCCAGATCGGGACCACGGTCGGAGAAGAAAACCCAGTATCGGGTATCCGCCCTGCCCTGATGCAGAGCCCCTCCCGCAAGAAGAAGAACCGCTGTTAAAAACCCGGCGGAAGGTGAGCAGCGATCAGTTTTCAGACTGGTCGTACCATTTCCAGATATACCACTCGCCCTGAGGATCGGTTCTGCAGACAAAAAGTGCTTCTCCCGAAGCACGGAAACCCTCGACTCCGCCGCCGCCGCCGCCAAGATTGGTGTAAACCTTGAGGTCGAATGTGCGGGGAAGAGCCCAGCTCTGCCCGGTTGGATCGCTGAGGTCGGGGTATTCAGTGGTGCCCATCAATAGAAGTTCGATCTGCTCGACAGCGTTGAACATGGCCTCGTGGAACTCTTCCTCTTTGTCGAGACCCCAGTAGGTGTCGATGAAGCCGTCGCCGTTGTAGTCTTCCCAGTCGCTTTCGAGAAGATGGAACTCGTAGTCGTCTCTGAAGCATGCGATGTATCGGCCGAGATCACGGTTCACATACGCAAGCTGCAGATTCGCCACAACCTTCCAGGCGCTGTCCGCAGGCTGATGGTATACCGGAGGCGGGTTATCGTCCGGGTTTTTGTCGGGGCTGAAGAGGCATCCGGTGAGAGCCAGCAATCCAACAAGAAAAACCGTCAAGCTTCTGATGAAAAATCTGCTTTTCACGGTTGGCATCCTTTCTCGCATGGCACGATACATTGGAAGATTGCATGGAGGCGCGGTAATGTCAAGCGATTTTCGTACCCCGGGAATACGAACCCATTCCCGGGTGTAGATGGGGCAGCGGTGCCGTTGACTTGAACGCTGCATCGGTGCAGTTTAGGTTCTGTGTGCGATTACCGTCGGGAGGGTGATGCTGCATTCTCTGTCAGTGCTGGTCATGGTTTCGATTCTGGTGGGTTCATCGGTTGATAACGCCATTTCACTTTACGAAATGGGGGATATTCCCGGTGCCATACTCCACCTCGAAGAGCTGCTGAAAGACGGCAGTCTCTCACTTGACGAAGAACTGAGAGCCTGGAACAGGCTTGGGAGCGCCTACTACGCCATGGGAAACATGGACAAGGCCCGGCACGCCTATGCAAGGCTTCTTACGCTTGATGTGTATTACGACCTGGGGCCCAGGGCAAATCCCAGGCTGCGCAACCTTCTTGCCCAGGTCCGGGAAAGCACCATGGCCACCGCCATGGTAAGAAGCAACCCAAGCGGTGCCCTGGTAACCATGGACGACGAACTTCTGGGAGTAACTCCGCTGATGATAGACGGCCTGGTGGGTGGAAGAAACTACAGCATCAGAGTGTACCAGGTGGGTTTCGAGACCGAAACCTATTCGCTTGCCGCGCAGCCCGGCTTCAGCCACATGCTCGAGTTCTCCCTTGATGCCCCCACAATAGCCTCCGCGGCTTCGTCAGAGGTTCTCGGCTCCGATGAGAGTGTTTCCTCCCCGCTGCTCGCCCAGTCATCTTCCGAAGACAGCCCGTCTTCCGGGCAAGGGTCTTCAACGGTGGCTGAAACCCAGCCGTCTTCCAGCGGAGCATCCACCGCTCCCCGCTCCACCGATGAACTCATCGCGGCCCTCACCCAGGGCGGCCGTGGCATAGACATGGCATCCATCGCCGGTTCGGGGTCGCTGCTCAGCGAGAGTTCTCAGCAGACTACCGAGTTTGCCGGCTCCTCTTCCGCACAGAGCCTTGTGGGCCTTGGCCAGTCCGGTATTCCGGTAAGGGCTGAAGAGGGGTTGAGCCATGTGATGGTTTTCAGCGAAGTCGGTCAGATGACTACGGCGGAAGCTTCAAGCGGAGCAAACTATTCTTCCAGGTCCGGAGATGAGATCATGGAGGTTCTATTCGCAAAACAGGAGCAGGTGCGCTACATTTTCAACAAACACCTGAGAAACGATCCACTCCTGGCCGGCACCGTTGAGGTGGAAATGGTCATCCAGCCCAGCGGAAGGGTGACCGATGTCGCCATCCTCAGATCAACCATGTACAACCAGGCCTTTGAACTCGAGCTTACCAGAGCCATAAACACCTGGAGGTTCGGAAGCGTAAACGAGAATGAAGGCCCGCTGATTCTGCAGTTTCCCTTTAACTTCCAGTAGAGTTGCTTTGCCAGAAAGGTCCGGGAATGTCTGAAAGAGTGATGGATATTCTGCGGGGATGCGACGCCCTTCTCGAAGGTCACTTCCGCTACACGTCGGGAAGGCACGGAGCCGTTTACTTCGAAAAGATAAGAATCGCCGGCCGGCCGGATCTCGCCATGGAACTTGGAAGGCTGACCGCCGACCTGTGGAGGGATGAGCCGCCAAACCTTGTTTGCGCGCCTGCCTACGGAGCCATCGTATTCGGTTTCGCCGCCGCGTATCACCTCGGGTTGCCCTTCGCGTTTCTTCAACGGGACGGCAATGGCAGGATGGCGGCAAGACCCGGCTTCATGCCTCTTCTTGAGGGAGCCGGGGTGTTGCTGGTCGAGGATGTGGTCACCACCGGAGGCAGTGTGATGGAGTCCATCGCCGCCCTGGAAAGCGCCGGCGCATCCGTAAAGGGGGTTTCCCTGCTTGTGGACAGAACCGGTGGAGCGTTCAACCCCGGAGTTCCCTGCAGGTCTCTGTTGCAGGTTACCGCGGAGAGCTGGCCTGCGGAGGATTGTCCTCTGTGCAGGAAAGGCATCCCTCTGTCGATTCCGGGGTCATCGGGGAAGCGCACGGACAGCAGGCAGGATGTTGATTGAAAAACCGGCTGAGCTGGTTGTACAACTCCGGTGATTTCTCCATCATCTGCTGCGGTTTTTCGAAGAAGTACTCCACCGCGCAGGCAAAAAACTCCGCCGGATTGGTTCCCGCGTAGGCCCTGAGAAATGACCTGCCCCGGTGCACCCTTTCGAACTCCTTCTGCATCACCGATACCCAGGGCCGGTACGAGCCCAGATCAAGTTCGCCGGGAATACCGTCGGGTCTTACTCCATCCAGAACATGCGCGAACTCATGATAGCCAACATTGAATCCATCGTTGTCAAACTCGAAACTGCGCAGCAGGTGGGGCAGGGACAGAATAACTCCGCCCTGGGAGTGCACCATTCCCGCGGCTTCGGTGTTACTGGCTTTAACGGAGTATGTACCGTCGGTGGTGAAGGCGCCGGGATAGATAAGAATTTCTCCGAAATCGTGGAACTCCCAGGCGGGCCTGCGGAAAACCAGGCGAACAGCCGTCGCGGCAACAAGAACCTGAACAAGCGGAGTCACCTCAACCCCGGCAACCCCGGTTATCTTATGTTCATTCAGGAACACAGCGATCTGGGTTTCATACTCCCTTTTCTCCTCGGGGCACAGAGCTCCGTAGTAAGACACCTTTTCCACCAGAACATCAACAAGTTCGGGAGAAAGCCCCCGCTTCTGGATACTTCTGCGCTTCATGTACTTGCGGAGATTCAGGATGAACACTCCGCCTCCGGTGAACCAAACCGCCGGAACAAGCCACAAAGCCCTTTGTCTGGCCAGAGGGGGGATGGAAAGAAGCAGGCACACCGCTGAAATCCACAGCGCTGTGCCTGCAATCTTCCTTGAGGGGAATATCTCCACGCTTTAGCCCGATATGAAACTGCGCTCCACCATGATGCGCTTCAATTCGGATTTGAAGATCTCCCGATCCACCAGTTCACTTTTGAGTTCTACCTTTGCCTCGGTCAGCTGGCGTTTTTCAAGTCTGAAGGTTCTGAACGCCCTTCTGTAGGCCTCTCTGGCGGAGTGAAGCTGCTCTGGTTTGGCCTTCTCGTCTGATTGAAGGTGTTCAAGCGCATCTTTTGCCTTGAGAAAAGCAGCCTTGGCTTCAGCGGCCTGAATGCTTTCCTGCTTGACTTCGCTTTGAAACTGGGCGATTTCCTCTTCGCTGAATTTCATTTCCGCCTTGATCCTGGTTTCAAGATCGTCAAGCATGGGGGCAATGTACTCCCTGAGATCATTCACATACCCTGCGTAGCGGGCTACGGTTTCCGTCAGCTTTCGGCTTCGGCGGGTATTCTTCAGATCGTGAATCCTTTCCTGCCATGTATGAAGCTGCTGAAGGCTCTGGCTGAGTTCACCTCTCAAGGCGTTCTTCACATGAATGTCGGTTTTCAGCCGGCGTTCTTCGGCGGTGCGACTGCTCATTCTATCCTCTTCCCGGTATTGCTGAACATTGAATCACGATTGCAGACAAGGCGGTTTATGCCATGCCGGCCGTCGACCGTCAAGGCTGGCTGCTCTTCTGAAGGCTTGGGTAACCTTTGGTTATCCCTTCCCGAGGGTCAAAACCAAGCCTTTCCGCCGCGGTTAGAACAGCTTCAGGAGTATCTCCCTCCAGTTCCACGAACTTCCCGAAGGAGAGGGTGTCCAGGCAGGCAAGAACTCCGCAGGGAAGCAGCCATGTATCACGGTGTTTCCCATACTCCAGAACGGGGCTGTATCCCAGCGCGGACAGCATGGCAATTCCATCCTCCAGGGTTGTTTCAATGGGGGTTTCAATCTCCCTGCGCCCCTTCACGCCCTGGCATTCAAGGCGCTGTTTCACGGTGAGAGTCACACCCTTTTCCGTCTGGCGCAGCCTGAGAACAACGCCTTCCAACCTTAGTTTCCCCTGGATGTTGTCGAAAAGCAGGTTCCTTTCGTCTCCTCCGCCAAGGTGTTCCGCTCCGGTGGTAGAGAACAGCGGTGGAAAATCATCGAAGTCCTGGACCCGGAACTTGATCTCGAACTCATTCCTCATGCTGGAACTCCCCCTGACCTTTGACCTGAAGCCGGTCATTGGATAGATTTGCACACGCGCGGAGGACTAGTCTAATTGGTAAGGCAGCGGACTTGAAATCCGCCGGGCTCTGCCCATCGGGGTTCGAGTCCCCGGTCCTCCGCCAGACTTTCAAACAGGGATAAATATGTCAAGTTCCATGTATCTTGGTGACAAGCAGCTTATCGTAACGGGGGACAGGGTTCTGGTAAGCCCTCCCACCGCGGGGATGCGAACCGATTCCGGTCTGTATCTTCCGGATTCCGCCCAGGACAGCA
>Ga0334882_1001508_pt1 | contig 27544 bp, 30 predicted proteins | sample GraSluR1_MG_5_FD_207226 | JGI IMG/M metagenome (GOLD analysis project Ga0334882, IMG submission 207226) | Sludge microbial communities from methane-producing bioreactor in Wageningen University, Netherlands - Granular Sludge_15_04-R1 | ecosystem: Engineered > Bioreactor > Anaerobic >...
CACGCTACGCCAACTACAACTGGCAGCAGTACGATATGCGAACTAACTACCCCAATTTTGGCTACGATAATTCGGTTAACCCAACTCCTGATGGCAAGATTGACTACGTGATAATGCTTTTCCGATTTGCAAAGGGTATTCAGGATCGTTATAAATGGATGAACAAGTTTAGTCAGGATGGCTATAGCCCGATGCCAACAGGTGAAGGAAACTGTACCATTTTAAATTATATTAAGGACATTCCATTGAATCAAGTATTTACAAAATACTTAATTCAATCCCCCTCAATTTTTTGTATTATTAGGCCATGACTGAAAAAACACCGTCATTGCGAGGCGCGTTTTGTGCGATGAAGCAATCTTTTGTTATTCAACAAAATAAAGATTTGCTTCAATACTCAAATAACGAAACTTAGGGACGAGTGTTTTGAAACAACGCTTAGACTTTTAGGTATCATAATGAAAAATCACATAAATATTAAAAATATATAAAACAAGTGTTTGAAACGAAAAAATTTTCAAAAAATTCTCAACTCTTAACGTGCAGCATATCAGATTAATGGAGGAAGACCCCGAAAAAAAGTAAAAAAAAAGTTTGTCACAAATCCCAAAAACAGGACATATATATATAGAGGGGGATGTTGTTTTGCCCCAACCCAAAAGCATAACCTAACCCGCTAACCCAGAAAGGAGGTACGCCATGACTTAAAACCAGCACCCAATCCATTGCCCAGCCCGCCCGTCAGGGTTTGACTCCGATGCTTCGGAGCGAGGGCAATAGCAGGGCGGTTCAAGCCCTGAGTATGCAACAATATGCAAATTGGGGCTTTGCCCCAAACCCCACATACTTTTTTGTCTTGATACAAAAAAGTATGCAAAAAAAATCAAGGCTACGCCCGCTTCGCTCGAAAAACTACGATGGGTGGCTAAAAAATCTGAACTTGCACCTCCTGCTAGTCGGTGCTTCGAACAGCAGATTTTTCTTCACGCCACCTGCCCTTGTTTTTCGGCTCATCGGCCGATGCCAACAGGTGAAGGAAACTGGAACAGGCGCAGCAGGGGAATTCACACCCTGACTATTTAAAATGATTTTGCCATCTATTATCATTGCATTTGGCAAATAGGATTATTTAAAAAATATTCCACTATTTTTGCAGTCGATTTTTTGGAATAGAAATACTTTAGATTAAATACAATGACCCAGGAAGAACTTTTCAAAAAGCTTATAGCACACTGCAAGGAGTATGGTTTTGTTTTTCAGAGCAGTGAGATATACGATGGCCTTAGCGCTGTGTACGACTACGGACAGAATGGCGTTGAACTGAAGAATAATATTCGTCGTTACTGGTGGGATGCCATGACCCGCCTGAACGAGAATATAGTTGGACTTGATGCGGCTATCTTTATGCATCCCCAAACCTGGGTCGCCTCGGGTCATGTTGGAGCATTCAACGATCCCCTCATCGATAACAAGGATAGCAAGAAGCGTTACCGTGCAGATATCCTTATTGAGGAATGGATGGCCAAGCAGGAGGATAAGATTACCAAGGAGGTTGAAAAGGCAGCTAAACGATTTGGAGAATCGTTCAACGAGGAGATGTTCCGCCAAACCAACCCCAGGGTTAAGGAGGTTCAGGAAAGAATAGATATTGTAAACGCCCGGATGGTTAAGGCTTTGGATAGCGGTGATTTGGCCGATGTGAAGAAGATTATTGAAGATTGCGAGATTGTTTGTCCCATTTCTGGCTCTCGCAACTGGACAGACGTTCGCCAGTTCAACCTGATGTTCGATACCAAGTTGGGCTCTGTAACCGAAGAGGCCAACACCATATACTTACGCCCCGAAACTGCTCAGGGTATCTTTGTTAACTATATCAACGTGCAGAAAACGGGAAGGATGAAAATTCCCTTCGGGATAGCCCAGGTGGGTAAAGCCTTCCGCAACGAGATTGTGGCACGCCAATTCATATTCCGTATGCGTGAGTTTGAGCAGATGGAGATGCAGTTCTTCGTTCGCCCCGGCGATGAGATGAAGTGGTACGAGTTCTGGATGGAGAAGAGAATGCAGTGGCATAAAGCTATGGGTTTGGGCGATGATAAGTACCGGTTCCATAAGCACGAGAAGTTGGCGCACTACGCCAATGCGGCATCCGATATTGAGTTTAAGTTCCCATTTGGTTTCAAGGAGGTGGAGGGTATTCACTCCCGCACCGATTTCGACCTTGCAAACCATCAAAAATACTCAGGCAAGAAGTTGCAGTACTTCGATTCTGAAACCAACGAGAGCTATGTTCCCTACGTGGTGGAAACCTCCATCGGTCTCGATCGCACATTTCTGCTTATCCTATCGGCTGCATATTCAGAGGAAAAGATTGCCAAGGAAGACGGAGGAGAGGACGAGCGTGTTGTGCTCCGAATTTCCCCAGCGTTGGCACCCGTTAAGCTGGCAGTATTCCCTTTGGTGAAGAAGGATGGACTACCCGAGAAGGCTCGTGCCATAATGAACGACCTAAAGATTGACTTTGCGTGCCAGTACGAGGAGAAGGATAGCATTGGGAAACGCTACCGCAGGCACGATGCCATTGGCACCCCTTTCTGTATCACCATCGACCATCAAACCCTAGAGGATGATACCGTTACCATTCGCTACCGCGACACCATGCTTCAGGAGAGGGTTCAGTCCTCGCGACTTCGTGAGATTATGGATGATAAAGTGAGCATGCGGAAGATGCTGATGAGTATTATGTAATAGGCAGAGAGCAAAGGGCGAAGAGCAAAGGGCGAAGAGCAGAGAGCGAAGGTAAAGGGTAGAACCATAACATTTATTTTATGAAAAATTTTCGGTTTGAGAATTTAACAATTTGGCAAGATAGCATAAACCTTGCCGATGAAATGTTTGATATTGCTGATAAGGTTAGCAACGAGAGGTTTTTTCGTTTTGCAGAGCAATTGCGTAGTGCCGCTCTAAGCATTTCAAACAATATTGCCGAAGGAAGTGGCTCCTTTTCTGATAAGGATTTTGCAAATTATTTAACTATTGCAAGGAAATCTGTTTTTGAATGTGCAAATATGTTAATCATCTTTGAACGTAGAAATCATATTGAGATTGAATCTCGTAATGATTTGTTCTCAAGGTTATTAGTGTTGAGTTCACAAATCACAAACTTCAGAAAAACACTTCTGAAGTCAAAACCATAAAAAAATTACACAATCCCTTTTCTCCTTTCGCCCTCAGCCCTATGCTCTTGACTCTTCTTTTCTACTTACACCAGTTCCATTCTTAGTATTCGCATGGCCAGTTCAAGTTCTGTGCTATGATTTCCCGGTATCACCAGATGATGATTGCCCAGCGGATGGTTTAGAAAGTAATCTCCATCCTTTGGATCAATATCCAGCACAACTTGAGTACGGCAAGCACTCTTTTGCTTTGGGGCATCAACAACCCTAGCAGAGCTAATAAAAGCTTTAGTAAGCGTATTATTCACTCTAAAAAGAGTAACTGTATCAGCTTTTAGCTTACCATCTATGGCCAGTCCTTTACCTGTTTCGAAGTGGGTATCGAGAGTAAAACCCTTAAGGAGATTGGCAGGTGCGGTACAATGGGCAATTCGAATTTTTTGTTGGCTTGCATGGGCAATATTTACCATCCAGGGAACAATACCTACAAGCTCTTTAACCAGAAGCATTCCCACCATGCTACAGATATCACCTTCACAACCAGCAGGAATACCATCCATGGAGAGCTTGGAGAGTGCTAGGCAAGCGGTTGTATTACATTGGGAAATCAACGAAAAGCACTCTACGGTTACTGCTTGCAGATTGTAGTTCCTGATTTGTTTTGATAATGCTTCGTAAACCTTTCCTGATAGGATAACTTCTGAATTTTCAGCATCCTTAAAGAAGGATATAAAATCGGGGGCAATGCTTTTATGCCCAGCGATGTCAACATTAGACCACGGGATATTAACCTGCTCAATACCGAGTTTTGTTTTTATTATGAATGGATCAATTTTGGAGTTAACCAACCATTCTGATGGCTCTCCAATCATCCCAAATTTTTGACCATGAAGGCTTTTGATGGCATTCTTCGCCATGTAAAAAGCATCGACTATTTCTACGGATTTTGGGTTATCCTTATCAAGCAGAATGCTTGAGATATTGTTTTGGTTCATCCATGCTTTAACCTCTGTGGCAGCAGCCCAGGAGTTATCCTCTGCAGAAGCGATAAGTAGATAAAAACCATGTTCTTGGACCGATTGCAGAGCATTACGCTCCGATCCTCCTGTGAGGAATACCAGTATATCCGAGTCCTTATCAACAAATTCAACCCTATCCTTGTGGAACAGCTTGGTTAACTTTTGCTTTGCCTTGGAGAAAAGCTGAATATCTGCTGAAGAGAATGCCAGTAACTTTGCCCTTAGTTTTTCCATAAAGCACTTATGAAAGTTTCAATTTTTAAAAATAGCGAATATAATACTTAATGATCAAATAATTATCGGGATAAACCTTCTGTTATTGAGTAAAAAAATGAACGATTCATAATCCTTAAACAAGATATCTTTAAAGATAGCCAATCAATGTATTAATACCTATCTCATAATCTTTGTAATGAACAACATCAACACAAGCTAACAGGTTATTACTTAGGTGTAAATTTTTCTTTCCTTCCTAAAGGGCAGGCATTAAGAAGCAAGTGATCCTGAATGTTACGCATCAGGATCATTTCGTCTTAGCAGTTTTTGTTCTTATCGTCCTAAAAATATCAATCACGCTGTTTTAACATCAATTTTATAGGCAATCTATTGATTATGAATACCCAGAATAGGTTAATTATATTTGAAATCATTGCAGGCTATTCTATTCAAATACTTTAAAATTATTGATAATATTTATATAATATTCTGGCATTGAAAAGCTAAGCAAAACAAAAAATCACGTATTATTTTTTTCAACAAAAGGGAATCGATGACAAAAATCATCAATTTACTTCCCCAAAAAGTACTATATTAATGCAATGTAACAGAAATAGTTTTATATGCTTAATTGACTGTAAAATAACATTATAGTAATTTTTTACGCGAATAATCAAAATAACAAATCACTATGGCAGGGACTCAACAGATTAACCACAAAGGAAGGAATATCTTTTATATGAATTTTTCGAACCTTAAAAACATTCAGGAAATTAATGGTGTTATTAATGACAGCATTAAATTCATTAGAGTAAAACCACTCACTTCACTGTATTGCTTAACAAACATTAGCGGGATGCACTTTAACAGCGAGATTAAAGATCTTTTCCAAAACTTTGTAAATGGGAATAAGCCATTTGTTAAAGCCAGCGCAGTAGTTGGGTTAAGCCCTTTGCAGCAGATTATGTATAATGGGTTGATGAAAATTACCGGACGAGATATCAAATCGTTCAGTAATATCGATGAAGCTAAAGATTGGCTTGTGGGACGAAACTAAGGTTCTAATTTGTAAGTAGTTTATTCAAACATTTAGTGGCTCTAAGCACAGCACCGGTTTTTTAGTATTGCTACATCTTATTTAATAATTCTTAGGAGGTGTTTAACCTCCATTTTTCCAATTTTATCCATTGTTTTTGGGTACTCACCGACTTTCCCTTTTGATTTTAACCAAGCAGTTCGATATTTGCCAAGGATTTACTCACAGCAAGTAAAATCGAGGGAAATGGCAGAAAAACAAGGCTTTATATTTCAAAATATTTTTGGGAGCGTAAGAAATTACACCATCAACTTTTCGAAAAGATTGAATTAGGAACATCGCCTTTTAGAATTAACCTAAAGGTAACCTATTTCAGGAATAGAATTTGTAGAATTGGCAGATTAAAAAAACCACCATGAACCAACGACTTTTTAACCTTTTTTTCCTTTTATTACTCTGGATATCTTCATATGCACAAGAATATAAGCAGGATATTCGCGGCGTTGTTACCGATTCGCATACCGGAATCCCTTTGCCCGGGGCAACAATTGTGCTCAACGGATCGGCCGAAAAAACAGGAACAGCAACTGATGTAAATGGTTTTTTTCGATTCGAAGGCATACTCATTGGGAGACATAGAATTTCTGTTTCGTTTGTTGGCTATAAACCCCATGAAATAAATAATTTCAGCCTATCAACTGGCAAGGAGCTGTTTTTTGAGATCAAACTTGAGGAGTCAACCACTGAACTTGAGGCCGTGGAGGTGAAATACAAGGTGAACAAAATGGCTCCCCTTAACGAGATGGCCACGGTGAGCAGTCGTATGTTTACCATTGAGGAAACCGAGCGATACGCTGGCAGCGTTGGCGATCCAGCCCGCATGGCGTCGAACTTTCCCGGAGTGAACTCGCTTAACGACCAGAGCAACACCATTGTAATCCGCGGCAATTCCCCCTTTGGAATGCTGTGGATAATGGAGGGGATCGACATTCCAAATCCATCGCATTTTGGGGCAATGGGTGGAACGGGTGGAGCAATCAGCATGCTCAACAACAACACGTTGAGCAATAGCGATTTTTTTACCGGAGCATTTCCTGCTCAGTACTCAAACGCATTAAGTGGAGTTTTTGATCTAACTATGCGACAGGGCAATACATCAAAGTTCGAGTTTGTTGGTCAGGTTGCTTTCAATGGTTTTGAGGTTGGGGTGGAAGGGCCTATATCACAAAAAAATAGTACTTCGTTTTTGGCCAACTACCGTTACTCCACAATGGCTGTAATGGACAAGATTATTGGCATTGAAAATGTTGCCTTACAGGCGGTTCCATATTACCAGGATTTGAATTTTAAAGCAACCGTTTACAGGGGAAAACTCGGACGTGTATCGCTGTTTTTTTCGGGAGGCCTGAACCATATCGGGATGAACGACGAGAAGTTGGATCCCGAAAAGTGGGCGCATAGCGTGGTTGGACAAAACCACAGGCTCGATGGCTCATCGGGGGTAGCAGGAGTTAGCCATGTAATTAATCCAGGATCGCGAACCAAGGTCGAAACTTCCATTGCCTTTACTGGCACAACTTATAAGTTCTGGGCCGATACGCTTACTCGTCTTAACCCAACGCCAGCACCACAGCACCGGCATTCCGATCACGAGCTGTCGCTTGCGCTTTCAACTCGGCTTACCTACAAGGCCAGCGCCAAAAACATATTCTCTACCGGCATTTACGTTCAGCCCATGCAGTTTCAGTTTGTTGACAGCATGTACCAAAAAAGCATGGGATCGTTTTTGGTTCTCAACAATTTTAGCGGGAATTATACTCTGTCGAGATTTTTTGTGCAGTGGAAGCATAACTTCACCGATAATACATCGCTGGTTTTGGGCAACAATGTGATGCATTTTACTGAGAATAAAAATATTTCGGTTGAGCCACGGCTTGGTTTACGACATGGTTTTTTAGGAAACCAGTCAGTGAGCCTGGCCGCTGGACTTCATGGAAACCTTGCACCACGAGTTTTTTACGTTTATGCAACCCCCGATGAGAATGGAGTGCTCCAGAGGAGCAATCAAAACCTTGGTTTCACAAAAAGTCTGCACCTAATTGCTGGCTACGACCTAATGCTATCAGGCGAAACCCGCTTGAAGTTCGAAACATACTACCAGTTCCATTTCGATGTACCGGTTTCGAAGGATATCCCGGCATGGTCGATACTGAATTACGGCTCCGACTGGGTTGATTTTGTTAAACCAATGGGAAATCTTGTAAATGAAGGAACTGGTAAGAACTACGGCGTTGAGTTAACTCTGGAAAAATTCCTTTCGCGGGGTTACTACTACCTGATAACGGGATCGCTTTACGAAGCGAAATACTCTGGTTTTGATGGGGTTGAAAGGAACTCCGTTTTTAACGGCAACTTTATAATCAACGCCCTTGCAGGAAAGGAGTTTACGTTGAAGGACAGGAACGTGCTTAGCTTCGATGCTAAGATTGTTTGGGCAGGAAGCAAGAGGATTTTACCCTTCAGCTCGTATCAGGTTTCTGATTTTTTTCATGTTAGAGTCGACGATTGGGATAATGCCTACAAGGAACGGCTACCCGATTTTTTTCGCGTTAACCTGAGGGTGGGGTATAAAATCAATCTTTTCAATACCACCCACGAACTGGCGGTTGATTTCTACAATCCTACCAACCGAAAAAACATCTTCCTTGAATTATTTGATAATGTAACTGGCGAAACCCGCACCATGTACCAGTTCTCGTTTATGCCCGTGGCGTTGTACAGGGTGCAGTTTTAGTTTTTAATAAAAGTTCAACCTTAATTAACTGCAATTGCAAAATAAAAAGTTTAAACTGATTGTTGTTGGCGCTGGCATTACCGGCCTTAGCACAGCGCTTGCGTGGAAAAAAGCCTTTCCTGGTGCTGAGAATGATGTCATTGTCCTTGAGCGGAATCCGATAGTTGGCGGATGCGTAACCACTTTTGCCCGTGAGGGCTTCAGGTTCGATACCACGCAGATCATACCCGATGTTTCGGATCTGCTTGATTTTTTTGGAGTTGATGTGCCGCTTAAAAGGTTCGATGGATATTACGCCCGTCTTTTTATGGCCAATACTTCAGATTCATCGGCAAGGATTGTCCCCATTCCATCATCGTTTGATGCGTTTGAGAAGATGCTGGCCGAAAAATATCCCGACGACAGCAAAGCAATAGCCAATTTTTTTGGCTACTGCCGCGCAATGCACAACGAACTGAACTACCTAAAGACCGAACCAAAGTGGTATCAACTGCCAGGCATTCTGGTTCATTGTAAAAAGATTCTTTCAAACTCAAACAAAACTTACCACCAATTCCTAAACAAATTTCGGTTTAAAAACCCCGAAGTTTTCCAGATTCTCGATACCTTTTCGTCATTCAGCGGTCTTTCGGGCAATCGCTGTGCGGCACTACTGACCGCTTGCGCAATGGTAACTACTTTAAAAGGAAGTTACAGGCCCGAGAAAGGGTTTATCCAGTTCCCGATTGCATTACGAAAAAAGGCTGAAGAGCAGGGAGTTGAGATTCGGACAAAGTCCGAGGTTAAACGCATAATTGTGGAGAACGGTAAGGCTTGCGGTGTTGAGCTGGCCGATGGGGAGTCCATCATTTCAACCCATGTGGTTTGCACCGCTGATACCAAGGTAACCTTTAACAATCTGATCGGAAAAGAAAATCAAAAACCCAACCATAGCAGCTACTTCAAAAAGGTTCAGTCGATACAGATGTCGCCTTCGGGTTTCTCCATTCAGCTTGGGCTCGACGATGGAATCGATCTTGAAAAGTTAGGGTTTAATTGCGGGTACAACGTGCTGTCGTCGGGAGCCGATGCTTTTGAGAAAATGTTCGATGCGTGGGATAGGGGAGAGTTAGTTCAATCCGACGATTGCTTTCACCTTGCGGTGATTTGTCCATCGCTAATGACTGGTGGAAAACCCACCCTGATAATCCATGTGGTTCCGGTTCATGCCGAATACTGGATTAGGCTAAAGAATGAAAATCCTGAGAAATATGTTGCTGAGAAACAAAAAATTACCGAGTTTTATATTGGTAAAGTTGAGCAGTACATGATCCCCAACCTAAGGAAACACATCGAGTTTACAGATATTTCAACTCCTGCAACATATAAAAAGTACATCGGCTCACCTACTGGCTCGCAGTACGACATGATGCCCGTTCCGGGCAATTTTGGGAAGAACCGTTTGCCAACCCGTACGCCCATCAAGGGACTTTTCGTCCCGAAGTTTAGCCACGGCATTTGGCCCAGCATGCAGGCCGGGTTGCAGGTGGTGGATATGATTACTGGAGGGAAGATAATGGATGGTAATTCATCATATAAATCAAAAACCTAGTGAATTATGAAAAGAGCACTCCGAATTACTGCAATCACCCTTTTGCTAGTCAATGGAATTGGAGCACTATGGGGTGGGTTTGGATTGATTTACGATCCCAGTGGAGCATTTATGCAGATGCCTCTGGAAATCTTACATTACACCCCATTCTCAAATTACCTGATCCCTGGTATAATTCTTCTTGTTTTTAACGGTTTACTAAGTGTTGCTGCTGCAACCCTGGTTGCACGAAAGCATAGATTCTATGCCCATTTCACAATTTTTCAGGGCGTTGTGCTGGTGGTTTGGCTCACTGTTCAGATTATAATGATTAGAGATTTCTACCTTCCACTGCATTTGCCTTTCTATTTTATTGGCATATCTCTTATTTTTGTTGGTATATTCTTGCTTAGAATGGCAAAAGAAAATGTTTAAATTTTTAAAAAATGATTGGAAAATTTGAATTCAAGTGGTTCCCCAAAGCCCTTATTTTTTCATATGTTCCAATCCATTTACTCGAAGAGGCATTTGGGAACTTTCCAATTTGGATGAGCGAGCAGTATAACCTTCCTGCACCTCTCAGCTACCCGCACTGGTTAATCAACAATTCATTTTTTCTCACCACACTATTAGTCGGATTATTTATCTATTTAAGAAACAAGGACAAGAATCTGGCGTTTGGCTTTGGTATTCTTTTCTGGGGATTTATGAATAGCATGGAGCATATAGTGTTCAGCATAAAGGATTTGAAACTTTCGCCTGGGTTTTTTAGCGCTTTGCTTTTCCTTGCCATTTTCATTGCTGGACTACTGAGATTGAAGCAACAAAATCTGCTAAAAATCAGAACCATAGTATTCTCTATGGCAGTTGCCGTTGCGTACTGGGTGATTCCCATGATACTTATAGTTAGTTTTGGATCATGGTTAAAAGAAGTGTTTCCATAAAAGTTACACCTGATAAGATTAGAAAAAATGAACCTAAAAGAACTATTCCGATTCCTTTTTCTACCAATCTATAAACCTTTTGATGGCATAAACGAATTGGTTGCTAACAAAAGAAAACTTTCATACTCAATTCTTATCTTCCTCTTTCTGGGCATTATCTACACCTTCTCGGTTTAGGTAGCCCTGATGCGGGGTTTTGGTGCTCAGGTTGAACCATTTATAAAGATACCCGCCGAGGAGTACTACTACTGGCAGCGATTTTTTCAGATTCCCTTTTTCTTTATCACCTCCATAATTTTTGCCGGTTCGGTAAGGCTGCTCTCAATTCCTTTTGGTGGAAAAGGAGCGTATGAGAACCTCTTTGCCCTTTTCTGCGTATCGCAAACCCTGCCCATGTTCCTCACCATGTGGCTACCCGAAACCATTTTCTTTTTTGCTTTCACAAAGGATACTTTTACCGTTAATATTTACATCGACATTGCCCGTCAGGTTTTGGGAATTGCTTGGCCTCTGGCCATAATGGTGCTGGGCGTTTCCATAATTGAAAGAATTAAGTGGTACTGGGCCATATTTATAGTTTTGATTTCATCAATTCCAATTACCTTGTTGATGGTTATTTTTATCAGGTAAAAAATCTACTAAATCAAGTTTTTATGATAATTAAAAACAACTATCGAAAACCAAGTGTTTATTTATTAGCTATAGCGGTATCTGCATTATCGTTATGCATTTCCATTGCCAGTATAATTTTTGGCCAGCTATACACCGAACGGCTAAACACGATAACTCAATTTGAGCTGCTTGGACAGGATATTGTAACAGCAATAGTATCTGCAATATTTATATACATTGTTATTTTTAAGGATTTTTCCAGGATTAAAATCAAGGTGATTTGGCTTGGATTACTGATGTACCTCTTTTACATATATGCATACTTTAGCTTTGGGGGGATTAGTAGCATTTTTTACTTGCTTTACCTAGTTATTGCTGGAATATCTCTCTACCTTTTCTTCTTCATACTTGGCGATATTGTAAAAATAAAGCAATTGCCGCTGGCTAAGAAAAAGTATCCACGGGTATTTATTTCCGCGTTCCTTATTTTATGCGTATTTATTGTTACATCCATCGAGGTGGTTGAGCTTGTCAAAAAAACCATAATTAATCAGGAGGCCATAAACCCATTTTATGTTTTTTACGTTCTCGATCTGGTAATAGTGTTCCCTTTCATTGTAATTGCTTCTGTTCTTAACTATCGTAAATCTTCTTTTGGCTATCTACTTTCTGGGATTGCACTAATAAAGGTGATTACCATTCTGCCAGCAGTGATTTTTAACGATATTTTTCACAAAATTTATGTGTGTTACTTCCTCGATTTAACCTTTGATATAATCGCAATAATAATTTCGCTACTGGGTATTTACTTGTTTATTAGATATTTGAAAGGAATCAAATAGTATGAGTAGATTATCAAATAATTACATCAAAATTAGGTTCTTAGTAGTTTCTATCATTATGCTATATAGCTGCTCATCCACTTCAATTATTTGCGATAGTCCAACCCCCGAAAAATCAGTTTCACTTATGGAGTATGTTGAAATTGGGGGAATAAAGCAATGCGTTGTGATTAGAAGTTATAATACCGATAACCCAATACTGCTTTACGTGCATGGTGGTCCAGGTACACCTGAACTTCCACTTCTACGAAAATTCAATAGCGAGTTGGAAAAGCACTTCACTTTAGTATACTGGGAGCAAAGGGGTACCGGTAAATCTTTTAATAGTAAATTGTTTAAAAATCTGCAAATCGATGATTTTGTGAACGATGGCATTGAACTTACCAATTACCTGTTGAAAAGATTTAATAAGGAAAAGCTCATTATTATGGGTCACTCATGGGGAACAATTATCTCCACAAAGCTCGTTCTCAAACACCCCGAAAAGTACCATGCATACATCGGTATTGGGCAAATTGTTGATATGAAGCAAGGCGAGCACCTTTCGTTCAGGTACACACTTGCGAAAGCAAAGGAGGAAAACAACATAAAGGCAATTAAAGCACTCACCAATTCGAACAATCCCGAGTACTTAACAATTGATGGCAATACAAAATGGTATAAGCAGCTTAAAACCCAGCGCAAATGGTTAACCTACTACGGGGGAGTTATACATAAACAGAAGGATTTCAGCGAGTACTCAAAGATTTACATGAAATCGAAGGAGTATAGCCTTTTTGATATGGTACGATTTGCCCGAGGTAGCGTTTTATCCCTTATAACCCTTTGGCCAGAAATTATGAAAGTGAATTTGATGAATGGCTGCACCGAGTTTCAAATTCCGGTATATCTTATACAGGGCAAACACGATTACAACTGTCCAACCGAATTGGTTCAGGAGTATTTCAACCAGATATCAGCACCGCAAAAGCAGCTAATCCTTTTTGAAAATTCTGCACATAATCCCATTTTCGAGGAGAGCGAAAGATTTAACGAGAAAGTGGTTGAAATTTTGCTTAAATAAAATACCAACCAGTTTAGTCTGTTACTTATTGAATTTTCGGTTTGTTTCAACCACTTTTAACGGAAATGAAGAAAATCTTTTTCATTTCTTTAATTATTGTTTTTTTTGTAACATTTCAATAATTTACTACACTAAATAGTAAACACATTAAAAATGCGATCCAAGGAAGACAAGTTTAAGCGCATAATTGAGGAGAATAACAGCAGGATTCAGAGTATTTGCCGGTACTACGCCCCATCTCCTGCCGATCAGAAGGATATGTACCAGGAGATTCTGATCAACGTTTGGAAGAGCCTCGACTCGTTCAGGGGCGATTCCGAAATTGGTACCTGGATTTACCGCGTGGCGGTTAACACCTCGCTTAACTATGCGGGCAAAAGCTACAAGCAGATGAGGCTCAATGTTGATATCGATTCAAAATCGGTACAAAAAAATTTGATGGATGAAAGTACAGATAGCCTTCACGACGAGCAGCTAAACCAGCTGCAAACCGAGCTGAACCAGCTAAGCGTAATCGACAAAGCTCTAATGGGTCTTGTTTTACAGGAACTCTCAACCAAGGAAATCGCTGATGTTCTTGGTATTACCGAACCCAACGTAAGGGTAAAAATTCACAGGGTAAAGGAAATGTTAAAGGAAAAAATGAAAGGAGGGCGCCATGAATAATCAAAATATTTCAAACAGTACAAATCGCGAAAACGAAAATGTTTTTAAACCTTTTAACTCAATTGATATGGAATCTTTTATTGGCAAACTAAAGCATGAGGACAATCGCAATCTGCAGCAGGTTAAATCCTTTAAGTGGATATACCTCATTTTCATAATTGTTTATACCCTTTTGTACGTAATAAATCCCGACAAGGATGTTGCCCTTTACAGTAGGATTTCGGGAGTACTATTTATTGGTGCGTTTGCAGTTTTTTACCTGATATTCCGTAAATACAGCAAGATTTTCGGTGCCATTGATTATTCCGTTCCTCTTTCTGAAATGCTTTTGAAGGTAATTGATCGCTACCAATTAAAATTCAGAACCTATCTCGAGGCTACTCTTCCTTTGGTTCTAATTGACATAGCTCTTGTGCTAAACTTTTACCACGATTTAACCTGGATGAGCCCGGTTAACAGGATTTTAGTGGTTCAGGCTTTTGTTATTCCAATTTTCGTGGGTGCAGCATACGTTGGATATTTGATATGGAGAAAACGGCAAAAACCTTTGGTTGAGAATGCGAAGCAAATGCTAAACGATTTGAATGCTGGCTAAACAATAGGAAATTGCTTTATTCAACTTAAATCACTGCCAGGACAAATGATGTTCTGGTAGTTTTTATTTAGTTGACCTTCCGTTATAAGAATTATTTACAGTAGGGTGATATACTAATTCAATATTTTGATAGTAATGGACTATTTATTCCATTAGTAATGGTCTATTTTAATTCTTTGGTTTGATGGCTAAACGATCACATTTGATCCAGCGTACAATTTTTCGTTACTTTTTTAATACTTTTGTTACTGTCGGGAGAGTGGATTTTCTGGCAGTTATTTTTTATTATTACTATGATCTCCAAGCACAGCATCGCCGTACTACCCTTTGTGAATATCAGTCCCGACAGGGACAACGAGTACTTTAGCGATGGCGTTACCGAGGAGATTATCAACGCCCTTTGCCGGTACAAGGAGCTGCACGTAACTTCCCGCACATCATCCTTCTCCTTTAAAAATCAGAATACCGATATTAGGGAGATTGGCAAAAAAATAAAGCTTTTTAGCATAAAATTTACATTCTTCTATTTTTCATAAAACTAACTTAATTGTAAATTAACAAGTCGTTTGAATCTCCAAAGTACTTTTGATCCGTCAAATTAATTAAAACTTAAAAATGATGAGATTAAAAGGAAAATTAGTTCTTCTAATAATGACACTGGTGTTTGTGTCGAATAGTGTATTCTCCCAAAAAACAGGAATTGTTAGAGGTAGGATTGTTGACCAAGATAACCTCACTCTTCCCGGAGCAACAATACAAATTGAATCTTTAAAAAAAGGAACCGTAACCGATAACTTCGGTTTTTTTATTTTGCTCGAGATTCCCGAAGGTGAATATGAGATAGAGGTTTCTTACATTGGGTATCTATCCGAGAAAATTACTGTAAAGGTCGAGGCTGGACAAACAGCTGTGCAAAACATCGTTCTTATGCCTGGCATTGAGCAGCTAATGGAAGTAGTTGTTACGGGTCAACTTCAAGGACAATCAAAGGCTCTTAATACGCAAATGAGCAAGTCGAACATTACAAATATCATTTCATCGGATCAGGTAGGTCGTTTCCCCGATGCAAATATTGGCGATGCCTTGAAAAGAATTCCTGGTATAAACGTTCAGTACGACCAAGGCGAAGCACGATTTGGAAACATCCGTGGAACCGCACCACAGTATAACTCTGTGATGGTGAATGGTGAGCGGATCCCTTCTGCTGAAGCCGAAGACCGTACGGTACAGCTCGATTTGGTTCCAGCCGATATGATCCAGTCCATTGAGGTTAATAAAGCGGTTACTCCCGATATGGATGCTGATGCAATTGGCGGTTCAGTTAACCTTGTTACTCGCTCTGCTCCCTACGATCGCCGGTTTAGTACCACTCTCGGTTCGGGTTACAATATGATTGCCAATAAACCAATGCTCACAGGGTCCCTTGTTTACGGCGACAGGTTTGCCAACAACAAGCTTGGGTTAATTGTGGGCGCTTCATACCACAACCACCAGTTGGGTAGTGATAACGTTGAGGCTGAATGGGATTAACACCGAACACCTTGAGGGTGTGCCCACTATGGACGAAACAGGCACGTTCTACTTTGTCACAACCCGAAGTTACTTCGAAACCTACGCAACAATCTATAGCGGGACATACACCGATGGTGCTGTGAATAATGTACAAATTGTTGAAGGAGTCTCAAGAAATCAGATTGGTTGGCTAAACTTCGATGTGGAGGTTAGCAGCGATGGCAATTATCTTTTTCTTGCCGATGGTAGATTTGATGAAAATGGTGGTCCGCATGAAGCAAATCTTGTGGTGGCACAAAAAAAGGGTATCAACCAATTTGAAAGGCTTGCAGATCAGTGGATGCTTAAGCACATTAACACCAGCGACCTTGAGTATGCAGCCTGCATTTCGGGCGATATGCTGGAACTCTATTTCACCAGAGTGAAGGCACCCATAACTGTAAACTCGATTCCCAGAATTTGGGTTGCTACCCGTGCTTCAATTTCGCAGCCATTCGCAAAACCATATATGATTCAAGAAATATCCGGCTTTGTTGAGGCAACCACCATTTCGCCCGATGGGCGAAGGTTGTACTACCATAAGCTGGAAGATGAAAAGTACGTGCTTTACATGATAGAAAAGGAGTAAACTAATGATTAGCAACCAGTATGGACGAAGATAATTTAAAGGAATTTGCCGACCCCTACTACGAAATCCCAAGTGAATCGTGGGAAATGTTTAATGATTTCTTAAGGCCTAAAAGTTTCAAAAAGAACGAAGTTATTAAACTACAGCATAAAAACGAGAGCCATCTGTACCTAATCACAAAGGGTTCTTCGGGTCATTTTGTTTATAAGTATGGCCACGATATCTGTATCGACCTTTGCTTCGAGGGCGATTTCACCGGCGATTACTACTCAATACTTCTTCAGCTAAACGCTTTTTCGGGGAAGATGAAGGATTTGCCATCAGCCAATCAAATTATTCTTTCCAGTCCAATCTATGTTATGGCTCTGGAGCCAACCGAGACAATGAGCTTAGCCAAGGACGATCTGCTAAAATTATACAAGCAACCTGTTCATGGACATAGGATTGCCCGAATGATTGCCGAAGTTCTTTACCTACAAAAACAAACCCAGCAGATTGAACTGCTAACTCTCACTGCCAAGCAGCGATACCAAAAGCTGCTCGAAAAGCAACCTAATATCCTACAACGTACTGCAAATAAACATATTGCTTCATTCTTAGGTATAACCCCCGAAAGTTTTAGCAGGATTCGAAAAGAAATATAACTCTAAATTCATTTCTTACCATACATCAAGTTTTTTTGCTTGCGGAGTTAGGAGATTTGTATCGTTAATAAACTAAACATTATCGATATGAAAACACAACTATTTTGTAAAACCCGAATGAGGTTATCAATCATTAATCGCATCCTATCATCTTTTGCAATCGTTTCTTTTGCAATAACAATAAGCAATAGTTGTTTGATTGCACAAGGCAGAACAGAGGCACAAACAGAAAACATTGCTATTGCTGAAAGCAAAATGAACTTCCTTGGAACTTCTGCCCTGGGCTTACTGGCATTGGCTTACCCAGGCGAAAACACCTTCTATTTCCAGCTCGACTATGGAAGAAAGATTAAAAATGGCGACAATTTAATGCTAGGTGCTATGGTTTACCAGTATCGCCGTCCACACTCTACGCCCTACAACGATGAATCGACCTACAATGGCTATGTGCTTTCGTATGGTCCAGTATTTGCATACCAACATTTCTTCTGGAAAAATTTCTTTGCGATGCCCATTGTAAACCCTTTACTTATGGACTATCGCAGGGATAATAAGGAGAAAATAAACAGGGGATTTATGCTGCTGTGCGCCTTTAGGGGTGGCTATACATTCGACTTTAAAATCAGTAGTATTCCATTTTATCTCGAACCATCGGGCGAGATTAATTTTTGGCCTGTTAACAGTAATGTTCCTACCGATTTTAAAGTATTGGAAAGCAACTATAAAAAGTATGTGTTTGCACCTGGGATAAATTTTGGGTTTAAGTTCTGATTTGTTTCAACTTATTTGGTTACATTTATGCGTGATGTTATCGCAACGCTAAGCCGAATCCGAAAAAAAGCATAGAACTTAATATTATGAGAAGTATATTTTTTGTAATAATTATCCTGTTAGCCAATACCTTTAAACTCTGGTCTCAGGTTGATGACTTTGACCCATTTCACCCCCCAATAAGCTACAGCAAGGCAACCCACATTGCCGATAGCATTCTCGAAACACTGACCCTTAAGGAGAAGGTATCTCTGGTTGGTGGTAAAAAGTTGTTCTATATCAACGGTATTCCAGAAAAAAACCTTCCCCAGCTATACCTTGCCGATGCTACACAAGGCGTAAATATAAGAAAGTATGTAAGCAACCAGTTAAAAAAATCGACTGCCTTCCCCGCCCCCATTCTGCTAACCTCAACATGGAATACAGAGCTGGCGAGGGAATATGCCCGTAGCGTTGGCGAGCAATGCCGAGCGGGTGGTGTTGCTGTTCTACTGGGACCAGGGGTAAATATTTACAGGAATTCCCAGTGCGGTCGCAACTTCGAGTACTTCGGAGAGGATCCCTTCTTGGCATCGCGCATGGTCGAAAACTATATAGCTGGCGTACAGAGCACCGGAACCATCGCCACCATCAAGCATTTTGTGGCAAACAACACCGAGTACTACCGCCGAAGGAGCAACTCTATTGTTGATGAGCGTACGCTTCGGGAGATTTACCTTCCTGTATTTCAGGCGGGTATCGATGCAGGGGTGATGGCTGTAATGACATCGTACAACCAGTTTAACGGGGAGTGGACAGGCCAAAGCCACGATGTTATCACCAAACTTCTCAGGGAGGAAATGGGATACAAATGGTTAGTAATGACCGACTGGTGGTCGGTTTACGACCCTGTAAAGGTTATCAAATCAGGTCAAGATCTGGAGATGCCCGGAAAGGGAATTTTCGTTTCCAGAGATTTTCGGCGGATGGGCAATATCTACGTGAAATCCAATGCCGTTCGACTAACCAAAGAGGGGGTTGTGAGCGAGGACGATATCGACAGGATGGCAGGGAGTATCATTCGAACCTACGTGGCAATGGGTTTGCTCAACCGACCCGTGAGGGATACCAAATACCTAAATAACTTCACTCAGCATGAGCAGATTGCCCTTCAAACCGCCCGCGAAGGGATAGTACTTCTGAGAAACGAGAACAACCTGCTTCCCGTTCTTCCAGGGAAGGGGAAACGAATTCTTCTTACCGGCGATTTTGTTAAGGAGTTGCCCCGTGGACGTGGAGCCGCCGCCGTAAAAGGGTACGACATAGTAAGCATGAAGCATGCTTTTGAGAGCATCTATGGCAAGGAAGTAATGTATGTTAAGAACCCCTCGAAGAGCCAAATTGAATCGGCCGATGTGGTGCTACTTAGCATTGGAACCATCGATAGCGAGGCATGGGACAGAGCCAACACCTTCCCCGAAAAGGTGGAGCGAAGAATACTGGATATTGCCAACCTGAACCCGAATGTAATTGTGATTGTAAATTCTGGAGGTGGAATGAACATGAGCGCTTGGATCGATAGGGTTACGGGGATAGTTTACGCTTGGTACGTTGGACAGAATGGCAATATGGCTTTGGCTGAGATAGTTGCGGGGAAGGTAAACCCTTCGGGTAAGCTACCCATAACCATCGAAAAGCGGTTTGAGGATTCACCAGCCTATCAAACCCTACCGAGCGACCATAAACTTTACAGCGGATGGCGTAACGATTTCAACCTGAGAGTGCCCATTTACGACCTTGAGTATAGCGAGGGTGTGTTTGTGGGCTACCGTTGGTACGAAGCCAAGGATATTAAACCAGCTTTCCCCTTTGGCTTTGGGCTTTCGTACACCACTTTCCAGTACAGTAACCTGCATATCCCAAAGAATAAATTCGCCATTGGTGATACTATCACCGTTAAGTTTACCATCACCAATACAGGCAAAATGGAAGGTGCTGAGGTTGCCCAACTTTACGTTCAGGAAATCAACCCAATAGTCGATCGCCCCAACAAGGAGTTGAAGGGGTTTAGAAAGGTAGAGCTAAAACCCAGCGAGAGCAAAGATTTGAGCATAACTCTAAGCAAGCACGATTTTTCCTACTGGGATGTTAATACAAACAACTGGAGTGTAAACCCCGGAAGGTTTAAAATCCTTATTGGAGCATCATCGGCGGATATAAGGTTGGAGCAGGAGGTTTTGCTTAAGTAAAAAAAGAGCTGATCGAAAAATGGCAAGGTTTTTATGTACTGGTCGGGATTGGTGCTTGAGAAGGAGTAGTTTATAACCGAATAAAAGTTCGTACTAATAGTATTCTACTCACAAAAAGGGAGCATTAATCTTTAGAATCACCTCAAATTTTTAATAATAACTCATGCAAATCTAGTTTGTTAATCATTATATTTACGATGACATAAGATCAACAAATACCTAAAATATAATATTTTATGAAAACATCCCGTCATCTTATCATCAGCTCCATCACCCTTTTGATTTTGCTTATAGCATGGCCCATTTTAATGGTGATATCTAGCCCAACGGGCAGTATCGAGGAGCAGCTACAATGGGTTTCTGCAAACGTGGCTCTTTACAAAACTCAGTTCTTCCTCGCCTTTCTTCTTGCCCCTGCAATTATATACATGATGCTTGTGCAGATTCGGTGGACAAAATCCAGAGGCTTATTCACTCGTATTGGTCTAATTTTCCTATCTGCTTATGCTGTGCTGGTTAGCATTGCCTACGGATCGCAGGCCATACTTATTCCTAAACTTTTAGCCAATGGGCTAACTGAGCAAGCCAAGCTATGGTATTTTGGAGCACCCTTTTCAATTACCTTTTTTATCGATCTTACCGGTTATTTCTTTTGGGCGTTGGGCACACTTTGCATTTTCGCAACTCTTATATTTAGGAAAGGTCTCATGAGGTTTATAGGCATTCTATATATCCTCTCGGCAGTTCTTTCAGTAGTTGCATTTCTTGGACTATTGTTTGAGAGCAAAGTAATGGTCTCAATGACCATGCCAAGCGGTTTGCTTATAATTCCAGTAGCAGTTCTAACTCTAATTGCAGCTTTTAAAAGAAGATAGACTCTAAAGAGTTGATACTCCCTTATCTTTTTGAAATACCATTTAACCTTTTTAGAATGATAAACCTATGAGGATTTCTAGGCTGGTTCTCCTTCTTTTATTGTCTTCAACCATCAAGGTTATTTTTGGGCAAACCAACTCAAATAATTTTGATAAAAAGCTATTAAACAAAGAATACACTAAATCCATTGCAACCGACCCCCTCCTTCCTCTGTTTAATAGCTTTGCTTTGGTTTACGAAGAGGTTTTTAACCAAAAAAACGGCTTGATTATTGGCTTCTGGTATGGTAAGGTAACCACAACCTATCCCAAGGAGATTAAGTACCCGGGCTATGCCCATAACTTTGCTCCAATTCTTGGCTACCGAAGGTATTTCTGGAGAAACCTTCATGCCGAGTTCCAGCTATACCCTGGATATTCCAGATTCTTTGAGGAAAATGAAAACAACACTTACCACAGTTTCTCTCTTTTCACCGAGCTGCGTGTTGGATATAAGTTCGACTTCGAGATCAAAGAATTGCCTTTTGTGCTAAACCTTCAATGGCCTGTTGGCACCTCGCTCTATGAAAGCAATGAGCCTGAATCCTTTAAAGAGATTCGTAAGCAAGACCCCGTTTTCTACCTTTTTTTCCCAAACATTTATTTGGGATTTCGTTTCTAACTAAAAAAATGGAAATGACACAACTTTTCAAAAAGCTAAACTTTAAGGGGCATAAAACAATAGTTGCTTTAAACTACCCCAAGTCGTTCTGGGCGGAACTATCTGCAATGCAAAGTTTTGCACAAATAGCAACTGATGCAAAAAGTATTGATGAGGTTGAGTTTGCCATCTGCTTTGTAACCACCAAGGCTCAGATTGACGAGTATGCAGCTGCTATAATGCCAAAAGTGAAGGGCGATGCCCTCCTTTGGTTCTGCTACCCAAAGGGGTCATCCAGGAGCTACAAGTGCGAGTTCAACCGCGATACGGGTTGGGATTAAAATTTCTTTTAAATAGTCGGACTCTACTGTTTTTGTTTCTTAATATTAAAACTATTTTTGCTAGCAATCTGCCAATTGGGAAAGCGGACAAAGATTCTGACATTTAAAGGGTTACGATAATGGAAATAAATGAGATTTTCAAAAACAATACCCTTTGGGTTGAAAAAAAACTAACAGAAGATCCAGATTACTTCAAAAAGTTATCGGCTGGTCAAAAACCCGAGTTTCTTTTTATTGGTTGTTCCGATAGCCGTGTAACAGCCGAGGAGTTGATGGGTCTTAAGCCGGGGGAGGTTTTTGTTCACCGAAACATAGCCAACATGGTGTCCAACATCGATTTAAGTGCCCAATCGGTAATAATCTATGCAGTAAATCACCTGAAGGTGAAACACATAATTGTTTGTGGGCACTACCATTGCGGCGGTGTTGACGCAGCAATGGAACCGGCCGATCTTGGTCTCTTGAATCCTTGGCTCCGCAACATCAGGGATGTGTACCGGCTTCATCGGCACGAACTTAATTCCATTGATAATATTGACGAACGCAACAGACGCTTAGTAGAGCTTAATGTTCAGGAGCAGTGCATCAATGTAATTAAAATTGCAGACGTACAAAAAGCCTATAAAGAGCGTAAAATTCGTGTTTACGGCTGGGTGTTCGATATTTACACGGGTAAACTTTTCGACCTTAAGATTGATTTCGATAGAATTATGGAGAAGATTATGGAAATATATAGGATTATTTAGTGGTTGTGAAATCGACCATTTTTTTACTTACAAGGCGTATTCTACTATAAACTTACTGCAATAACCTTAAGAGAATGACACTACTCTTTAAAAAGCTAAACTTCAAAACCATTACCCGAGAAGCAAGCGGTGCAATTACCGATGAGGGCAAGAGGAGAGCTAACCAGAAAGATAAGTAGTGATTTGAAATAAATTGTTATAATATGCCCTACCACATCGACCTTGCTACAATCCCAATTGACAGTTATAGGGAAAAGTTGAGAACGGCATACCTGCCTCCAAGCCGTAAAACCATCAGGGAAAGGCTTGAAGAGCGGTTTGACCTTTTCGAAAAAATGGGCGTTACCAATGTTAAAGAACTTTTTAATCTGCTTAAAAAGAAGGGTAAAGTGGCAGAGCTTACCAAACTAGAATGCTTCAAGGGTGATTATCTAACTATTCTACTGAGGGAACTCAACAGTATGCTGCCCAAACCTAATAAAATAAGCGAATTTAAAGGAATATCTCAAGAAGCAATAAAAAAACTTGAAGCCATTGGTTTTACCAACACGTTAAAGCTTTATCCTCGAATATTAACCCCAAAAGCCAGAATCGAGCTGTCGGAAACCACTGGCATTCCATACAATCATATTCTTGAACTGGCTAAGCTAACCGACCTTTCCCGTATAAGATGGGTGGGCGCAACTTTTGCCCGAATGCTTTACGACCTTGGCATCGATTCTTTGGAAAAGGCGGCAAACGTAAACCCAGAAACTCTTCATCAACAACTCAACGAACTAAATGCTAAAGCAAACTACTTCAAAGGGCATATAGGGCTAAACGATATCAGGATTTTTGTTCAGATTGCAGGCGAAGTGCCTGTTAAGGTGGAGTTTTAAGACAAGAAATTAAATCCCCTCATTTCATCTTGTCGCAAATTTCCAATTTTGGAGTTTTCCCACGCCATACTTTTGCCTCGATAATTCTTGTTAAACCAAAACAAAAAAACGATGAAAAAATTTGTAGCGTGGGTCGAAATCCCAACCGTTAACTTCGAGAGAGCCGTTGATTTTTACAGCAAGGTTTTCAAAATGGATATGCAAGCCATTGATTGTGGTTACGAAAAAATGGCGTGTTTCCCCTCAGGCGAGGGTGCAATTATTTATGCAGAAGGCTATTCGCCAAATGCCAACGGATTAATTGTTAGTTTCAATGTTGCCGATAGCATAGAGAAAACAATTAATCGGGTAAAGGAAAATGGTGGTTCTGTGGTTAAACCCAAAACCAAGATCGAAGCCGAGGGACGTGGATACTTTGCTGTGTTTACCGATTGCGAAGGCAATAGGATTGGTCTTTACAGTGATTAGTAAATTCTAATATAGAATTAATGATGGTGTCTCAAAAGTCAAAAAAGATTAGATTTATTACTCCCTTAAATCCGCAAGTTAAAATCTTGCAGATGTAAAAATAATAATTGCGTAAATTTTTTCATCTGTCTTTTTTTTTCAACCCCCACCAAGACGTTGGAATGACCGCCAGAAAGCGGCGGACGACTCCAAGTCTTGGGTAGCCTACCCTTAACATTCCAACGTTCCGTCTCGTTTTAAAGGAACGAGACGGATCTTGGAATCGTTAAGGGAGTTAAAAAAAACATCCTTCCTGCAACCCCAATTTCACCAAATTGGGTGAAAAAAAATTAGGCAAGCCTTGTAACCACCATTTTTATGTGGCTTCCCAATTTTCCAAATGTTAAACTTGTGGATTTAAGGTACTCTATGAACTTTTGAGACATCCTTTTCCCTCTTCCATTTTTTTGTAAATTTGACAATCACATCAACCCAAAATGGACTACAATATAGCCAAGCCATCGCCTTTACTGTCAAACTATGTAAAACACTACTGGACATTGAATAATTGCATGTCCATCGGCGAGGTGCATACCCAACGGATTGTTCCAAATGGACTGATTGAGCTAATCTTTTACCTCGACAAAAAACCCGTATCTACCGACAATTCTAAACCCATAACCGAAACATCAACCCTTACAGGGCACTTAAGGGAATACTACGATATCAAAGTATCGGGCAAGCTGTCGCTTTTTTCCATCATTTTCAAGCCTTACGGCTTATCAGCTTTTCTCAACATCCCCTGCAATGAGTTTTATAATCAAAATGTTCCGCTTCGCTTTATTTTAAAAAGTTCTGTTGAGCCGCTGGAGGACAAACTTTACGAGGCAAACTCATTTTCGCAAAGGGTTTCAGTTGTTGAGTCTTTTTTGCTCGAGATATTAAAAAAGAGAAGCACCGACTATCACTTAAAAAGAATTGAAAACTCTTTTCGAATAATCGATGGGTCAAATGGCGAGATAGGTATCGATGCTCTTGCATCCCAAGCCTGCTTTAGCCGCAAACAATTCGAGAGAACCTTTACACAGCTGGTAGGCAGTACACCCAAAAAGTTACTTAAAACCGTTCGGTTTCAAAGGGCTATTCATCTGAAATCGAAGATGAAAGATGTAACTCTCACTGAGTTGGCTTACCTTTGCGGATACTATGATCAGTCGCATATGACCAACGATTTTTATAAACTTTCTGGATTAACGCCAAAAGATTTTTTCAACGGGTGCGAATCGTTTTCAGACTATTTTAATTAGATATCTGCGATGAATGTTGAAATATTTGATTTTTTGTTGGGTTCCGACCCATGGACTGAGTACAGAACAAAGCTTGATCTGCTGGGCGAAGCCCAGGATTCTCTGCAAGTTGTCGATGCCCGCAAAAGAATGGTTGCACACCCAAAGGTAAAAGCAATTATCGATGAGTTGGCAGGCTGGCCCGGAATGGTGCTGAACAGCCATAAAAGTGCAGGTCAACACTACCACAAGTTCTCTTTCCTTGCTGATATTGGCGTGAAGCATAATGATCCTGCTGTTGACATTATTGTTGAAAGAATCTTTAAGCATACTTCAGCGCAGGGACCATTTCAGCTACCCATGAACATCCCAACCCATTTTGGTGGTTCGGGAAAGGATGAGTGGGCATGGGCACTTTGTGATGCACCCATAACCGTTTACAGCCTGGCAAAAATGGGATTGGCAAGCGATGAAAGGGTAATCAAGGCCAAAGATTATCTTATGAAACTTGGTCGCGAGAACGGTTACCCCTGTGCTGCTTCGCCCGAGCTGGGGAAATTCCGTGGACCTGGAAAAAAGGAGGATCCTTGTCCATACGCAACTTTGATAATGCTCAAATTACTAAATCTATACGAGGATGATCGGCACTCGGAGTTCGCAAAGAATTCCGTTCAATTGCTTCTGAATCTTTGGGAAAACAGCAGAACCTTACACCCCTACATTTTCTACATGGGAACCGATTTTCGGAAACTCAAGGCGCCTTTTATTTGGTATGATATCCTGCACGTTGCAGATACACTTTCAAATTTCGATTACGCAAGGCGTGAAAGCAGGTTTGCTGAAATGGTTGACCTCATTTCACAAAAAGCCGATGAGCATGGTTATTACACACCCGAATCGGTTTGGCAGGCATGGAAGGATTGGGAATTTGGACAGAAGAAAAAGCCTTCGGCATGGCTAACGTTTTTGGTTTATCGGATAAAAAACAGATTAAATGAACGTTAAAGATAAAATTATCAGATGGCTTCTCTCTGGCGATGTCTCCATCCAGTACCAAACCCACCGCGACCTGCTGGGAGTTGATAAACAAGATTTACAAAGGAGAATTGCAACCGAGGGCTGGGGCGCAAAGTTGCTATCGCTTCGAAATCCTAATGGTCATTGGGGGCAAGGATTCTACCAACCTAAATGGACATCAACGCACTACTCGCTTCTCGATCTGAAGAATCTTGGGATATCAAAAGAAATCAGATTGATAAGGGAATCGATTGATATAATCCTTAAAACTTGCAAGGATCCCGATGGGGGAATAAATCCCGCCAAAACCGTTCCCAATAGTGATGTGTGTGTTAACGGGATGTTCCTGAACTATGCATCTTACTTCGAAACCGATAAGGCTGATTTAAAGTCTATTGTCGATTTTTTGCTGTCGCAGCAAATGACCGACGGGGGTTTTAACTGCTTTTCGAACCAGGGTGGCGCAAAGCACAGCTCGTTGCATACAACTCTATCCGTTATTGAGGGAATTCACGAGTATTCGAAAAACGGGTACAGCTATCGACTCGAAGAGCTGCAAAAGGTTCAGAAAGAGTCAGAAGATTTTATCTTGGAACACAAACTCTACAAATCACACCGAACAGGAGAAATAATCGATAAAAAATTTCTAATGCTCTCGTACCCATCGCGCTGGCGATACGATATTTTACGAGCCTTAGACTACTTCCAATCTACAACATCTCCAATCAACCAATCAGTCAATCAGTCAATCATCCCTGCCTTGCCGGTAGGCAGGCAATCAATCAATCATCCAATCGATTCAAGATTAACAGATGCCCTTCATGTGCTCATCAAAAAACGCCGCCCCGATGGCACCTGGCCCTTACAGGCCAAACATCCCGGCCAAACCCACTTCGATATGGAGCAAACCGGCAAGCCCAGCCGCTGGAATACGCTAAGAGCAATGAGGGTGCTAAAATGGTATGGAATAGATGTTGGTTTCTAAAACAAAACCCTAT